>Ga0315309_1000751_pt1 | contig 19724 bp, 16 predicted proteins | sample TDP4_MG_FD_203080 | JGI IMG/M metagenome (GOLD analysis project Ga0315309, IMG submission 203080) | Freshwater sediment microbial communities from Lake Towuti, South Sulawesi, Indonesia - TDP4 | ecosystem: Environmental > Aquatic > Freshwater > Lake > Sediment | place: Indonesia: South Sulawesi... | reverse complement strand
TGCGGGCGCGGGCGTGGGCGTTGCAGACGGGGCACATGCGGCCAGCACACTGCCGGCAGCGGCGACTCCTGCTAACTCTAGGAACTCGCGTCTTGAAAAGGTCTTTTTACTCATCTCTCTACTCCTTCTCTACTCCTTTATAGAAAACTATACTGGATGGCCTTTGAAAGGGCCCCTACAAAAGGTTTACAAGGCGATTGCCTATATGGACCTTTTGTGGTATACTTAAATTATAGCATAGTTGGTGTGCCGATTTCCACAAGATTTTGCCAAACACCTGACATGAAGGTGTCATCTCGTAAGGCAGGGAGATGGAGACAGATCATCATGACGCCCAAGCACATACGACCCCGCCAAAGAGCTTTGTCAAACAGGTGAAACAGGTCCTGGAACACCTATACGACTTTCCCTACCTGGAGGGTCACCCGCTGGCGCTGGAAGGCGTGCGTGCGTTGGGGCGCTCGACCGAGACACCTGGCCAGTGCCTGCGGCGCGAGTGTCTCACCGCGATTGAAGCGCTAAGCCCGGGGCCGGGCGTTCCCTTCCGTGCTCCTCGCGCTCGCCTGTACAACTTGCTGCACCTGCATTATGTGGAGGGAATGACCGTTAAGGAAGCTGCACACGAGTTGTCCATCTCGTTGCGTCAAACCTACCGAGATTTGCGACGCGGGGAGGAGAGCGTGGCAGCGGTCTTGTGGAGCCGCCGTGCAGCGCCTCCTCCACAAGAAGCAGGTGCTGCTCATGTTTCTTCTGTGCAGACCGAGTTCGCTCGCCTAGAGACCCATCCTCGCCCCACCGATCTACACCGACTCGTTCAGTATGCGCAAAAAGCGGTCGAGCAGTTGGCGGCACAACGAGCGATTGGTTTGCACATCGAGGTCCCCTCGGAGCCGGTGATTGTCTCGGCAGATCCGGTGGTGGCCCAGCAAGTACTGGTCAACGCGCTCAGCCATGCTGTCCAGCAAGCCCAGGCAGGCACGTTGGAAATGACGCTGGTGGCCGAGAAGGAACAGGCTCACCTTACTCTGCGCTACACTCCAGACCCTAAAGCAACCGATGCGCTCGTGATCAACGATGTGGTCGCGCAATTGGTGGGCCGATTGGGTTGGAAGGTCAAGCAGGAGGACCAACCGGAGGGTGCACGCGCCGTTACCCTGCGCATGGGAACCCATGGCTCGACGGTGCTTGTCATTGACGACAACGAAGGGCTGGTGGAGTTGTTGGAGCGCTATCTGGCTGGCTGCGCCTGCCGGGTGGTGGCGGCCACAAGTGGCCAGGAAGGATTGCAACTGGCACAGGCGTTGGTCCCCGATGCCATCGTGCTGGATGTCATGATGCCAGGCATGGATGGGTGGGAGCTATTGCAGATACTGCGTACTCGTCCGCAGACGGCCGCCATCCCCGTGATGATCTGCTCGGTCTTTAACGACCCTGAACTGGCTTACTCTCTGGGTGCTTCGCTTTTTCTGCCCAAGCCGATCAGTCGGGAAGATATCTTGACCGCGTTACGCCAACTCAGCGTGGTGTAAGACTTGGTCGACGTCAGCTTGCGCGCTTGCAGGGAGGATCTCCTTTGGGGCTGACCGCTCGTCGTAGCGCGGCTCTAACACGCCAATCACCGCGCGGAGACATTGCAAGACCTCGGTTGGGTGCAAACCGTCGGGGCGGTAGACAACCACCTGGCTCCCATGCCGCGCCAGGGTGTCCTCTGCGAAACTAGTGGCCGTCAACACCATGACAGGCACATCCGCCAGTTCGGGCTGCCGCCGCATTTCTTCAAGCACCTGGAAGCCATCCACGCCCGGCATAATCAAGTCCAGCAGCACCAAGTCGGGCCGTTGAGCGCGCATGGCCTCCAGGCCCTCCATACCATCGTAGGCGTAGCTCACCTTCAAGGCGCAGCCGGACGCCTCTAAAATCCGCTCCACTAACTGCCTAAAGCCCTTATCGTCGTCAATGATCAAAATGTCATGGATGCCGCCCAACCGATTAATCTCCTGCAAGAGTTGTTGGGCTGTGATCGGCTTGGTCAGACAAGCGGCCACGGCCAGTTCATTCGCAACCCACGCCTGGCTGGGCAGTGAGCACTCGATGAAAGGCACGGGCAGGAAGGTGAGGCTATCGCAGCCCGACCGCTGCCCGGGTGGCATATTGCACACCACCACGCGCGGGTGATAAAGTCGGATCAGGTCGTCCAGCCGATCAACGGATTCCACTTGCACGACATCGTATTCTTGGATATTGCGGCGTATCCAAGCCACTATGAGCGGATCGCGTTCGACAACCAGGATCGAGGAACGGGTCTCGGGCCACGTGAGCTCCACTGGGCGTTCCATGTACAAGTGCGAGACGGGCGGGGATTGGCCTGGGATGGGGAGGGTGAAAAAGAACGTCGCCCCTTTGCCCTCCTGACTCTCTGCCCAGATGCGCCCCTCGTGCGCTTGCACAAAGCGTTTGCTGATGGCCAAGCCGAGGCCGGCCCCCTTGTGGTTGCGACGCAGCGAACGATCAACCTGGTAAAACTCGTCAAAAATTTTTTGCAACTGGTCAGTCGGGATGCCCGGCCCGGTGTCGCTGACGCTGATCACTACCTCGCTATCAGTTCGCTTGGCTTCCAGTCGCACTGTGCCCACTTCGGTAAAGCGCTGGGCATTGCTCAGCAGGTTCAGCACCACCTGACGGATACGAGTGCGGTCAATCTCCAGGGTGGGCAAGTCGGTGTCAATCTGGACTTCCAGGCTGACGGGACGGTCCCGAAACAGGTCCTGGGCAATCTCGGCCGCGCCCTGCAGTAACGGCTCCAGTGGGCTCGGCTCCTTGTTCAGCGTAAACTCCGCGATCTCAAAGCGCGAGAGATCGAGAATGTCGTCAATCATCTCCATGAGATGACGGCTGCTACGGTAAATTTGATAGACATCCCGGCGGAGGGAGGGTGGCCAGTTCATCTCCCCATACACTTCAGGCGAAAGATACATCACCTCGCTGAAGCCTACGACAAGGTTGAGTGGCGTGCGCAACTCGTGGCTGACGTTGGCGGCGAACTGCTCTTTCATGCGCCGTGCTTCGTCGGCTTGCTTACGGGCCCACACCAACTCGTTTTGTGTGCGCCGCAAGAGTGCATTGGCCAAGTCTAGCGACTTGACAGTACGGCTCAACTCGGCCCGGCGATCGCGCGTTTCTTCCAGCAGGCGGTTTGCTCGCTGTTGCGCGTTCCATGCCCATTGCAATGCCGTGTACAGTGTGCGTGTGGCCAACCAGGTTGACGCTACGCCGAGCATCAGAGAGATGAGCAAGCCGGGCAATGGGTAAGCGCGAGCCCCACTGTGGGTCAGCCACATGGCCGCAACGGCGATCACACCGGCAGTTGCCAGTTCGCCGCCCAAGAGCAGCACTGCGCCGACGAAGGTCAGTAACAACCCCAGAAAGGGAAGCCAGGGATCAGAGAACATTCCCATCGCGGCAACGAGCCCGGTGGTGAGACCCCACGTCAGCAGGTGCCTTGCCAGTGTCGGGCGCTTGTCCACCGATGCTCGAACGATCCACCCCAGTGCAAACAGCATAGCCAATAAGCCAAACGCGATGAGTGGAAACGGCTCCTGAGGCAGAAACGCTAACATCGCTAGACCATTAGCGCCGATCAACAACAAGGCTAGACGACCCGCTAGTTGGCAGCGCAGGTCTTCTTCCAGATTGACAAGATCGCTATGGTGCGCAAATGCACGCTCCCAGATTGCATGTAGCATGTGGATCCTCCCGGGTATGCCAAGACTGATATGCACCCTTTTTGTCTACTCCCCTAATCTCGGAGCCTCCTGCGGAATCCAGACGCGCATGGAACCAATCCCACGGTTGCCCCAAGCGTAATAAGGGATAGCCGTCAGATGGACCGGGCGGCGAGAGACATGAGCTTGTTTTGCCAGGGGCTTGTATAACTTGTCCTGCCACTCATCTAAATCCAGGACATACCCCTGCGCCTCCACCACCATCACTCCACCCAGCAGGTCACTGCGCCAGTGAGCTTTAAGCAGTGCGCCACCGTCAATCTCGACATCCAACAGGCGCTCCGGCATTTCCTGGTCCCAGCTCTCCAGACAATAGACGATTGGACCACGCTGGATCGCCACGCAGCCACGGGTGGCATCCACGCGCGGATTGGATTCCACCAGCATCGGCTGTACGGCCAGGTCAAGATCAACTGTGTCACCAGCACGCCATTCTCGCTCCAATACAAAGTAGCCTTTTTGCAAGACGGGCTGCTCAATCTTTTCGCCGTTGACGGCAAGGGTCGCCGCCTGACACCATTCCGGGCGGCGCAGGCTGAGCTGCCAGGCTGCGCTGCCGGTCTCTTTGATCGTCAGATGGATACATCCTTGCCAGGGATACTCTGTCTCCACCGACAAAGCAATGCAATCTCCTGATGGCGTTTGGAGACGGATCTCCATCGGAGCGTATTGGTGCACCTGGATTCCAGAGGCATTGCTGGAGGCAAAGTAATGCTCAAGCGATGAGAACAGGCGCATCACGTTTGGAGGGCAGCAGGCCACGCTGTGCCATTCAGGCCGCCCGATGAACGCTTCACCTTCGGGTGGGTTGGATGAAAGGCGCGTGTACTTGCCGCCGCGCACCATCAGTGGATTGACGTAGAAGTAGTGCTTTCCATCCAGCGCCGGGCTGCTGAGGATACCGTTGTAGAGGCTGCGTTCGATCAGGTCAGCGTACTTGCTTTCGCCTGTGGCCAGTAGCATACGCCAGTTCCACAGCACATCGGCGATGGACGCGCAGGTCTCGCAGTAGCACTGGTCGGTCGGCAGCTCGTAGGGATCGCCAAAGGCTTCTCCATCATAGCGCGAGCCGACCCCACCTGTGATATAAATCTTTGAACTGACAATGTCCTGCCACAGTCTCAACATGGCATCCCATAGCGCCTGTTCGCTGGTCTCGAGGTACAGGTCAGTAGCGCCCGCCGTCAGGTAAAGCTGACGCACGGCGTGGCCTTCGGCAGCGGCAGCCTGGCGCAGCGGCACGTGATCCTGGTGGTATTCCGGGCCATAGGAGCCCAGGCCCACCATCTTTTTCTGACCGCGCTGGTCAATGAAGAATTGCGCCATCTCGAAGTAACGCTTCTCGCCTGTGGCCCGGTAAAGCTCGACGAGCGCCATCTCGATCTCGGGGTGACCACAGGTGCCAGCGCGCTTACCCGGGCCAAACACAGAGCAGATGTAATCGGCATAACGACAGGACACATCCAGCAACTGGCGGTCGCCCGTAGCGCGGAAGAAGGCCACACCGGCCTGGAAGAGATGCCCGGCGCAATACAGCTCGTGCCCGTGATCCAGATTCGTCCAGCGCGCGTCCGGCTCGACCACCTGGTAATAGGTGTTAAGATAGCCATCCGGGCGCTGCACGGCGGCAATCAGGGCGATCACCTCATCTGCCATACTTTGCAGTTCTGTGTCCGGGCCATTGGCAAGTTCCCAAGCCACTGCCTCCAACCACTTGTACACGTCCGAATCTAGGAAAAGTCGTCCGCGATAACTACCTTGGGTGAGTCCTGCTGCGAGTCGAAAGTTGCGCAGGTTGCCCGCTTTTTCAAGCATCTGGTAGCCATGCCGCAAGCTCACCCGGCGGTTGACGGCCTGAATGTCGGCCCAGAAGCCTGGCTTGAAGCGTAACGCGCCCAGCGGCAGGGTCTGCAACTGGACGAACGGGCTGCGGCTGGTATCCACCGGCCCGGGCGCATTGACTTGTACGTTATCCCTCATCATCTATCTACCTCCACCTCTGATTTAGCAGATTCACTTGTAAGTAGGAGTCGCCACCAGACCCGGTGATATTATTCATTGTACCACACAACGAGCCAAACGGCAATGCTTGGTTCAGCAGATGGTTTGGCTGGTCGAAGGGTCAGCGCCGCCCACCTTGAGCCAACGGTGCTCGTTGCGCAGCATGTCCAACCCTGCCTGGCGCAGGTTGGCAGCCACCACGCAAAGGGGTGGGCAGGCCCCGGATAGGGACGTCCACCCTGACGATCTCGATCTAATGAGGTCTTATTTTCGTTATGTAAACTCCACCCAGGAGCAGCCAGACTGCTCCGAGTGCCCCGCTACCCAGAATCCACTTCAGGAAACCACACCTGCTCACCGGCGTTAGCAATTCAGACAAGGGTCCTCCTCCCCCAGATGGGGTGAGAAAATCAAGCTTGAGAAAGCCTTGCGAAGGTTTGGAACCTTCGCAAGGCTTCAAGCGCCGTCGGTTGAGTAGCGATTTGGGCTGAGTAGCGTAGCGTACCGAAGCCAGCGCATCGAAACCACGGCGCGGCCCATGCAGTGCGAAATCTGTTGGAAAAGCCGCTCGCGTGGCCTCGATACGGTCTTCCGCGGAGTTTATCCTGAGCCTGTCGAAGGGCTCCAGACCTACTCGGCCGACGCTCGCTCTCTTATCTAAATTGTATTGAGCTTAAAAGCGCCCGCGATACTCATCGGCGGGGTATTTGCGGGCGTTGTGGGCCAGCTTGCGGACGATGGCCTCCGAGAGGTCAGCGTCGAGGGCGTTGGCCAGGCTGAGGCAGTAGATCAAGACGTCGGCCAGTTCATCTATAACCTGTCCCCGTGTTGCCCCCTCTTCAACCAGGCTCTTAGACTCCTCAATAGTCAGCCACTGAAAGTGCTCCATCAATTCAGCGGCCTCGATGGCGATGGCCATGCTAAGGTTCTTGGGGCTGTGGAACTGGGCCCAATCGCGCTCGGCGACGAAAGCTTCTACCTGGGCTCGTAAATCAGCGATGGCAGTTTGATCGTCGGGCATCAGGTTACCTCGCAGATTAAGTTGCCTGTACCGCAACAGTGGTCAGGGAGACACTCTCAGTTTCACCCTGGTTTCTGCGGTACGACGGGTTTTCCAGTCAGTTGGCTGATCTCAGCCACCAAGGCGTGCATCCCGTGATACGAGGTGCCAGTGTCAATGTGTACGCTTCGCTTGGCGGTGCTCAGGAACACCTTCCAGATGTGGCTGGTTTTAAGACCATGGATGTCGTAGCGTCGCAACTGGAGGCCCGCTATCTCCTCAAAGGGGATTTGGATCACAATCCGCAGGAGGAGAAAGGTCCTCGTCAGGGTGACCGTCTGCGTTGTCCGGTCAACGACGACCCTTTTGTTGCCCAGCGATGACAGATTGGGGAGCACAGGCACCAACAGGGCCACGCCAGCGGCCAGGAGGGCCCAGGGCTTCTTCTCCAGAAACAATATCACCCCGACGATGATGAAAATAGAAGGAAACAGGAGGTAGAAGAGACACCAGCGCCTCAGGCTTGCCCTCGGTGTGCGCAGCACCAGCCGGTCGGGGTCTCGCTCCAAAACCTCTAGTTTACCAAACTTCTCGGCCATTCGGACCTCCCCCGGCGGACAAAGGCCACTCCCTCCTCAAATGGACTGCTTCCACGATGATGACGAGAAAACCGAGGGCTGTGACCCACAACCCCCAGCCGACCTGCACGGGCCAGCCGTAGGCCCTGTTCACTGCCTCGCGGATGGAGAAAAACTGCCATAAAGGGGGCCCCGCACCCAAAAGGGCCAGCACCATCATGGCCATGGCCGTCAACCATGGGGGCAAGTAGCGCAGCACGGGATGGATGATGAGCAGCAGCAGGCAAAAGGCGATGGCCACAGTCTGCTTGCGGAACTCGGCCGTAACCAGCAGTTGGGGTGTCCAGACTGGGGGCAGCATGGCCCAAGCCAGGCCCAAGACGGCCAGCAACATGACGGCTCGGACCACCAGGGGATAGGCCAATCGCTTACTGGCCATCAGCAGGATCAGGCCCAGGGCGGCCGCGAAGGGGGGCAGGTAGAAAAACTCACGGATCATGAGGACCGTTCCGGCTCGCACCTCCGGCAGGAATTTGACGAACTCACCCATGTCCTGGCCGGTGAGCACCAGCGCCGCAGTCTTGTGGTCCACCCAGGGCCCGAAGTAACCCACGATGGCCAGAGCCAGACCAAGGATCAAGACAATCTGGCTTTTGGTTTTAGAAAGCTGTTTCATCTCACCTCTTTGCTTTATCCATGATCGCTTTGATCTCTTCCTCTTCTTTGCCGCTCTCCTCGAAATAGTCTACCATGAATTGGCTGCGGCGCTGGCGCAGGGCCATGGGGGCTACGGCCGAAACGTCCTCAACGGTGGCCTCGGTGCGCCCGGCGGCGGCGGCGTGGGCGCGGGCAGCTTCGAGGGTCACAATCTCAGCCCGACTGGACGCAATTTGCAGGGTGTTAACCAGGTCCAGGGCCATTTGCTCGGCCTCGGGGGTGACGGTCACTTCAGGCAGCAACTCTTTGGCTTGAACGAGTTCCTCGGTAAAGGCCGCTGTCTCAGGGCTGTAGAGAGCCAGGAACTCGTGAGGGTTGTCAGCAAAAGCCCTGACGCGGTGGTAGACTTCCAACCGCTCTTCCGCTTTGGCCAGGCCGGAGACTATCACCCGCAGGCCAAAGCGGTCCATGATCTGAGGGCGCAAATTACCCTCCTCCGGGTTCATGGAGCCGATGAGGGTGAAGCGGGCCTGGTAGGTGCCTGCCAGGGGGCCACGCCGTACGTTGTAGTATCCCAGGGCAGCCGCGTCCAGGATGGCGTCCACGATCTCGTCTGTCAGCAGATTGACCTCATCAATGTAGAGGATATTGCGATGGGCGTAAGAAAGGATGCCTCGACTCAAGCGCACGCGCTTCTGTTCCAGGGCTATCCGTTCGTCAATGCCGCCCACTACGTCTTCCAGGCGGGCGTTGAGGGGCAGTTCGATCAGGCGCATACGGTCTACACCCATGATGTCCTCACCTCGGGCCAGCTTCTGGGCACAGTCGGGGCAGATGGCATCCATGCCCCAGGTATGAGCCGCCTCTGGTTCACAGCCATAAGGGCAGCGACTGCGGCGCGTGGGAGGCATGAGTTCGACCAGGCCCCGCACAGCCGTGGTCTTGCCTGTACCCCGGGGGCCAATGAGCAGCACGCCCCCCACCATCGGGTTGAGCACGGCCAGGATCAGGGCCATCTTCACTTCTTCCTGACCCACAATAGCCAGAAAGGGGTAATGCTTGATGTCGGCGGTGATAGTGGCACCCTCCACCGGTCGGGCCAGCACATCCATGGAAACCGACTTGAGTCTCCGAAGCAAAAGAGAACGTTGAGGCATTTTTAATGCTCCTTGATGTTATGTTACACTTTCTTCCACTACCCGTCGCTCCTCCTCAGTCAGGCCGTACAGGTCGTAGACGCGGCGGTCAATCTCGGCGTCCGTCTCTCGCAGGGTGCGCTCCAATTCAGAGAGATGCAGGGCTTCGGGCGGGCATTGGGCGCGGAAGTCGGCCATCAGTTGGGCGATGTGGGACAGGTTGGCGGCAGCGCTGGCTGGCCCCTTCAGCTTGCCGAAACGCTTGGCTTCCAGAAACAACACCGGTTTGTGCTGGATCTGCAAGCCTACGTCGGCAAAGCCTGCGCCGCGCACAAAGACCTGCCGGTTCCAGACAGTGGGGTCGTCAGTCGCCCAGCCCAGGATGGCGAACAGCCGAGCCACGAAGGCGGCCTCGACGTTGGCTTCGGTCGTGTCTTTGTCAGCGGCGCGGTAGTCCTGTATGAGGTTTTCGATTGCAGCGATGGGTGAATCGGGCATGGGTTTATTCCCTTATTGGTTGGTAGCAAAGGCGGTGGGGCTGAATTTGCTGGCGGTGCATGTATCAGGCAAAGATTTCATCTATGGCGAGTTCCAGTCCCTCCAAGACACTGGAGGTGACCGTATCGCCCCGGCCTACCAGGGCGCGGCGACAGTAGGCTCCTTCGTGTAACTCTAGCACCTCTATCGTGCTGGCCTCTGGGCTGACTAGCCAGAACTCACGCACACCGTGACGGGCATAGAGTTGTCGCTTCACCAACTGGTCAAGAGACGCAGTCGAGGGCGAGAGGATTTCGATGATCAGGTCGGGAGAGCCGTCAATGTGGGTTTCGGTGATGATCATCTCACGATCCTTGCTCACAAACAAGATGTCAGGCTGTACCACGTCCCGTCGTGAGAGTACGACGTCCGTCGGTGCGACGAACAGCGACCCCAGTGACCGTTCCCGTACGTGAGTACCGACGGCTACAGTCAAGTTGAATGAGATACGTTGGTGTTCTGTTGACAGTGAAGCAATCATGTGCATTTCCCCTTCAATGAGTTCGTAGCGCTTGCCGTCATCAGGCAATCGGCGATAGTCCTCATAAGTCAACAGAAGCGTCTCAGCAGTCACTGTCTCTGAAACCATGACTACCTCCTTATTTGAACACTTCAGCCACTGGGCAGGCGAAACCGGGCACGACGTCCTCGCCTTCCAATGTATCCCCGACCGACAGCAGTCGGACGTCGGCGGAAGGGCGATAGACGACAATGGTCTGTGTTTGCGGGTAAACGACCCATACCAGCCGGGCTCCGGCCTCCAAGTACCCGGCCACCTTGGTCAGCACCTCGGCGGTTCGTTCTGAAGGGGAGACGACCTCGACGGCCAGGTCAGGGGGGATGGGCCAATAGTCATTGACGTCCGCTTCAGTCGGAATGCGTTCCTGGGCCACGAAGGACACGTCAGGCGCGCGCACCGTGTCTGGGTCCCGACTCAGGTAGAAGCCAGTCTCAGCAGCGCAGACTGTGCCCAGGCGGTGAGCACGGACGTGGCCACCTAACATGATCCCCAAAGTCATAGCGATCTCTCCGTGTTTTCGACCTGCTGGCGTCATGGTACGCAGCTCCCCTTTCACTAGTTCGTAGCGGTGCCCGTCGTCGGGTAGGCCCATCAACTCCTTGCCAGTCATCGGCCTCTTGGTCAATACAGTCATTTTCCTTCACCTCCTAAAGTGCCCAGAATCCCGTACACATCTAACAGCTTCCTTGCCGCTGTTTCCCAGGTGAACTTTTCTGCTTGTTTCAATCCTTTCTCCCTCATTTCCCTGCGCAGATTCTCATCCGTCAGCACCCGCTGCATCGCTTTGGCTAATTCCTGGCTATCTGTGGCCTCCACCATGAGGCCCGCCTCCCCCACGACTTCCGGCAGTGACGGCCTGTCGGAGGTGATCACCGGCGTGCCGCAGGCCATGGCCTCCAGAGGGGGCAGGCCGAAGCCCTCGTAGAGGGAGGGGAAGACGAAGAGCTCAGCCAGGTTGTAGAGAGCGGGCAAATCCTCGTCGGCTATAAAGCCGGGGAAGATGACTTTGTCTTTCAGTCCCAATTCCTCCACCCTGGCGAACATCTCATCGTAAAGCCAGCCCTTGCCCCCAGCAATGACCAGCTTCAGCTCCCTGTCTCCTATCCCCTGGCAGGTATGGAAACCTGCCCTACTGCCTCTCATCAGCGCATAAGCCTCTATCAGCCCGCTGAAATTCTTGCGCGGTTCCAGGGTGCCCAGACTTAAGATGAAAGGGAAGTCCAGTCCGTAACGAATCTTGGCCCTCTGCAAGGCAATCTCGCCCTCCATGGGGCGGAACCTTCTCTCCACCCCGGCGTACACCACTTCGATCTTGTCTGGGGAGACGCCCAGCAGTTCGATCAGATCGTTTTGGGTGCTTTGAGAGTCGGCCAGCACCAGATCAGCCCTTTCGATGGAGCAGGGGACCACTTTGTTCAGGTAGGCTCGCAGCCCCGCCTCGGCGCATTGGGGCAAGCGCATGAAGGTCAGGTCGTGCACCGTCAGGATGGTCCTGGCCTGGCGTACCGGCGGCAGGACAAAGTCGGTCGAGTGGAAGATGTCCACCGGCCCGATGAACCATTCCACGGGTATGGGCAGGTTCAGGCGGTGCCAGAGGATGGTCAAAGCTCGCTCTGAGAGGGGCGCTCGCCGGTCCTGGAAGTTAGGAGCCTTGACCTGGGGGGTCGGAGCCGCATCCATGTCCGAAGGCGGTCGCTCCAGGCGAGAGCCCAGGCTTCCAAGCAGGCCTCCCAGGGAGCGGTCGGCTCTGGGTATCCGGTGCAGCGGGATAGCCAGCGACCGAGCCTCGGCCACCAGGGCAGCCAGGGAGGGCGTGCGTTCGAGATCCGCCGTCCAGGAGAAGAGCCACACCAGGTGGGGCATCTGCTGGCGCAGCACAGCCAGCGCCTGGTTCAGGGAGGCGACAATAACCGTCACCCCTTTCCGGGTGAGAAGTTCTTCAAACAGAGTGACGCCATCAGTGGGTTCCCCGATCAACAGGATCTTCTCACTGCCCAAGAGCCGGTAGCGTTGGTAGGGCTCGCTGTCGTGGGCCATGAACAGAGTGTACCGGTTCTCACGGTCCAGCCAGGCCAGGGCCTGCACCAGGCCCCGCGTGTAGCGTCCGATGCCCGCCCCCTGGCGCACCGCAGCCGTGTAATCAATACCAATGTGCAAACTCATCCCTCTCTCCATTCTCCATTCTCAAATCTCGAATCTCAAATCCCCCGATACGTCCATATCCGGTTGATGCCAAAGTTCCAGAAGAGGACGATGATGATGGCGATGGCCTTGGCCAGATTATAGTCAAAGGGATCGGGGATGAAGTGGCTGAAAAGGGCGGCCAGGTTGACCAGCACCAGGTTGTTGATGCCCAGCCCGATGATGTTGACCAAAGCGAACTGGGGGAGTTGGGTGCGGATGGGCCGCTCCCGCGACTCGGGGAAGGTCCACAGCCGGTTCCAGGTAAAGTTGCTCAGCACCGCACAGGTGAAGGACAGGCTATTGGAGGCCAGCAGGCTCCAGTGGAAAACTTTGTGCATCAGGTTCAGGATACTGAAATCCACCACCGCACCGATGGTGCCCACAATGGCGAATTTGATGAACCGTTCCAACTCTTTGGAGTTGTTGTAAACAAAATCGAGTAGTCTGGCCAACAATGGATTTCGGTAGGCCAGGTCCCGCATCTTGGCCAGCTTGGGGCTAGTGTAGGCTGATTCAATCAAGTTGGGCAATGACACCTCACTCGTTAATTATTTGATGATTGTCTGACTGGGGTTGCGACGGAAATCAGCCCCAGCAGGATGGCAATGTGGACGTACATGCCGTGGACGTAAAGGTTGTCGAAAAAGTTATGCACGGCCAGGTGGGTCAGAATGCCCAGGATGCCGACGGCCACCCCTTGCCAGTACCCGGAAGTGCGGCGCACCACCTGCCAGGCCTGCCAGAAGACGGCAGCCCACAGGATCAGATAGGCGCTCAGGCCGACCAGGCCAGCCTCGGCCGCGATGTTCAGATAGTAATTGTGAGCGTGGCCCAGGGGCTCATCCCAGCGGGGCAGGGCATAGGCCGGATAGACGGGCTCATAGTTGCCGATGCCTACCCCCAGCCAGGGATGCTCGCTGAACATATCCCAGCCGGCCTGCCAGTGGGCCAGCCGCTCAATGACGGCAAAGTTGGCCGGGGTGACTTCTGTGGTGTGTATGTCCACCCCTCCCAGGAAAGGCAAAAAGTCGAGGAAGCGCTGGGTGATGGCCTCCGGCAAAAGCTGCAGCCCTCCCATCAAGATGACAAAGCTCAGCAAGATGAGGGCTAGAGCGAACAGGGCTGCCGCCCGGCGGCTGCGCACCACGTTCATCACGATAAAGGCAGCGATGAAGCCCAGCCAGGCTCCCCGCGACCAGGTCATGATCAAAGCCATAGTTATCACAGTAAAAGCGACGCCATAAGAAAGAAAAGCGAATGGCCAGGAACGAGCACTGGATGTAGGACGCAGGATGCAATTCTGTGTCTTGTATCCTGCATCCTGTATCTTGTTTATATCGAGACGATGGCAAATTACCGAGGCGATCAGCAGGCTATAGGCAAGGGGCAATACGAGCCCCAAATATCCTCCATAGGGATTGGGCTGCTCGAAGGTGCCGTGAGCGCGTATGAAACGGTCGAAAAGAAGGAATCCCTCAGGGCCCACCCGGCCAAAGAACTGGTAGATGCCCAGCAGGGCCTGGGAGATGCCGGCCAGCAAGATCAGGAGGACAATCACCTTCGCTTCCCGCCTGCCGATGACGTTGACCACAAAAAGGTAGATGCCTAGCACCTCCAGCCACTTGAGGACCTCCTTCAAGCTGTACTGCAAGGAGAGGGTTACTGTCAGGGATAGGAGGATGGCTCCCAGGAAGATCAACAGGGGCAAGAGCAAGGGTGGATGGACGGTTTTGATCTCCCGCGTGGCGATCATCTTAGCCAGCCAGGCGGCTAACACCAGCCCCACCAGGGCCTCGGTGAGTCCCACGGTCATGGCCCCCAGGCGGATTTCCTTGACCGAGCCCCAGGGCACGGCAAAGATCAGCAGATACAGGCCGTACTCGGGCCGGATCAGGACCACCGTGAAAGCTATGGAGCCCAGGACGAGGACCGCTGCCAGAGTCAAAGGCAGGAGGGCGATGGCTAGCCCGGCAGCCAGAATGACGGCCGGCCAGATCAGATTGTGCAACTCCACCTTTTGCTGAAAGTCCGTCACCTTCCTCCCTCCTGTGACGCAACAGTGCCGCGTCGGCACTCCAATAATAGACTGAAACGCTTCTCTTGTCAAGCCGCTACCATTCGCCATCTGTTATCTGCTGCGAGGCCATCGTCCAGACGCCGGAACAGCCTGCCCCTGTTCAAAGTCGCTGACTGCATATAAACGGAGCTCAGCCGAACGGACGCCCCTTAGCAGCATGATCTACCCCGCAAATGCGCAATGACCCAGAGATTGTTGCCTAATTCAAAGTAACGTGGTACAATAAGAACAAGGGCGAGAATCCGGCCCCACAACAGTTTAGCGGCGCTGCTAACAGCGCATTTCATTATTCCAAAGGAGGAATTTAATGATGAAACTCGCAACCAGAATGAGCAGGCTGGGCACCGAGACGGCCTTCGAGGTACTGGCCAAGGCCAAAGCTCTGGAGGCCCAGGGACGGGAGATCGTCCACCTGGAGATCGGGGAACCCGACTTTGACACGCCGCGCAACATCATTGACGCAGCCATTAAGTCTCTCGACGAAGGCCAGACCCACTACACTCCTTCAGCGGGTATCCTGCCTTTCAAAGAGGCTATCGCCAGAGAGACGGCAACAACGCGCGATATAGACGTGAACCCCAATCAGGTTGTGGTGACGCCAGGCGCCAAGCCCATCATGTTTTTCACCATCCTGGCCCTGTGCGAAAAGGGAGATGAAGCCATCTACCCCAACCCTGGCTTCCCCATCTATGAATCTATGATCAACTTCACAGGAGCCAAAGCGGTGCCGCTCCCACTGCGGATGGAGAAGGATTTCGGCTTCGACATTGACGAGTTAAAGAAGTTGGTCAGCCGCAAGACCAAGTTGATTATCATCAATTCACCGCAGAACCCCACTGGAGGCGTTTTGGGTTGGGACGAACTGCAAGCCATTGCTGAGGTCGCCATAAAGAACAACATTATGGTCCTCTCTGACGAGGTCTACCGCCGCATCCTGTACGAAGGCGAATTCATCAGCATCACCAGCATCCCCGGCATGCTGGAGCGGACCATCATCCTCGATGGCCACTCCAAGACTTACGCTATGACCGGCTGGCGGCTGGGGTATGGCGTTATGCCTGAGGAATTGGCCGTCCAGGTCACCCGACTGATGACCAATTCCAATTCCTGCACGGCTGCTTTCACCCAATATGCTGGCATCGAGGCTCTGACAGGTCCCCAGGAGGACTCGTACAAGATGGTCGAGGCCTTCCGCGAAAGGCGTGACGTCATCGTCGAGGGCCTGAACGAGATCCCTGGCTTCAAGTGCCTGCTCCCGAAGGGAGCCTTCTACGTTTTCCCCAACATCGAGGGGACGGGCAAGAGCTCCAAGTTCCTGGAGGAGTATCTGTTGAACGAGGCAGGCGTGGCCACCCTCTCCGGCACCTCATTTGGGAAATACGGGGAAGGCTTCATCCGCCTGTCCTACGCCAACTCGGTAGAGAACATCAAAAAGGCTCTGAGCTGGATGAAAGAGGCCATAGCCAAGCTGTGAGGCCTATGAGGTAGCCAGAACCGCCCTGACAAAAATAAGGCCCTGTCGGACAGCGCCAACTATCCGGCAGGGCCTTTTTTCCTATACTACATCTCACCTTCTCGCAAGCCCGCCTATCTGGCCGGACCGTTCGGTTCAACTGACACGACCTCGACCGCCCGTTCATTGGCCAGATTATGGAAACGCACCAGGCGACGATCAAGCGGACGTTCTCGGCCAGCGATCCCCAGATAACCGCGTCGCACCCGGCCGTGGGTGAGCAGTTGTGAGACAACCCACCTGGCTGTGTTGACAGGGATGGCAAAACCAATCCCCTGTGCCATTATGATGATCGCCGTGTTGATGCCGACGACACGCCCCCTGGAGTCCAGCAGTGGCCCACCCGAATTGCCTGGGTTGAGAGGGGCCGTGTGTTGGATGATGTTCTCAATCAGGCGGCCTTCCTGGCTCCGTAAAGCGCGGCCCGGGGCGCTGACCACGCCAGTGGAGACAGTAGACTGAAAACCTAATGGGTTGCCCATGGCAATCACGAGCTGACCGACCCGCAACGAAGCGGAGTCACCCAACAAAGCATAAGGCAGGCCCGAAGCCTCGGCGCGGATCACCGCCAGGTCGGTAGCAGGGTCTTCTCCAATGAGCCTGGCCACAACCTGCGTCCCGTCTGTAAACGTCGTCGTCAGCCGCTGGGCGTTATGCACGACGTGACTGTTGGTGAGGATATACCCGTCCGGCGCGATGACCACGCCGGAACCTGCGCCCTCCCGCTCCGGCCAGTGCCTGGGTGGCCGCTTCCCAACGGCAATGCTGACGACGGCTGGTCCAACACGGTCAACGACGGTGGTGACTGCCCGCGAGTAGGCGTCAAGCAACTCCACGTCAGATGTATCCGTCACGCCGACTTGGTAGGAATCCTGAACGCCTGCCTCTTCATCCGTTCAATCCCCCTTATCCGTTGTACTCCCCTCCTCAAACACTTCTGCCGTAAAGACGTAGAACCGGGTGCCCTCCTTTTTCCACGCATCTTTGGATAGACCCGCTTTCAGGCAGAGATTTTCCAGCATTTCCTCTCGATCCCAGCCCTGCTCGGGGGCCACCTGGGGCAGGTAGACGGCTTGATTCAGATCCCGGCGGATGATCACCCCGTGCAGACCGACCTGGATCTGGTCAACGCTCTCTACCTGCTCCAGGGGGGAGAGGACAGAGATTTCGATCTCGAGGTCTGACAGTTCCTCCCCGGTTACGGGAGGAAAACGCTGGTCGCCAACCGCAGCCGAGACGGCCATGCCTTGCACCACCAGATACAATGGCCTGTCACCGATCAGGTGCCCGATGCAGCCCCGCAACTCGCCATGCTTCTTGAGAGTGACAAAGGCTCCCCTCTCCTGAAGGAGAGCTGGCTTGGTCACTGCAAACTGGGGGAAGGCACCCGTCTCCAGAAAATGGGCAATGGTCTGCCGGGCCATGGCCAGAAGTTCCTTCTTGTCTTCAGCGCTGAGAGGGATGGCTTCGGCCACTGGACCAGGAGGCGTAGACACGACAAAGCTGATGGGATTGCCCTCCCCCCGCCAGAACATCACCGCCCCATAGCCTACTACCTGGCTCCTGTCACCGATGGGGACGTCGCCAGAGTTGGCATATTTGAGCACCGTGACTTGATTCGCACCCAATCGAGGAGCAGCCAACATGGCCGTCATAACCGACCCTTTGCTGCACACGGTTGTGGCCAGGTTAGGGATGCCTTTGCTCATCCACTCGCGGTCTGTGCCCAGCAACACCTGGGGGTCCATGGTCTCAATGGCAGCCAGCATGGCTGCGTCCGAAGCGCGGGCGTCATCGTAGGCCGGCCAGTGGGATAGGTCGGTGCTGGCCACAATGAGGGCCTTGCGGTTGGCCAGTGCCTTCACCAGAGCCTGGCTGAGCACCTCCGCGATCTCTAAAGAATCGTCGTGCAGCACGATGGGCACCACCTTGAAATCTCCGCTCAGCGTTCGCTGCAAGAAAGGTATCTGGTTCTCGACGGGATGTTCGCCCTCGTGGCCAGTGCGGTCGAAGAGGATGCGCGAGTCGGCGGACAGGAGGGCGGCGGCCACTTCCTCGTCAACGGGCACCGCACCCAAGGGGGTCTCGTATGCCCCCCGTGCCCAGACCGCGATAGGTGCGGTCCCACCTCCCGCGTGGGTGTCACCGATGACCACGACGGTGTCATAGTCAAGCCCTTCGATCTGCCTGTAAGCATGAGCCGCCACCCAGCCGGAGTAGATGTAGCCAGCGTGGGGCACGATGAGAGCGATGGGTTCGCCCTCGATCTTTTCGGCGTCCTTTTCAGCCTCGGCCAGATAGCTGTCCACCATGGCCGCCAATTGCTCCGGGTCTCCAGGGAACCACATATTGCCCCCCTGGCAGGGGTGGACGTCCTCAGGCGATGGTGTGCTGGTCGGAGGCACCGTGGATTCCGAAGCCAAAGGGCTGGCCAGCGGCGTTGGCACAGGTGTGGCTGAGGGTGCGCCGCAGGCAGCGAGCACCGAAACAACAAGAGTAAATTTTATTAAAGTTATAAACGAAACTTTCATAAACGACTCCTTGAACTTTAAAGCGGCTCAGAGCCCTTCATAATGGTGGGTAGGTAAATTGGACAGTCGTAGTAGAAGACAGCGGTCTTGGCCTTTTGGGCATAGGAGTTGAACATAAAGGTTTTCCACACGAACTTTGAGCGGTAGTTCTCAATCATAAGGAGCATCGGCCCTGCATCAATGCCCACGTACTCATGGGCGTACCAGTCGTCGGCCGGGTTACAAGGAGTAGTAGTCCCCACCAGGTTATAGGCATCGCGAAAGCCGTATACCCCCCATAGTTTAGGGTAATTCTCGTAGTAGTTCTTCAGCACTGACAGAGAAAGTGCAGGGTTAAAGACAATGCAGGAGCCAGCGCCGTAAGGGGCGATGGTACCGTCGTGGTTAGGCGGAGGATCTTTGAGAGGACGAGCGCCATAGCTCTTGGACTGCCCCCCATTGTACCCACCCGGACCGAAGCAGGCCGTCAACCCCCAACTATTTGCCGAGTATGTGGAATATGTGATGCTATTGTCAATACAGAACTGCCTATTGGCCAAAGCGGCGGCTGTGGAGTTGTTCCACCAATTGGTGGGAGTAATGGGATGGTAATCGGTCAGGCATCTGAGATCAAACCAGCAATGGGCAAAGAAATAGGTAAAGAGAGACCCCCAATAGGTTTGTATGAGACAGTAATCATCATAGCACCCCCTTTCTCTCTCCCAGGCATAGAAGACGTCACTGGGGACGGAATGGGTAGGTGAGCCAATAGCCAACAAACATATCAGTATTGTTTCATCGGTATAATGGTCCCAATGACCAGCAAACCCATCTCCAGGATTTTCAGGTTTCCACTCCATGTAAAACTGATTGGTCGCCAGATCAAGCATCCAGTCCCATTCCACCCTGCGGTAGATGCCATCGGCCAGCGCCCGGATGTCAGCCTCGACGGGGTCAGCCGGATCATCGAAATACTCTCCAGCAAAGAGCACCCCGGCCATCAATAAGGCTGTATCAACCGATGATAGTTCAGAGCTCGGAAGCCGTTGCCCCGTTTCCATATCGAGCAGGTGATAGAAGAACCCCTTATAGCCGCATGTCCCCGTGATGGCTGGACCTTGTACACAGGTGGACAGGGTTTGCAAGGTGCTGCGTACCTGGCTGGTGGCCATCGTCCGGCTGATCCACCCCCTCTCCGCACCAATGCCCATGGCTGTCAGACCAAACCC
>Ga0315309_1000749_pt1 | contig 19751 bp, 15 predicted proteins | sample TDP4_MG_FD_203080 | JGI IMG/M metagenome (GOLD analysis project Ga0315309, IMG submission 203080) | Freshwater sediment microbial communities from Lake Towuti, South Sulawesi, Indonesia - TDP4 | ecosystem: Environmental > Aquatic > Freshwater > Lake > Sediment | place: Indonesia: South Sulawesi... | reverse complement strand
GGACTATTTACTTGGGAGTGAAGATTTAAGAGCTTAGTGCTATAGATTATAAATTTGAGAACACGCCATGCGCTATGCCCTATGCTTCATGCGATCTACGGAAATAGCGGGATGACGTCGAGGCCCATGGTTTCAGGGTATCCCAACATGATGTTCATATTTTGGACGGCCTCGCCGGAAGCTCCTTTCACGAGATTGTCAATCGCGGTCACGATAACTCCGCGGCCATCCGACTCGTTCACCACGATACCGAGGTCACAAAAATTGGACCCCCTCACATCTTTTGTGTTGGGGATTTTCCCTTTTGGATAGATGCGAATGAAGGGCTCTTCTTGATAATATTCATTGAAGGTGTTTAGGACCTCTTCGGTTTTCACCTCCTGAGTGAAACTGACATAAAGAGTTGTCAGAATTCCCCGGTCCATGGGAATCAGGTGGGGGACAAAGGTCACCGTAACTTTTCTTTTCGCCAGTTGACTCACCTCCCCCTCGATCTCGGGGAGGTGTCGATGTTTAAAGATATTATAGGCCTTTACCCCCTCGTTCACCTCACAGAAAAGAGATCCCAGGACCACATCCCTTCCCGCACCGCTGACTCCAGATTTTGAATCAACAACAATATTCTCATAGGAGATCATCCTGTTCTTAATAAGTGGAATGAGACCGATTAACGCACCCGTGGGATAACATCCTGGGTTTCCGACAATTTTTGCGTTTCGAATCTCCTCTCGATGCAGCTCAGGCAGACCATAAACAGATTCCCGGAGGAGTTCCGGACAGGAATGCCTCTGGTACCAGCGCTCATAAACCGCAGGGTCTTTGAATCTGAAATCTGCGCTGAGATCAACCACCCTCTTTCCCTTTTGATAAAAGAGCGGGACGGTCTCCATAGCGGTCTTATGAGGGACTGCTGTGAAGATAAAATCTACTTTTTTAGAAATTTGATCAACGCTCAGTTCCTCACAGTTCACCTGTAGATATTTTGGAAGGGAAGGAAAGACCTGATCAATTGAAAGACCAGCATACTTCTGGGAAGTCAAGGCTGTCACTTCTACTTGAGGATGGAGGAGAAGTAAACGTAAGAGCTCAACCCCTGTGTAACCTGTGGCACCGACCACACCCACTCTCGTTTTCATCTCTCTGGTTCCTTTAGTTTATTTAGTCTATCTGGTCTATTTAGTTCATTGGATCTATTTGTTTTATCAGGTTCTCTGGTTTCGTTTGATTAACCGAATAAACAAGAAAAACGAAAGAAACTAAATGAACTAAAAAGGGAGGCACCATGACCTCCCTTTTTAAACCATACGAATAGGGCCATGCGATTATCGTTTGGAGTATTGGGGTCTACGCCTGGCACCCCTTCGGCCATATTTCTTCCGCTCTTTGACCCTCGAATCCCGTGTTAAGAAGCCAGCTTTCTTCAAAACATCTTTAAAATCGAGGTTGTATTGGAGAAGGGCTTTCGAGACCCCGTGACGGATGGCGACGGTCTGACCTAAGACACCTCCTCCCCGAACATTGATATCCACATCAAATTGATCTCGCGTACCGGTTAGACTGAAGGGCTGCAAGACAACGATCTCATTCGTCTCCTTTCTGAAATAATCCTTTAATGGCCTCTCGTTGATGATAAACTTTCCTTCTCCGGGTTTAAGCCATACTCTTGCAATCGATGTCTTTCTTTTCCCAGTAGCATAAATGGGTTCTGTCATTATCTGATCTCTCCTCCTATGGCTCTAATGGTATCGGCTTTTGGGCTTCGTGCGGATGCTTCGGCCCGGCGTAGATCTTCAATTTCCGCAGCATCTGCCGACCCAAGCTGTTCTTGGGGAGCATTCCTTTCACCGCTATTCTGAGCATCTCTGCCGGTTTTTTTGCCAAGAGGTTTTCAGCCGGTGTCTCCTTAATCCCTCCAGGATAGCCCGTGTGATGATAATAGACCTTATTTTTCATCTTCTTCCCAGTCAAAACCACCTTCCCCGCGTTAATCACAATGACAAAATCCCCGGTATCCACATGGGGCGTGAAGGCAGGTTTGTTCTTCCCTCTCAATATCTTGGCTAATTCCGTGGCCAATCGACCAAGAATCTTACCCTCCGCATTCACCACGTGCCACTGATGATCCACTTCTTCCTTCTTGGCTTGATAAGTCTTCACTCCGTCACCTTCAACCCATAAAGGTTAAGATATGATGTAATTTATGTCAACCCTTCGACTGGCTCAGGGCAGGCCCTTCGACTGCCCGCCTTGAAGCCTGGCGCTTGGCGCCGTCGAACAGGTCAAGAATCCCGTTATCTTCCCCTTCTCCTCCTTGAGATATGCCTCTCCCAAAGGAGAACGATAGGGCTTGCGATATAAACCGTAGAATATGTCCCTGAGATTAACCCGACAATGAGGGTGAAGGCAAAATCATGGATCACGGCCCCTCCGAAAAAGAAGAGGATCAGCACCACCATCATCACCGTCCCTGAAGTGAGAATCGTTCTACCGAGAGTCTCATTGACGCTGACGTTAAAGATCGTTTCGAGTTTCTCTTTCCTCATCTTCTTGATATTCTCCCTGACCCGATCAAAGATGACGATGGTATCATTGATTGAAAATCCGATGATCGTCAGGATGACCGCTAAAACCGTTAATGAATATTCCCGATTCGTAATGGAGAGGGCACCATAGGTGACGATGACATCATGGACTAAAGCCACAATCCCACCGAGCCCATAAGCCACCTGCCTAAACCTCCACGCCACATAGATCAATATCCCTAAGAAAGAGAGCCCTACGGCCCAGAGGGCCTTCTTCTTCAGATCCTTTCCAATCTTTGGGCCTACGACCTCTACCCTTCGAATTTCGAGTGACCTATCTTTGAATCGTTCCTGGAGAGAAGTCTGGATCGTTTTTGATCTCTCGTCCAAATTTTCGGAGGTCTTTTCGACGCGGATCAAGAACTCATTTTCCCCTCCGAATTCTTGAACCATTGCATCTTTCGAACCTGTCGCCTCCAACGCATCGCGCACTTCGGAGATACCCGCTGCTTTTGAGAATTTAATCTGAATCAAAATGCCCCCTGCAAAGTCGACTCCATATCTCAACCCGCCGTGGAGAAAGATGGAACCAAGGCTAAGCAGCATAGCAATCGATGAGACCCAGATCGTAAATTTCCTCTTTCCAATAAAGTCGTAATTCGTTCCGGGTTTTATGAGTTCCATAAAAGAGGTTCACCTCTAATCCCCTCCAACCCCCCTTTAATACCTGTCTGCCGACAGGCACGAAGGGGGGAGAGGAGGGATTAAATGCTCAGTTGCTTGACCCTCATTTTCAGAGTAAGAAAATCAAACATCCATCTCGTAATGTAAACAGCTGAAAAGATATTTGCTAAAATCCCGATACAGAGTGTAACGGCAAAGCCCCTCACCGGGCCTGTTCCAAACTGGTAGAGCAGAACCCCCGCAATCAATGTGGTCAGGTTGGAATCAATAATGGTGACGAAAGCGCGATGATAACCCTGGTCGATCGCCGCCCGAGTCGTCTTCCCCCACCTCAGTTCCTCTTTAATCCTTTCATGAATCAGGATATTGGCATCGACAGCCATTCCGATTGAAAGAACTAAACCAGCAATGCCAGGAAGGGTAAGGGTGGCCCGAAAGAGAGCAAGGGCTGCCAGAACCAATACGATATTGAGGATAAGGGCAACATCTGCAATGACCCCTGAGGCCCGGTAATAGAAGATCATAAACAGGACAACTAAAATCGCACTGATCAGAATGGAGATGATCCCTTTTTGGATGGAATCCTGTCCGAGAGAGGGACCTACGGTTCGCTCCTCGATCACCCTGACAGGAGCAGGCAAGGCACCTGCCCTGAGAACGATGGCTAAGTCACTTGCCTCCTTCATATCAAATCGGCCAGTGATCTGTGCCCTTCCTCCAGCGATCCTCTCTTGAATGACAGGGGCTGAATAGACATTGTCATCGAGGATAATGGCTAACCGTTTCTTTACATTGGCACCCGTAATCTGCTCAAAGAGTTTGGCTCCAATATCGTCAAACTCCAAGGCGACATAAGGCTCATTGAACTGGGTATCGATTGCGACCCGGGCATCCTTCAGAACCTCACCCGTCATCAATGTCTTTTCCTTCAAGAGATAAGGGATCTTCTTTACGCCCCCTGTCTTGGGATCTACGGATCGCTGAAAGAGGATGATGTCGCCTTCTGGAATATTCCCTTTTAATGCCTCTTCGAGATTCCCTTCCTCATCCAACAGTTTGAATTCGAGCAAGGCTGTTCGGCCGATCAGATTGATTGCCCTTTGGGGATCCTTGATTCCGGGGAGCTGGATTAAAATGCGATCCGTCCCCTGGAGGGCGATCTCAGGTTCAGCCACACCAAATTGGTCGATCCGATTTCGGATCGTCTCCAAGGCTTGGTCAATGGCATTCTTCCTTATCTGATCGGCCTGTCTGCTATCTAAAACAAGCGAAACCCTCCAAATGCCCTTCTCAAGGGGAGTCGTAGAAAGTTCCTGCATCATGCCATAGCGTTGACTGAGGATCTTCTCCCATTTCCCCTTCTCCCCAGAAACTTCCAAAACGATCTGATTGCTCTTCTCCCTCTCCAATTTTCCAAAAGGAACTCCCTTATCCTTCAAGTCATCTCTGAGATTGTTCTTGATCCTTTCGACATAGCTCTCCACAGCCTTCTCTGCCTCTACTTCAAGAATGAGGTGCATTCCGCCCTGTAGATCGAGACCTAAATGAATCTTCTCTGTTGGAATAACCTTATAAAACCAGGGTGGGAGATTGGATGTAACAGTTGGCAAAAGGAGGAGAAGCGCAAACAGAGTGATCGCCGCATAAAGGATAAATCTCCATTTTAGACCTCTTAGCATGAAACTTTCCTTTTTGCCTCCGGCCTACTGACAGACAGCCTAACAAAATGAAACCAAGGGCGTTTTTGGCCCTTGGTGAAATCTAACATAGCCTATTTAAAGAGATTCTGCAAGAGAAAATTAGTAAAAAAGCCCAAGGATCGTTCACTTGGGCCCTCATCGTACTCTTCCGAGAATAAATCCTATCTGATATCACTCCATTTTCCGTATTTCTCCCTTAAAATGCGATGCAGAATCTTTCCGGTCGGCGTCATGGGCATCTCCTCGTCCTTTATAAAATCGACCGACTTCGGAATCTTATATCCTGCAATCTTTCCCCTGCAAAGGTCGATCAGTTCCTTCTCTGTTGCCGTCTTTCCCTGATGGAGAGTCACAACAGCCTTCACCGCCTCTCCCCATTTCTCATGAGGAATTCCGATGACAGCCACATATTTGACAGCGGGATGAGATCCCAAAACGTTTTCAACCTCCGAGGGGAAGACGTTTTCACCTCCAGTGATGATCATATTTGCTTTTCGATCCACCAGAACAGAGTATCCATCTTCATCCTGATAGGCCATATCTCCTGCGGAGAACCATTCTCCCTTGAAGGCTGCCTTTGTCTTCTCCGGATCTTTCCAATACTCTTTGAAGACATGGGGAGTCCGTGAATAGAGCTCTCCCACCTGTCCCCTCGGAACTTCATTGCCATTCTCATCCAAAATCTTGATCCGGTCCGTCCCCCAAATCTCTCTTCCAATAGAGCCCAGTTTCTTAAACTGCTCCTCAGGCCTGAGGAGCGTCACCAAACCGGCTTCTGTTGAACCATAGGCCTCCCAGAGCTCTGCATTTTTGAAATAGTCCATAATCGCTAACTTGGTATCTTTTCGCGCCGGTGCTGAAGAGATCAGAAGTTGTCGGATCGAGCTGACATCGATGCTCTTCTTCACCTCATCGGGGAGAGCCAACATCATAATGTAATGAGTGGGTACGAGGGAGGTGAAAGTGATCTTCTCCTTTTCAATGGTCTTGAGTAGATCCAGGGGATCGAAACTGATCATATTATAGACAAAAACCCTCGCGCTCACATAAGTGTAGGTAAACGAATAGAAAATCGAATTGATATGGCACATGGGCATGACCAGCATCACGCAGTCATCCGGTTTGAGGCCCATGTTGATCCCATTTAGGATATACTGGGAGATATTGCTCTCATGTGTTCTGACCACTCCCTTAGGTTTGCCAGTCGTTCCAGAGGTGTACATAAGATTCCACATATCTTCCGCGTCGACGACCACATCCGGTTCCTCAGGTGAAGCCTTTGCAATAATGGACTCGTAGGACTGATACCCCTCTGGTGTCTGATCATCGCCCCAGTAAACATAGTTTTCAGGAGGGATATTAGGGAGTTTACTGCGAAGGGCATTAGCCGTTTGAACGAAATCCTTTGCAACGAAGAAGGCCTTACATCCGCCATGGTTAATGACATATTCCATTTCAGGAGGCGCAAGTCGGAACATGATCGGAACAGTGACCTGGCCCGCTTTTGCAGCAGCTGCATAAATCTCCAACCATTCCACGGAGTTATAAGCCAGTATGGCAAACCGATCTCCTTTCTTAACTCCCATTTTACTCAGTGCATTGGCCAATCGGCAGCTCCTCTCGTTCCATTCCTTAAATGTCATCTTGCGAAACTTGTCTGCTGCTCCTTGCTTGTCAGGATACTGCATGGCCATCATTTTAAGAACGGTTCCTGCTGTCATCCACTTGCTGACTGTCATGAGATTCCTCCTCCTTTTTAATCCGCCCACCCCTCTTCGTTGATAGGAGGAAGAAGGGATGAGTTATTTGTGATTTTTGTAACATTCATTACCATCCATGAAAAATTTTGTCAAGGAGAAGTTTCTTGCTTTGACCTGTCAGCAATGACAGTGACCGAAGAGGTGAAGATATGGAGGAGCTTAGAATGGGGGATGTATATGAACCATATGAGACTGGGGACAACGTGAAAATACCAGAGGAAATTAGCATCGATCTTAATATCCCTTAAAAAAAGGGAGAGAAAATATCCTCCAAAGGAGAGCCAGTTGTTAGCGCTCGAAGGCGTAAAATTGGCCAAATAGACTCGAGAGGTCACCACTTCCGGGTGTGCAATCCGATACCCCTCAATAAAGAAACCAGACAATTCTAAAAAGAGGATAAAAACAAGGGTGGTGATGTCTTCCTCTTCTGTTCTGAGCTGACTTGGCCGGAGAATGAAACGCCGGATAATAGCCAAAACACAGCCTACCAGGATGAGGAAGCTGAAGAATTCGAGGAGAAAGTCGAGGAAGGGCCGAATCGATCCCGTTTCGAAGGCATGTGCGAAAGATAGAGCGGGTATGGTATGACTCCACTCCACCAGGTAGCCTGTGGTAAACCCTTTGATCATGTCGACAATAAATGTGGCAATAAAACCGAAGACCAGAAGCGTATGAGCGAGCCAGCGATAGAAGGATTGGCCAAATAATTTTTTGTGAAAGATGACGTCCCCGATAAGAACCTTGATATACCAACCAGGCTTAGCCCAGAAACCTTGCCATCCTCTCTTCAAAAGAATTTTTAATTTTTTCCAAGGCGGAGCATTCTCTGCCCCCTGCAAGCTTCCCTGCAAGTAAAGGCTGATTCGAAACCACATCCCCCAGAGAAAGAGGAGAAGGGAGGGAACGAACATTGCGTAGAAAATGGTATGCTTATCCATGTGTCACTCTATTTGATCTCCACCGCTATCCAATCTAACAATTCCACAGCGTAGGCTCCTCTCTCGAGATTGATCCAATGCTTTAGAGTAAGATCATTGAGGGTATATCGGGGGTAGGTTTTTATTCTTTTTTCTTCTGGATTCGCACAATCTCGGATTTTATGAATTCTTCAACGCTCTTGCCCTGCATTAAATTCTTGAGTTCCTCTTGAAGATTAGACGGGCTCACTTTAAACATCCATCCCTTCTCATAAGGGCTCTCATTAATTAATTCTGGTGAATCTTCCAGTGCCTCATTGAAGGACTCTACTTTTCCTGAGATGGGAGCGTAGATCCTTCCCACCCATTTGCCAGATTCCATGGACCCGCAGGGTCTCCCCTGCTCAATCACTTTGCCGATTGAGGGCAATTCAACGTAAACGATCTGACCTGCTAATTTTTGAGCAAAATCAGTTGTGCCCACAGTCACTGTGTTTCCTTCGACCCTGGCCCAAAAATGCTCCTTATGGTAATACAGATCATCCGGCAAAGAGTACCCTTCGACTTCCATTGAGAATCCCCCTTTCTCTTTTTTTGATTGGCTATATACTATAAAAAACTTTTAATCACAAGTTTTTTTCTTCGAGACGAAGTCCTCGATCCGTAAAGATTTTCTTTAAAGATTTTCTTGACCAATCTGGACTCGTATTATATAAAAGGATGATTTTTTCAAAGAGAATCATGGAAATTCGAACGAGTGGTGTTGCACATATATTTCGGTACGTTTGTAACCTCGTTGAAGGCCGTTAAGTCTATTGAAAATCACATTTGAAATATAGCGATATTTTTGTGCTACACCACGAGGGGATGAGGTTCATGTCCATTTCAAAGGGGAAGAAGAAAACGGGTTTGAACATGGATCGGAGGACATTTCTTAAGCTATCGGCCCTCACCGGTGCAGCTTTAGGGCTGAATCGAGTCGTCAGTCCGTCCTCTGCAATGTCCTCTTCTGCTCCCCTTCAGATAAAACCTCAGAAGATGACCGAAGTGAAATGGATAAATACTTCATGTCTCAACTGCTCTGCCCGGTGTGCAATCAGAGTCAGGGTCATCAATGGTCAGGCTGTGAAGATCACGGGAAACCCTCTCTCCCTGACCTCGGAGGGGAAGGTTTGCCCCCGGGCCCATATTGGTCTTCAAGTATTATACGATTCGGAAAGGATCGGTTTTCCGTTGAAAAGAAGAAATAGAGAGAAGGGAAAGGGGATAGACCCTGAATGGGTCCCTATCTCCTGGGATCAGGCTTTGACGGAGATGGCCAACCGTCTAAAATCGTTGAGGGAGGCCGCGCAAGCCCATAAATTGCTCCTTCTTTATGGATTGAATACGAGAAGTGCTGAGGACATAATCTCCCGATTTGCAGAGGCCTTTGGAACTCCAAACCTCATCTCTGGGAACGGACTGGATGAGGAGTCGGAAAAATCGGGCAACTGGATGGCCGATGGACATTATGAGAGTTGTGCTTACGATCTTGACCGGACCCAATATCTTCTCCTCTTTGGTGCCGATCTTTTAGAATCCGGTAAACCCCTATCCCGTTTTTTAAGAAAATGGGGGAAACTCCGTCGGGAAAAGCCGAATCGCGCCAAAATGATTATGATCCATCCAAGATATTCGGTGACCGCTGCTAAGTCCGATGAGTGGATCCCGATCCATCCGGGAACAGACGCAGCTTTGGCTATGGCCATTGCCAATGTCATCATCGCTGAAGATCTTTATGATAAAAATTTTGTTCATCACTGGACGGCTGGATTCGATTTATACAAAAAATTGGTGCTCGGTCATTATAGCCCAAGGGCGGTATCAGAAATCACTGGCATCCCTTATGAGACGATTCATCGAATAGCAATGGAATTCGCCCAGGTTAAACCTGCCATTGCCTTGAGAGGGAGGGGAGCGATTAACTGGCCTGAGGGATCCTATACGAGCTATGCCATCTTCTGTCTCAATGCCTTGGTGGGAAGCATTGACCTACCGGGTGGGATCATCTATCAAGAGAATCCCAGATATAAAAATCTCCCCCCATTCGCCGAGGATCCTATTGTTAGAAAAGGGAAGGTTCAACCCTTTCTCGATTTTCGGGGAACGGAAAAATTTTTTAATGCAAAAGTGGTCACCAACCAAGTCCCTGAATCCATCTCAAAAAATATCCCCTATCCTATCGAAATGGCGATGGGGTTTCATTGCAATTTTAATATGTCTGCTCCGGGTGCAGGGCGATGGGACGAAGCCCTAAAAAAGATACCCTATTATGTCCATATCTCTCCCTTCGTCAGCGAAATGGCTCTCTATGCGGATCTCATTCTTCCCTCAACCACCTATTTAGAAGAGTGGGGTTACGATCACTCTCCTCCGGGATCGGGTTTTGCTGAGGCAAGGATAAAACAGCCTGTAGTCAAGCCCTATGGGGAGGCCAAATCTTCAATAGACATCCTCTTTTCACTGGCAAAAAGGATGGGAGGGGGTGTAGAAAGATCTTTTGGCCATATGGGTGAGGATTCGGAAGGATTCGTCAAGCACCGAACATCAACTCTGATGCCCTGGAAAGAGTTCCTTGCAAAGGGTGTTTGGATAGATCCAAAATACAATTATAAAAAGTATGATCGAATTTTTAATACCCCTTCCAAGAAATTTGAATTCTTTTCAGGAAATCTGCGGTCTTTGTTGATCAAAATGGGGAGAAGACCGAAGGAAGATCTACATTATTTACCCCACTATGAAGAGGCCAATTTCTTAGGAGAAAAGGAGAGATATCCTTTCATCCTTCACCCCTATCAACCTCTCATGACCCTTGAAAACGGAAGCCAGAACTATCCCTGGGCCCAGGAGATCTTCCTGCCTATGCATGGCATAGGGTGGGCGAATCTGGTGGAGATAAATAGTGAAACAGCCCGGCGCTTAAAACTAAAGGACGGGGAAGAAGTATGGGTAGAATCTCCTTTTGGAAAAATCAAGGCGAGGGTGAAGTTTTCGGAAGGCCTCCACCCTCAGGTGGTCGCCATCGCCTGTGGACAAGGCCATTATTCTTACGGGAGATGGCAAAGGGAAATTGGGGTGAACCCCAATGGGCTCATCGGTGTGGACTTCGATCGGATCAGTGGCCAAGCGGCCTTTTTCAATACTCGGGTGAAAATCTATAAAACATAAGGAAAAAAGGATATGCCGAGATGGGGAATGGTGATCGATCTCGATAAATGTACGGGCTGCCAGGCCTGCACAGTGGCCTGCAAGGAAGAAAACAATGTCCCTCACGGTTCCCCTGAGGAGCAGAAGAGGGCAAGGGAGATTTACTGGCACAAGGTGATTGCTGTGACCCAAGGGAAATATCCTCGGGTCCACACAGAACTCATCCCCATGCCCTGTATGCATTGTGATCAGGCTCCATGTGTGACCGTATGCCCGGCCAAGGCGACCTATCGCAGGGAAGACGGAATCATTGTCCAGGATTTTAGAAGATGTATTGGATGTAAATATTGTATGGTCGCCTGCCCATACGGGGCAAGAAGTTTTAATAATAAAGAACAGGAAAAAAAGGCCTACCACCGTCAAGATTCACCTCCTGATCGTAGCGTTTGGGGGCAATGGCCATTCCCCACTCGAACTCATGGTGTTGTTGAAAAATGTACCTTCTGTTTTCATCGAATCGATCAGGGATTAAAAGAAGGCAAAAAGATAGGGAAAGAAGTGGTGCCAGCCTGCGTGGAGGACTGTCCAGCAATGGCCCGAAGTTTCGGAGATTTAGACGACGCCAGTAGCGAGGTATCCCGCCTACTGTCTTCAAGGAGTTGGATCAGACTTCGGGAAGATCTGGATACAAAATGTAAAGTGTATTATCTCCTTAAATGAGTGGTTTCTGATGAGGCTATCCTATACACCCATTGAATTCAGATCTCAAGATTTTTACATACTCAGTGCAATTCTCATTGCCTTGACGATCACTGGATTTAGCTGTTTTGTGATCAGCTACCTGCATGGTCATCAGGTGCTTGGAACCAGTAATGCCATTCCCTGGGGGATGGCCATTATTATCACCATTTATCTCATAGGACTTAGCGCCGGCTCCCTCATCCTTTCCTCTCTGACCTATGTTTTTGGAAGAGAAGAATATCGACTGATTTCTAGGATTTCAGTTTTCCTGGCCGTTGTGCTGATCTTCGGTGCAATGGTTGGGATTTCTTTAGATTTGGGGAGACCCGAGAAGATCTGGCGACTATTCATCTTCTTTGTTCTGAACAATATGCGCTCGATGTTTGCTGTGAATGGAATTCTATACGGAGGATATTTTGCAATCTGTCTCATCTACCTCGGCGTCATCTTTGCGGAGAAACCGGAGTTAACCAAAAAGATAGGTATCCTGGCCATGATTTGGGCAGCGCTGGTTCATATGGGGACAGGGGCGATATTCGGTTTCATCGCTGCCAGACCCATCTTCTACTCATCCATAAAGCCCTTCGAATTTGTTGCTGCAGCCATGGCCTCTGGACTGGCTCTGTTGATCATCGTGGTTGTATTCGCCTTTAAGTTTGCAAAAAGGAAGTTTAGAAAAGAGCCATTTTTTTCACTTGGCAAGTTGCTGCTGGCCTTCATCATCATCCTTGCTGTTTTAGTCTTCATCGATAAGTTGACCCATCTTTATTCACCCCATCGAGAACCTACGGTATGGCTTCTGACCGGACCTTTTTCCTCGATTTTCTGGGGATTACAAGTGGGATGCGCCTATATCATACCTATCCTTTTGTTGAGCCATCCCCGATTCAAAAAGACCATTGGAGGTTTAATGGTAGCATCCTTTTTAGTGGTGATTGGTATCTTTTTTGAAAGATTCACCTTGGTCATTCCTGCAACCGCCCATCCCATGCCTTTCTATCCTGGTAAAATTGAGGGAATCTGGGGCGAAGTGGGTCATTTTCCTTTAACAGCCATTGAATCGCTCACCTCTCTCGGGATATTTGCCATTACGGGATTGCTTTTTATCCTGGGGTTGAAACATTTAGAGCTCCTACCGATCATTGAGAGGAAGGAGCCAACCCCTGCATCGGGAGAGAAAAATGGTTAGAAAAAGCAAGGTAAAAGGATAAGCCATTTTGAGAAATAAGTGATGGAAACCACTTTCAGACCAATAGCCATTCTTGCGGAATTAGCCATATTGATGGCCATTATCTACTCCCTTTTCGGAGGGGTTAGGTTGGCTCTGTTCGACCTCGGCTTAGATCATAAGTACCACAAATTTATAAAGATGACGTTCATCATCTTAGGAGGCTTAATGATGTCATTTTTTGTTGCCCACCTGATCACCTTCTACCCTCGCATATCAATCCTGTTGAAATATCGAGGATGACGAGATGGATTCTTTGGCTCTTAGGTTCTGGGCATCTCAAGATGCTTATTTCATCAAAATATTTCTGCCAATTCTCATCGGTTTTTCAGTTCTGTCTATCGGGCTCATCGTCCTTTTTGCCTTCAGTTTTTGGAGGCAACATTATCGGCTCTGGCACTTGGGAAAGCCGGAGGACTGTTCCGGTCATTGGGCAACCCGATTGAAGACGGTCTTCGCCGTGGCCTTTGCCCACAGGCGTATCTGGAGGGAGCCCTATCCAGGGGCCATGCACTTTTTGATTTACTGGGGAGTCCTCCTCATCTTCCTGGGCAAAATCGTCAGGCTCTTCTCCTATCCTATTGGAGTGACGACACCCCCCCAGCCTCTCTTTTTCTATGCCTCCTTCCTTTCTGAAATGGGTGGGGGAATGGCGATTGTGGGTGGACTTTTAGCCGTTGTCCGTAGGTATCTCTTCAGGCCTTCCCGTTTGGATACAAAGCCTGATAACCATTTCATCTATATTCTGGGATTTGTCATTCTACTGACGGGATATCTCATCAAGGCCTACCGGATGGTGGCTGTTGGGCTTGACATCCCTCCGGATTGGATCTCCTGGGCACCTGTGAGCACTCTCATCGCCCCTTTCATATTGATCCTGCCCTCCGAGTCTTTGAATGAACTGTTAGTGTGGCATCGCGTCTTGATACATGTCCTACCCACATCCCTCTTTATCATATACGTCATCGCCAGCCGTTCCGGCCTGAAACATCTCTTTCTGTCGCCTCTCAATATATTCTACCGTTCCCTCAAACCTAAGGGAGCCCTCAACCCTATACCCAACTTCGACGAAGCAGAGACCTTTGGAGCAAACGAGATCTCGGAGTTCACCTGGAAACAATTGTTAGATCTTGAGGCTTGCACCCGTTGTGGAAGATGTCAGGACCAATGCCCAGCCCATTTGAGTGAAAAACCTCTTTCTCCTAAAAAGGTCATACTGGATCTGAGAGCTCATCTTCATGAAAAGGGTAAGCCACTGATTTGGAATCAATCCCTAAAGACGGAAGAAGGGCCCTCTCTCGCCGGTGAGGTCATTACTGAGGATACGCTCTGGGCCTGCACTTTCTGTCTCAATTGTTATGAGCAGTGTCCCGTCTTCATCTCCGCCTTCGATAAAATTATCGAGATGAGGCGATATCTCGTTCTCATGGAGACTCACTATCCTTCTGAGCTTCGAGAGGTCTTTCGAAACCTGGAAAGGAGGAGCAATCCGTGGGGGGTCGAAAGACATTTGAGGGCTGACTGGGCAAAGGATCTTGGCGTCAAGACTCTGGCCGAAGATCCAGAAGTGGATATCCTCTACTATCCCGGATGTTTCAAGGGGTTTGATGATCGAAACAAACGGGTGGCCATTTCCATGGTGAAAATCCTTCGAAGAGCCGGAGTCAAATTCGGCATTCTGGGGAGTGAAGAGGGCTGCTGTGGTGACCCAGCCCGCAGGATCGGAAACGAATATCTTTATAAAATGGTAGCGGAGGCCAACATCGAGACCATGAACCGATATCAGGTGAGGAAGATCCTGACCACCTGTCCCCACTGTTTCAATACCCTTAAGCATGAGTACCCTCAATTTGGGGGGAGGTTTGAGGTCGTCCATCAGACGGAATTCCTAAGTGACCTGCTTGAGCATGAAAAATTGAAGTTGAAGGGAATAGATCCGGTCACCGTAACCTATCACGACTCCTGCTACCTCGGCCGTTACAACCAGATTTATGAGAAACCCCGGAGGATCCTCACCTCTATCCCAGGAGTGAGTATAAAAGAGATGAAAAGGTCTCGTTTTCGAAGCTTCTGCTGCGGGGGTGGCGGAGGAAGGATGTGGATGGAGGAACATCTTGGGAAGAGGATCAACGAGATGCGCATCGCCCAGGCATTGGAGTTGAAACCGGATGTGATCGCCACGGCCTGCCCCTACTGTCTCACCATGTTAGCCGATGGGCTCAAAGCCAAGGGGATGGAAGAGTTGGTGAAGGCTTTTGATATCGCAGAGCTCTTGGAAAAATCCCTTGCTGACGAACCCCGTTAGGCCTCGCCTATCTTACTCAAAAAATGATTGAAAAGCGGACCTTTCTATCTTATAAATTTTCTGAGACCTGAATTCTAAATCGAAAAGGGAGGAGCGATCATGGATGACCTTCAGAAATTGATCGAAATCGTAGGCGAAAAGAATGTGAAGACGGATCGGATCGAACGCCTCTGCCATTCCCGAGACATGTCTGTCCATGAATGTGTCCCGGACGCCGTGGTTTTTGCAAAGACGACGGAAGAGGTCTCAGAAATTCTTAAATTAGCCAATGACCGTGGTATCAAGGTGATCCCCCGAGGATCGGGAACCAGTACCACGGGAGCCATCCTTCCCTGTTTTGGGGGCATCATCCTCGATGTGAGCCGGATGAATAAGATTAAAGAGATTAATCGAAAGGATGGCTACGCCATTGTGGAGCCCGGAGTGATTTGTCAGACTTTAAACAACGCCCTCGCCCCTACGCATTTCTTTCCTCCCGACCCTGGAAGTGCCACCATTGCCTCCATCGGCGGAATGGTCTCGACCAACGCAAGCGGTAACCGAGCGATCAAGTACGGTACGACAAAAGATTATGTCATGGGAATGGAGGTCGTCCTGGCTGACGGAAGAGTGATGAGAACAGGCTCAACCGCTCCTAAAACTTCTTCAGGTTATGATCTTGCCCACCTCTTCTGCCGGGCAGAAGGGACTCTTGGCGTGATGACGGAAATCACAGTAAAGATCCTGCCCATGCCTGAATACATTGCTTTTGCCCAGCTCTGGTTTTCCACAGTCGAAGATGCAGGAAAGACAGCCGAAGGTATACTCACAGGCGGTATCCCTCTCTCCTCCTGTGAAATTCTCGACCGGCTCTCCATCGATGTGGTCAATAAAGCCATGGGACTCAACATTCCAGATAACGTGGGATGTATCCTTTTCATCGAGATCGATGGAAATCGGCAGGCAGTAAAAGAGAATATACAGAAGATCGATAAGATCTCGAAGGACTGTAATAGCCTCGGCAACCAGTGGGACGACGATCCCGCAAAACGTCTAAAGATGTGGGCAGGCCGTCAAGGTCTTGTTCCCTCTCTCTCTAAGGTGAGGAGGGGAGCAAAACTAATCCCTCTCGTGGAGGACTTCGGAGTGAGCATCTCCAAAATACCGGAGATGATCCGTGAGCTTCAAAAGCTTCGTGAGAAGCATAACTTTCCCATTCCTGTCTTCGGCCATATCGGCGATGGCAATCTCCATGCCGTTCTGATTATTGATGGCCGAAAGAAAGAGGAGTGGGAGACAGCCAAAAAAATTGCCCAGGACTTTATCGATCTGACAATGAAATATAAAGGGACTCTGACAGCAGAACATGGAATCGGTATCGCCAAAGCTCCCTATATCCACCACGAACTTGGGGTCAGCCTTGATGTGATGAAGAGCATCAAGAAGTCCCTCGATCCAAAAAATATCTTAAACCCCGGCAAATTGGGCCTCGACGATACTGCAAAAGATATCTTCGACTACTTCACTTATAAGGAATTCATCGAGAGCCCGGACAAGATCCGGAGCTTCGGCCAAGCGGTTGACGATGAAATCTTTGCCTGTATCAATTGTGGTTTCTGCCGTGCGGGTTGTACCGTTTACGCAAGGACCGAATTGGAGTCAGAAAATGCCCGAGGCAGGGTGATCCAGGCCTACTACATGATGAAGGGTGTACTCGAGCCCTCGAAAGAGGTAGCGGACAGATTCTACCTCTGCACAACCTGTCTCAACTGTAAGGCCACCTGTCCTGCGGGTGTGGTCGTCTCTGAAATTGTGGAGGCCGGTCGCCGAAGACTGGTGGAGGCTGGATTCCTTCCCGACATTCACAAGTCATTGATGGACAATCTGAATGCAACTGGAAACCCATTCGGTGAGCCGAAGGAGAAGCGGACCGACGTCTTTCCATCAACCTTTAAACCCAAGAAGGGTCCTGTCGACGCCCTCCTCTTTTCAGGATGCGTCACCTCCTATCAAGACATCAACATCATTCCGAGCATCATGAAGATTCTGGATAAGGCAGGGATCAGCTACACCGCTCTCGGAAAGGACGAGAACTGTTGCGGATATATCTCCTATCTGGTGGGAACAAAAGAGTTCAAAGAGGTGGCCGAGAAGAATCAGGAGGCCTTCTCAAAAGTGAAGCCCAAACAGATCCTCACCACCTGTGCAGGTTGCTATAAGACCTTTAAGGATCTCTATCCCAAGTATGTCTCCTTCAACACAGAAGCGGTTCATGCGATTGAATATATCGATCGCTTGGTAGAGAATAAGAAGCTCCAATTTAAAGATGGAAATCCGATGAAAGTGGCCTATCACGATCCCTGCGATCTGGGCCGCCACCTCAACATCTTCGAACCGCCCAGAAATCTCCTGACGAAGATTCCAGGAGTGACCCTGGTGGAATTTAAGAATAATAGGCTTCTGGCCAAATGCTGTGGCGGTGGAGGAGGAATGAAGGCATTCAATACCGAGCTTTCAGGGGAGATCGCCTATCAACGGATGTTAGAGGCCCTGGATGTGGGTGCAGATACAGTCGTCTCGGCCTGTCCGGCTTGCAAGTCCAATTTGCAACTCGCTGCAGCAAGACTTCGAAAGGAGAAAAAAAGCCGGATCAAAGTGATAGATATTACGGAGTTGGTGGCAGAAGCATTAGCCTAAAAAAGCCTGTTTCTCTGGTCTATTTTGTCTGTTTCGTTTATCTCGTTCGAATCCAAGAAAACCAAAGAGACCAGATGGACGAGATAAACCTTTTAAGGGAGGAGGTATTCTTCCCAGATCTCTTTAAATCGTTCGAACATCTCCCGAAGTTCATAGAGAAGGGCCATTTCGCTGAGATAATCTTCCAAGGAAATGGCCCCTGCTGTTTCTTTAAATCGCTGGCATTCTGCTTCTATCGAGGTTCGAACGATATCACATCCGATGACTTGAGTCTGTCTGGCATCAATAGGAAGACGGACGTGGGGTCTCCCTTCTCTGTCATAATACCTCATATGGATACAGCGAAGGCACCTGGTCTTTCTCAATCGAATTGCCCTATTAATCTCTTCATCCAGCACTTCACGGATCATCTTCTTCAGCAGAACAGCTCTCTCCTTTACAGCGATCGCCTGTACCAATCGGACAATATCTCTCTTGGCCTCCTGTATCGATTGGGACTCAGCCTCCCTGATTAAATGTGGGGTAAAGGTCCTTTCCAGTCGCAACAATCTGACCTCTTGGCAAACCAGATTCCTAATCCCCAACCTCAAGGCTTCTCTTGATTCCTTCTTTCTTCGTGGCATGGAAATCTTTTAGCAAAAATAGGCAATCTCTGCAAGTCCCTTGAATCGACCTGCTCCACAGAATTCTAAGGATGCTTGCAGATGACGTTAAGCAGGACCTGACGCTTTTCTTGCTTCACCGTTCTCACCGCCCGTCTCAGTGCTGGGATGATCTCCTCTGGGTCTTCTACCCTTTCTCCATAACCTCCAAAGGCCTCGACTACCTTCTCATAGGCAGGCGATGGTTCAAGATCACAGAGGACGAAATTATTTTCCTTCACCGCCCACCCTTGAGGGTGAAGGTCAATGACCGACCTCTTCACAGCATCCCAGCACTGGTTGTTGAAAATCATCACCACCACAGGAAGGTTTTGGGCAACAAAATGACAGGCCGTTGGAGCGGAGAAATGATAGGTTCCATCTCCCATGCAGATGATCGGGACACGCTCCGGCCGGGCCAGCTTGACCCCCAAGGCCGCTCCGAAGCACCATCCCAGGCCGCTGGACATGGGTGATGCGAAGAAAGAACCCGGTTCATCCATTGGAACCTGATGCACCATGAGGTCATATTCGTTGATGAGAACCGTGTCCTTATCCTTTACTTGACCCACACAATAGGACAACCACTCCATATCAATGGGACGAATATTCTTCAACGTTTCAGCCCTGGCTTTCCAGCCTGCTCGCTGCGCCTTATGAGCTTCAGCCAATCGGTCAAACCTCTCCTGGATGGCCTTTTCTTTTTTTCTTCGATAGACAGTAAGGGCCTCTCTCAAAGATTTTAGTCCGATTTCCAGATCAGAAGAGATAGGGATATCGACAGGAAAGGTGCGGATTGGGTAACGTGAGAAAAATGGATCGATCCCCATCTGGATCACCTTGGCACCAGGCATGGGTTTGACCTGAATAGGAAACCAAGGAACATCGCACTCAATAACTAAAATGACATCCGCATTCCCTACGAATTTCGACGAATCGAATCCGAGATGCATTGGGTGCTCAGTAGGGAAATTCATATAATGATTACCCCTGGCAATGGTAACCGGAATAGCGAAGGATTCGCATAGCTTTACCAGTTCTCTTACTGCTGCCGGGTTCTTCCCTACCATGGAAGTAATCACCAAAGGATTCTTTGCATCTCTCAGCAACCGAGCAGCCTTACGAACGGCATCTGGATCCGTCCCTGGCTGGGCATAGAACCTTTCAGTTGCGGGTGTGTAAGTGAATTCCTGATGTTCTTCTGCCAAGACCTCTCGCGGTAAACTCAGGTAGACCGGCCCTCTGGGTTCGGACATGGCGATGTTCAGGGCTCTATCGACTACTTTCTCGACTTGAGTAAAGTTCCTCAGCTCATAATCCCATTTTACGTACTCCCGCAACATGGATGCCTGATCAAAGGATTCCTGCGCCCAGTGAACGAAGATGTTTCG
>Ga0315309_1000747_pt1 | contig 19762 bp, 17 predicted proteins | sample TDP4_MG_FD_203080 | JGI IMG/M metagenome (GOLD analysis project Ga0315309, IMG submission 203080) | Freshwater sediment microbial communities from Lake Towuti, South Sulawesi, Indonesia - TDP4 | ecosystem: Environmental > Aquatic > Freshwater > Lake > Sediment | place: Indonesia: South Sulawesi... | reverse complement strand
GGGTGATCAACTTCAGCAACCCCATGAGCAGAACCTGCCTGGCTGTCAAAAGAAAGTTTGGGAAGAAAGTGAAACTTGTCGGTCTCTGTCACGAGATTAGCTTCTTGGAGACGTACTTACCAGAAATGCTCAATTCTCCCTTCTCAAACTTCGAGATCAAAGCAGGGGGCTTAAACCACTTTGGAATATTACTTGAAGCAAGATACAAGGACACAGGTAAGGACGCTTATCCTGACATAAGAAAGAAAGCCAAAGCCTACTTCGAAAGAATACGTACCTCAAATGATCTTAGATATGGAATTGATAGGTCACTTACTTTGATAATGGAGATACTAAGACTCTACAATTACCTACCATACACACATGACACCCACTTCGGCGAGTACATCCAGTGGGCGTGGGAAGTCGCAGACCAGAAGGCGTGCCGTGAATTCTATAATAACTACAAACTTTTCACCATGGAAGCACCGAAGGAACTGAGAAGAATAATTGAAGGGAAGAAATCTGCTAAGTTCTGGCTTCGACCCTCAGGTGAACGTGCCATCCCTATCATCGAAGAGATAATAACGGACTCGAAGCATCGCGAACTGTCAGTCAACATTCCAAATGATGGGATCTTTGAGAACCTTCCAGAAGATCTCATTGTAGAATGTCCTGCAATGGTAGACAAGAGTGGGGTACACGGCGAACACCTCGGAAACATCCCATCAGGACTTGCAGGTTTAATGAGGAACCAGGCGGCAGTTCAAGACTTAACGGTGGAAGCAGCCTTGACCGGCTCAAAGCAAAAAGCTCTCGAAGCGCTCTTGGCAGATCCGACAGTAGAGAGTGTGAGCAGCGCGCGGAAGATGTTGGATGAAGTCCTACAACTTCAAAGTGAATATCTACGCCTGAAATGAATGCAGTGTAGCCGTACTCATTCGTTTGACTGAGACTCTTGGTCGAGGCAAGAAAGTTTTGATCAGAACAAATACGATTGACGAGTCTGTGACTCAGATAAAGATGAGTAACAGTGTCGGCGGCGTGCCAATGTACTGGGTCTCAGCATATTTGGTTGACGACCTCCTTGTTGACACGGGCTGCAGCTACACGAAGAAGGAACTGGTGAACTTGATGAAAACTAGAAAGCTGAATACGATCGTCAATACACACCACCATGAGGATCACATTTCAGGTAACAGCATGTTGCAGTCGACCCGGAAAGTCAGAATTCTTGTGCACCCTATGGCAGTGCCCTTGCTTAAGTTGAGACCAAAGCTATACCCGTATCAAGAATTGACCTGGGGCTACCCAGATCCCTCGGAAGCGCACCCGATAACGAGCAGAATCGAGACGGAGAACCGTGAGTTCCGAGTTGTCTATGCACCCGGTCACTCACTTGACCACATTGCTTTGATTGAGCCAAAAGAGGGATGGGTTTTCGTCGGAGACCTCTACATTACGGTTAAGCCCGTTGCTGCTCGACTCGATGAGAGCCAGTGGATTACAATATCTTCGCTCAAGAAGATAAGACGATTTTCCCCTCGAATATTGTTCACAGCAGTGGGCGACCCTGTCCTCGACGCCTCGAATATCCTTGACCGTTCAATATCGATACGCGAAGAACTGGGCAAGCGGATATTGAAGCTAAGCGAAGAAGGACTGAACTCTGCTCAAATAATGAATGAAGTCTTTGGTAAAGAGGCTATATTCGAAAGGACAGGGATGAGAGTATCCTACAAGGAGTTCACTCAACAGCAGTACTCGACCGAGAACTTGGTTGAAACCTTCATCCACGACCAGCGATACTTTTCTACTTCATTTCCACAGATGAAAGTGCCATCCAACCTGTATGACATCGAAATATGATGAGCATGCGAGTTCAGGGCGATGCCACTTGCAAGGCACGAGTTCATTAAGACTATCGGACTTATTCCTGTAATGCACTAGAGGTTTCTGGTGCCTCTGTGTCTTAGAGGTGAAAGCCAAGAAGTGATAAAGGAAGGTCCTAGTTACAAGTACCTACTATATGTTAAGGACTCGAATACCAGAGACGCCTCTTTTGACTATTTGAAATCTTTCTTGGATCAACTTCAGAACAAGGAGAAGAACTTCAAAGTAGAAATCGTAGATGTCTCAAGTTTGACTGAGGTTCAGAAGGAAAGGATTGCAGCTGACATACGGGCAATACCTCCACAAGTGAGGGGTCGGGTGGTTAGCGGCGGAGGAATGACTTTGGCGCTGTCGCGAACCAAGAATCTCAACTTCGACAATACGCCAATACTGTTGGTCAGAGACGACTATGACAGACCAGTTGCAGTATTTCCACATGCTTTAGAGGAAAAGGTCGAGAGTGTTGAAGATCACCTAAGAAGGGCGTTAGAAATAGGTGTCGATGTAGCGCTTCACCAGAAGAGGGTTCCAACCGAAGAACTTCTGACCGAAATCATCTCCACCAACCCTTCAGTGGTTGAGAACGGTCTGAAACTGCTGGGAAGGGAGCATCCTACCCCTGCAGGAACAATAGATCTATTGTTGATTGACAGGAATGAGACTCGAGTAGTTATTGAGGTCGAAGTCACTGCAACAGAACAAGCGGTCGGACAGGTATGTAAGCTAGCCGAAGGCTACATGGAATTGATGAGAAAGCAAACGACCGCAGATCGTGAACAGGGCAACTCCGCTAAGATGAAGGGAATCAGGAAAGCGATAGTATGTCTCAAAACGAAGGGCAAGCTCCGGCATGCCTGCGAGAGTGCAAACGTCGAACTATATCAGCTGAAGACTGAGCGACTGAAATGAAAGCATTCAGTGATAGGCGAGAGACACCTGTGATAAACAGTTCGGTCCTCTTTCATCTATTTCGTCTTCACGATCTTTGCATTCCTTCGAGGAACGCTTTCACGTTTATCCCCAACACCTTGTGATTATATCCTCCCTCTAGCGCGGCGAAGTATCTTCCTTCCGTATTCTTTTCAGCGTAGTGCTTGACTATTTCTCCTATTTTCCTGTAGTCCTCCGTTTTCAGCATTCCTCCCCAGTCCAACTCATGTCTGTCGAAGCCAGCCGAGACAGCGATTATCCCTCGTTTACCGATATTTGTCAAATAGTCTTTAATGGACTTTACGGTGTCGGTGCGCGGAGCATGGTAGTACGCAACTTCAAATACGTGATTGAATATGTTGCTAGTTCCATCACCGAAGTGTAGATCAAAGTCTAGTATGACCGCGTCATTAATACGATTCTCTTTCCTCAGTTTCTGTATGGCGATTGCAACGTTGTTGAAATAGCAGAATCCCCAACATGAATCGCTACTTGCATGGTGCCCAGGCGGCCTAATCAGGGCGAATGAGGGCTCAGTTTTCATGGCAAGTTCCGCAGCTCTCAAAGTTCCTCCGACAGCGAGTTTGGCTATGTTATACACCGTTTCCAATCTCTTGACGTAAGCAATGTGTTCTTCCGTGTGCACTAACCTAATGTCATTATTGCTCGCTTCTATGGGCTTCACAAATTGATAAGAGCTTCCCAGTTCATTCACTATGCACTCAATTCTTCCTTGAGCAGACGCAGGGTCATCCGAGTAGACAGCTTTGTACTTCTCATGATAGATGACTTTCATCCCAAGGGACCTCCTCTCCACGCATAGAGGCGACAAACAGGATGCACAATGTAGACTTATAACCTATTTCATCAGATTCGTATTATAGCCTTATACTAATCAGACTGCTTGTATTCAACTAGCTGGTGTTTCAGGTGGGCCGAACTGTCTCATGATTTCTCTCATAATTGAGGTTTTGAAATGGATCGCTATCGCTTTTCTGATTTGGCTATTCATGGTTGAGGTTGTGTTCAGAATTGTGCGCCATTACCGTCATTTTCCAATCCCCGCGTTTGCGGCTCGTTTCTTGGACACGAGGTTTCGAAAGAAGCTCCAAGGGACTAAGCACATCATGGATGCTTTGAACCTCAGAAGTGGCATGGTTCTACTTGAGGTAGGCTGTGGTCCAGGGACTTTCACCTTGGATGTTGCAAGACAGGTCAAGCCTAATGGTGTAGTCCATGCTGTTGACATTGAGCCTCGCATGATAAAGCGTTTAGAAGAAAAGATGAAGCGACAGAGAGTTAGGAACATTGTGCGCCATGTCGCATCCGCATACGACCTACCATTACCTAATTCAAGCGTCGACGCTGCCTTCATGATTGCAGTCTCTGCCGAGATCCCAGATCCAGTTAGGGCGTTTCGCGAAATTCGAAGGGTTCTCAAACCTAGCGGCATACTCAGCATTAGCGAGTTCCTCTTGGACCCAGATTACCCTAGAAGAAAAACGGTAACAAGGTGGGCTGAGAAAGCTGGCTTAAGAAGGATCGCAAGTTACGGCAGATTCTACTCATATACCCTCAACTTCCAGCCCAAGATAAGAAAGACAACGCCGACCGAATAATGCCCTTGATGATGGTTGATGGCGAACAGACCAAGTATGATGCAAGTTGCTGTTGCGACCCTATATGATAAGTCCGTTACATTGCCACCGAATAGGTTTGTGATCTGCCCTGCTTTTCTTGATGGCTGGCGTTTCTCTTTGCAGCCGCAGAAACGGACCTGATAAGCGATACTTGCGACGTTCGCATGAGCCTATCAAATCCCAGAGTATGATCTGAGTATGCTTTTTAATTGATTGCAACCGTATCAGTTAAGTGTAGGTGGAAAGCTGGATCCAGTCAGATTCCGTTTCCTAACCAGCATGGGTGGTAGTCTATGTCTGAAGAGCTTAGCAAGCAGATGAAGCTAATACAGATCCTTCAGGACACTATTGAATCAGGCAAGCTAGAAGCTACATGTATTGTTAGCGACATTGGTTTGCCGATTTCTTCAGTCATAACTGATCCCGCGAAAGAGAGCCTGCTCTCCGCTATGGCAGCAGCGATACTTGCCATGGGCGAGCGCACCGTGGAGGAGCTGAAACAGGGTAAACTCTCTCAGGTAACTATACAGGCTGATGATGGGATTACGGTTGTCCGAAGCGCCGGTCAACATCAGCTGATTATAGGCACTGCTCGCTCCAAGGTTGGCTTAGGGCTTATCCACCTGGCTCTCCAGAAAGCCTCTGGTAGGGTAGCTGAACTGCTTGACGGAGCTGAGTTTCGGTGAGTGACGCCGGCAAATCCGGTAACTTCAAGGTTTTCGTCGCAGGTCCATACCATGCTGGGAAGACGACTCTAGTCCACTTGTTAGACAAGAAAGCTCAGAGCGTTGAAAGGATCCTACCGGACGGGACTACATCAACAATCGTCTTCGACCTCGGGCACATATGGTGGGATGAAGGCGAAAACCTATACACTGATGACGAGATCAAGACGAGCTCCTGCAACGCGCTCCGCGTGGTGTTGATGGGAAGCCCTGGTCAGATCCATATGTCTCCTGTCAGAGAAGCTACGAGCAAGGGAGCTAGAGGTGTCCTCTTCATAATTGATAGCACAGCTCCCGGTCAGGTAGGGCATGCAATAGCAATCTATGAAGAAGTAAAGTTGTACCTGGGTAGAGATGTGCCGATGGTTGTGGTCGCAAACAAGCAAGATCTATCAAACGCCATGAAAGCAGACGCCTTGAAAAACCTCATGAAGATCGACTCAATAAGGTTTATCGAAGGATCAGCTTTAACGGGACAAGGGATCAAGGAGGCGCTACTTGAGCTCCTCAAAATCATGAAGGCAAAAGGCTGTCTGAACTTCTGAGTTCTAGTTGTATAAACGGCATAAAGCAGCTCATGGTGAACTCTCTGTTGGCTGAAACCCGGCCAAGCCTGAAAGAAATGCTGACCGAAATGCTGAAAGAGCTGACCACTTCAGTCCAAGGTATAGATGGCACATTGCTGGTGAGACCGGATGGGCTGATCGTGTCCTCCTAGACACCAAATCTCTCTTTTGGCTCAGTAGCCGCAGCGATGTCAGCGGCCCTCCACAACATAGGCGCAAACGTAATGAAGCGACTTGAGCTTGGTGAACTAGAGAGGGTTGTTGTGAGTGGAGAGACGGGAGACATAATTCTAGCCAAGCCGAGAGAAGACATGATTCTCTCAGTGGTTATAAGAAGAGGAGCCAACCTTGGGATGACTCTCTTGGAGCTTAGTAGGACAAGCGAAAGAATATCGCGGGCACTCAGCGAAAGAACGTGAGATATCAGAAGGACAGCAGTCCCTTTGGGTCGTTGTTCTCTCTGCATCATAATAGGTCCATTGTTTCCTTTTCCGTTTCAAAAACCATACTCGTTGATGTTCTCTTTACTCCTTTCATGTAACGCAGTTTATCTACAACGAATCTTCCTATTGCGTCAACGTCCTTGGCTCTTACCTTGAGTAACATGTCCCACTGTCCTGTGATTATGTGAACCTCTTGAACCTCCTTGAACCTGCCTATCTCCCTCGCGACGTCCCTCTGTGTTGGACCCTTGCTCGTTTCGGAAGGTAGCTCTTCGAACTGTATTAGTACGAATGCTGTGGCTCCTCTTTCTAGTTTCTTTGAATCAAGTAGTGCTTTGTAGGCTTTGATTATTCCTTCTTTCTCCATTCTCTTGATCTTGGCGAAGACCGTTGATATGGGCGTCTTGACTTTCTTCGAAATCTCCTTGGCTCTTAGCCTACAATTCTCTTGCAAAACCTTCAGTATTTCTAGATCTTTTTCACTAATTTCGCTCATGAATTAGATCTGTTACAACCAGAAGGATAAAAGGATAACTCTTTTTTCATTGTAAATTTTACCAAAAAGTGAGCGCAAAGTCTATTTCTCTTCTCCATCTCTATTGTTCCATAAAAAGATAGTCAACGAAGACATGCTGGACCGGAAAAATCGGGAATTGATGAAAAAAAGAACCTGAAAATAATGAGGAGGCGGATACGTATCATTGCGTCGGAAAAATGTCAGCGAAGCCTTATCACGACAAGTTGCAACGGGAGCTCCTTTCTTCCCTCGATTCTGTGAGACGTCGATATGAGGTAATTGGACACCCGTTGCTAAGGGATGTTCTCAAGGTACAGGATACGATAATGTTGGCTATCAGTGACTTTTTACACGAGAAAGACTTCACCGAGATACTTGCTCCCATAATAGGACCCGTTACTGATCCAGGGATAAGGGGCGCAAAACAGGCTTCGATCGACTACTATGGTGTCGAGTATAAGCTGATGAGTAGCATGATCCTTTACAAACAAATGGCGATCTGCGCCATTGAGAGAATTTACTCACTCTCTCCAAACATAAGGCTGGAACCAGTGGCGACCGTCATTACTGGCAGGCACCTTACAGAATTCAGGCAGATAGATCTGGAAGTGGCGCAAGCAACTTATCATGATGCCATGACTCTCGCCGAAGAGCTATTATGCCACGTAACCAAGATCGTGCTCGTAAAGCGCAAACGGGAGCTTGAGGCGATGGGAAGGACTCTACGGGTGCCCAGCCTCCCGTTCAAGAGAATAAAATACGAGGAAGCTCTGGTAAACCTGAACTCGATTGGATATAGAATGGAGTTTGGAAATGAGATACCTTGGGATGCTGAGGCGAAGATATCACGTCAGTATTCTGAGCCGTTCTTCATCACAGATTATCCCGCGGACGCAAGAGGATTCTATTACCTTGAGCACAAGGATAGACCCGGATTTCTAAGAGACTTCGACTTAATCTACCCTGAAGGCTATGGAGAAGCTGCATCAGGTGGAGAAAGAGAACACAGGTACGAAAGGATCGTATCCAGAATGCGTTCAACAGGCGAAGACCCATCCAAATACGGGTGGTACATTAAGATGTTGAAGAAAGGAATACCGCCATCAGCGGGCTTTGGTATTGGAGTGGAAAGGCTTACAAGATACATATGCGGAATGAAGAAGGTGTGGGAGGCAACGCCTTTCCCGAAGGTTCCCGGAGTAATCTCGCCCTAGACATTCAAATCAAGATGTAGCCCAGCTTATTCCACACTTCGGGCAGGATTTCTTTGTTTGCACCCACTCATTGTAATGCTCGGCGTGGAAAGTAGCACCACAGAATGGACATTTCTGAACTTGGTCTGGTCCCGGTATCGGTTCACCGCAGATTAAGCATCGCGCCAGTGGTTTACCGCAACTGGCGCACTTCTTTTCCCTCAAACTCACTTCTGCGCCACACCACAGACATATGCCAACTCCCTCCTCCTTTGACACGAGTGGAGCTTCCTTCTCCGCAACCTTGGTCGGACCAGGCTGCTTCTTTCCCAAGTAGAGGATGTCACCCTCGATTCTCAAAGCTAGCTTTCCGGATTGGGTCAATCTCTGTAAGACATCCCTGAGGATCTCCTCCTCAACGTTGAGCTTCGCTGCAAGTTCTGCTATAGGTATCTCTGTGTAAGTTCTGAAGATTTCTTGGAGTAACCTTCTCTGTTCTTGAGTGAGCTTTCGCTCCTTTCGTTCCCTCTTCTCCTCTCTAGCTCCGGTTTCCTCAACTTGAGCTTTCTCTACCTCTACAGGAACTTGTGAGGGTTCTACCTCCCTGGCGACGATGACGGGCACTCCTCTCTTTCCCTTTGCTTCCTCCCTAAGTGGTTCCCCTTTCTTGATTGCGTTGAGGATAGGTTTCCAGTTCTCTACCTCAGATAGCTTCTCTATGACGATGGATTTTTGGTATAGTTTGTTGAAACCTCTGGCCACGGCTTGGACTCCGTTATCCGATTCCACAAGTGTGCGGAATATGACCCACGGGTCAGATTCACTTTTCAGTCCTTTCTCTTCGCCTTCTGTCTCTCTCTTGAGCGAGACTCTCGCCAGTTTCTCCAACACTTCTGAGCCACTGAACAGAGAAGGATGCAATGATGCCATCGTCCTGAGACTCTGCACAATTTGCTTGTTCGTGCCGTCTTCTTCCTCGCTGCTCTCAAGTATCTTCACAAGGGACTCAACCATTTTTCTACTGTTAATGTATTGAGGAACCTTCTCTGAGAGGTCCAATAGGGTGGAGAGAAGGATCGAGCCGAGACCAGCTTCCATTCCACCCTCATCTATGACTTTGAGGATCGCTTCAACTGGATCAATTTTCTCAATTGCCTTCCCTCCACCTAGGGCTGTAGCATTCTTGAGAGCCAGTATTGCTACTGTTGAAGCTACGATAACCAGAATTTCTTTTTCTTCTTTTCCTTGGCTTGTTTTCGCCGCTTCAAGCTTCTTTAATATGGTTTTGAAAAGAGCCTCTCCAATCTTGGTCTCTACGAGTTTTGAAGGAGCCGCTCTCGCTATGAAGTTTAGCGCTAGTGCGGCGCATGCTTGGACGTCAGTACTTAGATCATTCACCAAGACGTCAATGAGAGCGTTAATGACATCGATTTCAAATATCTGCGGAGCCACTGATGCAGCTACCAAGAGAGCTGAAACTCCAACGGTCCTCGTGTCCTCGTCGTTCTCTTTCGCCATTGCGTTGGTTGAATAGTTGAAGATCTCTTGAGGTTCGGCTTGTATGACTGATGGGTCGATCCTTCGCATTGCCATCAGGGCGTACCAGCGGATATAGGGGTCTGTTGAGGTCTCCAGCGCCCTTACGATCACTCTTACCACCCCAAGTTTCTTGGCTCCTTCAGCATCGGACGGAGCAAGGGTTGAGATGAGACGGATAGCGTCTCTGCCAACGTAGAGGCCGACACCACTCATGTTCTTGACAAAAATGTCTGTAACAACTCTCAGCAAACCAGCATTAACAAGATAACGGAGATTGGCGTCACCCACGTATCCAACTGCCTTAAGAAGGTGCTCAAGGGTCAAGGTATCATCCGTTTCCCGCAAAACATTAACTACTCTTCCAATATCGTCTTCGCCAAGTTTAGTTGGATCAGACTCAACCAGATTACTTAGCACCTTTGCGGATGCTCTCCGAACCAGTGTGTCTTCGCTTGAGAGATCCGCCATGACCTCGTTGATCTCCATTTCCCCACCAACCAACTACAAAGGGTGATGCCAAGTCGTAAAGGAGAGCATCACATATATCCAGAAGAGTTCGAGGGCATATTAAAGTATACGGTCGGTGTGACTAATCGAGTTGCACTATGAGAAAACCAGCACGCGAAGAGAACTGTACGCCTCGGCGATGCTGTTGATGGTATGAACAAGCATAAGAAACTTGGTTTTTCACCTTTGAGGATCTACGAGAATCTTGATATGGTTCTTCTCAGGTTTCAAAAGCTCGTCGAAACCCCTCTCGACTATCTCGCTGAGTCCTATCTTGCTGCTAACAATTGGAACTACGTTTACCTGTTTTCGTTCAATGAGTTGAGCTGCTTGTTCGAAGTCCTCTATCGAGTATGCGTAGATCGCCTTCATCGCGGTCTCATGCACGGACATACCCATGTAGTTTGTAGGAACGTCGACTGTTGGCAAGCCCACTATCATGACGGTTCCGCCTTTTCTCACTATGTTCTGAGCGCCTCGAATGGTATCAGGTTTACCTATGCATTCAATGACTACGTCTGGACCTATCCCTGCTGTCAGTTCAATCATCTTCTGGTTAATTTTGACTTCGTTGGGATTGAAAACTTCATCTGCACCGAGCTTCGTTGCAGCTTGTGCTCGCACCTGTGACACTTCTGTCACGAACACATTCCTTGCACCATATTTCTTCGCGCAAAGTAACGCGCAGAGACCTATTGGTCCAGCACCCATGACTAGTACTGAGTCACCTGGCTTTACAGAGTACTTTGCAGTTCGAACGAGAGTACCAAGGGGCTCAACGAGAGTACCTTCCTCGTAGGACATACTACCGAGTCTTCGCAGTAAGTCTGCTCGGACTGGAACATACTCAGCGAAAGCGCCAGGAGCAGTCAGCCCAATTGCAGTGAGCTTCATGCAGAGGTTAGTCTCACCTCGCTTGCAGTAGTAGCAACTGCCACACCCGATGTTAGGATTAGCAGTGACCCTCTCCCCGATCTTCCAGCCCTTAACGGATTCACCTATAGAACTAACGTCTCCTGAGAACTCATGACCCATGATACCCGAGTACATGCCCGTTTCATAGGCGTGTAGATCTGATCCGCAGATGCCACAATACTTGACTTTGACGACGACATGATCAGGTTTAGGTTTGGGATCGTCCGTGTCCTTGACTGTCATCTTCTTGGGACCCTTAAGAAAAGCTGCTTTCATCTTCGCATATCTCTCCTTTTTCTTCCCCCATAGCTAGTACTCCACACTTCGAGACTTGGTCAAGTCATATACTGGCTGAACAGTTGTGTCTGGATTTCTCACAACTGACTATTAAGCATTGTCGAAACTCAATTGAGTCATCCTATTTCTGCTTCTCATTCCCGAAGAGGTGAAATTGTGGCGATGCGACTTTGGAGAAAAGAAGGCTCAGAGATCTGGATCTTGAGGTAATATTTAACTATAGAATCAATCAAATAAGACTTGTGAAAGTGCTGCTACTGAGTAATTGATGAAAGTGGCAATATACTCCAGTCGTGAATAGCATATCATTTACTGGCGATCAAGACTGAATAGGGGAGAAATGCTGGTTGAATCAGGACGATGCTGGACACCTGCACTTCAAGATTTTGGTGTGGGGACCATTTGCATCGGGCAAGTCGACAATGGTGAAATGGTTTTACAACAACGCTGGCAAGCTGAATAAGGGTGGCCTCACCTCGGTTGAGAACAATCTTGGCCAGACAATCTACTTTGATTATGCGTCTCTCTCAACTGGTGGAGGCGTATTCTACGATTTTTTCGCCGTTGGCGGATCTGAGGGGTGTGCGAGAGAGAGAAGAATCCTTGCTGAAGGATCGGACGCCATAATATTCGTCGCCGATTCACAGAGAGGCCAGATGAATGACAACACAAAGAGTCTAGAAGAACTCTCATCGACCTTAGGCGACTCTTACTGGAAAGCGCCCAAGATATTTGTGCTGAACAAGCGTGATCTCGGTGGTGACTTAATCAGTGTAGGTGAGTTCAGCGATTTGCCTAATGTCAAGGGCAGTAGAGTATCTGAATGTGTGGCGACCAATGGAGAGGGGGTACTGCAAGCCTTCCAAGATTTGATGGTTGACGTAGTGCAGAGAACGATGACTATAGAGGAGATTCCCCAAGCTCCGCCAGAGTTGGCGCGTATGGGGGTCGCTTTGATGAGTACAGCTGAGGGGTTTGAACCTACACTGGAGGATACCTACCCTCGTGTGTTCTCGATAGGAGTAAAGGAATTAAAGTCTGTCGCAGGCATGCATCCCCCTGATGAGGCATGGCCTAGCTTCGCTTCGGTCAAGACCGAGGATTTCTATTTTTGTAGCTATCACGCATCAAAGCGTGACGCATTTGGCGCATCCTTTATCATATCTTTGGCTGTGCCTGCTGACACGTTGCCTAGAAGAGTCGTTAGCCTGTTTAGACGTTTCGATGACTCCGCTCCAATCATCTTGGGCCAGAAGAATTTGACTTCACTCAGTGATCTTAAGGGGGCAATGGAGCAATTCTACGTAGTTGGCCGAGACCACGTAAGCTCGACCGCTAAAGCTAGTGTTGAAGCGTTCATACAAAATCCGAGGGACGTATTCGAGGACAAGCTACTTGTGGGCGGTGCTGCTGATACCATTGGCAGGGGTGTTGGGTATCTTGGTCTGACACAGTGTAAGAACCAGTATGAGCTTCTCTACGCCCCAAGCGCCCTAAAAGCGACGTACACCACAATTACCCCAATCGACGAATATGCTCTCAAGACAATGAGCAAAGACATTGAGCGACTCCGGAACAACTTGGAGAATAAGATAAGAATAGTCTCTGCTCAAGACATCAAACGAAAGTATATCCAGGACTTCTTGGATGAGCTGAGGAAAGCTGGCAAAACAATCTTGAACACGATGCTCAACAAGAGCATTATGTCGAAGATAGCAGAGGATGGACCTCAGCACCTAGCTTTTGAAGTTGATAGAGATCTACTCATAGTGCCACTAGAGTTGCTGCATGACAATGAGGATTTTCTTTGTCTAAGGAGGTCCATCTCAAGGTGGATCACAGAAGAACCTGGCTCAATGATTGTCGACGAAAAGGGAAAACCATCCCCACGAGTCCGAGCCAGCAATGAACCTTTCACGGTACTCGTCATAGACAGTAGAGTGGAAAAGGAGGAACCGCCTGCTGGCAGCTATGGAGAGCAAGTTGAGAAGTTTTTGGCTGAAGAAAAGTCCCTCGGAGATTTCACTGTAAAGGTCGATAGGTTGAGTGGCTTCCTTAAGAGGGAGGAAGTAGTCGGATACCTTTCGTCAGGAAAGTACGACGCAGTCCACCTGATTGGCTCGGCACTGCTAAGTTCCGGGGATCCGACAGCGAGTTCATGGCTACTAGAGGACGGAGAAATCAGGGGCAGTGAACTCAGAAGAGTTTTCGCGAACGGTTACCCACAACTGGTTCTCTCATATGTTTGGTCTCCGCCGTGGGAGCGCAAGTGGGACGGGAAGCAACGAGATCGCATCATTTATGCGCTTGCCTCGAGCTTCAAACTTGCTGGACCCGAGTGCTTCATAGGAGCCGTCACGGATGGCTTCACGGAGTCGATGATGACCTTGACAAGGTTTCTTTACGAAGAGATTCTCAAGAACAGGAAACCTGTCGGTGAAGCGCTCAAAGAGACAAGACTACGATCAATAAAGACCAATGGAATAGAGGATGACAGTTGGATGAAACCCATCTTGTACGGGAACCCTGCGAAGACAATCGATTAACAGAACACAAACATAGGAAAAGAGTGAAGTCAGATAAGCCTCTTAAAGCATCTCAAATGTCGTCTCCGCTTAACTCCCTCGTGTCGCTGCGATCCTTGTTCCAAGGCAATATTCCTAGAGAGAACCGCGATCGCGTTTTCCTCACAGTGGGAAGAAAAGCCCAGTAAAGGAGAATGAGCGTTGTGAAAGCGTTTCTGAAAGCCGGCCATGCACTTCTCGTTCAAGGTCCAGCTGTCGCCAGAGTTCTTTCAGGCAATGGTTCCACCCTGGGAAAACCTCTCGTACTAGATGAGCCACTCGTCGTCAGGGCGGGACGCTTAAAGATCATTGAAGCTGAGGATGAGGTAGAACTGGACATCGTCACCGGGGGAGGTGGCAAACTGGATGAAGTGGGAACATCAACAATACCACGGGAGTGGAGTGACTTCGTCAAGAAGATCGCCACCAAGGGAATAGGAAAACTGCGCATTATGGTCTTGGGTGGCGTGGACACAGGCAAGAATACATTCATCACTTATGCTTGCAACACGTTGCTGAAGGAAGGTCTCAGAGTAGCCGCAATGGACGCGGATATGGGGCAGGGAGAGATAGGTCCACCGACATCGATGTCAGTTGCCTTCATTGAAAGCCCGGTGTCTGAACTCCTTGAAGTGACCCCCAACCAGATCTTCTTTGTGGGCTCTACTTCACCAGCCTACGTAGTTGGCAGAGTTCTGCACGGAGCAGAAAAACTCATGAGCTTCGTCAACGAAACTGCCATGGAAGTAAAAATATTCATTAACATGCCAGGATGGGTGACCGGACCGGGAGCAACCATGTTCATACTTGAGATGGTTTCAAGGCTCAAGATAGATTGCATAGTGGCTCTACAGAGGGAAAGCGAGGTTGAAGATGTCCTCGACGGAGTGTCGCCAGACCTTGAAGTTGTAAGGTTGCCCGCTTCGTCTTATGCCAAGATGCGGAGTAGAGAGGAGAGGAAGTTTCTGAGGGAAACATCTTATCGAAAATACTTTGCAGATTCAAAAGAGATTGGAGTACGATATGGTAAGATAGATTTCGCGCCTCTCTTTTCATCGCGTGGCAAAGAGACATCTGGGAAAGTTGCCAGCGAAGTCGAACATCTGGTAAAGAGCAGAGTTCTGTACTGTGAAGAAGCGGATTTCTCAATCAATGCAGTTGTAGTAAGGTATGGAGATATAAGTGCCGAGCTTGTCAACGAGGACGATTATCAGCAACAATATAACCTAGTTCAGTCTCAGCTGAGTACCCAGCCAATTACAAAAAAGGAGATTAGGGTGATTCAAGAGGCCGGACTGAACAGCCTCATGGTAGCACTATTTGGAAAGGATAATAATCTTCTTTCATTGGGAATCCTCAGAAAGATCGATTTCGACAGGAGACGGGCAACCATTATAGCAACTGTCAAGCCTAACGAAGTTGCTAGAATCGAGGTTGGGAAGGTGAAGGTAAGCCCCCAAGGCTTTGAGATGGGATACGCAGAAATTCGAAGAGTTGCCGCCTGAGGCGAAAGTGAAGCTAGTTCAGCCCCTGGGCATAGATCATCAACGAAATCATAGATGAAGGAAATTGTGACTCGCTATTTCTACTCTCCAAAATCCCGTCTGAGCAACGCCATTGCCACATAAAGACTTAATAGCCGCATATGTGGTAAGGGAGTACCACATCCCTGAGGAAACAGGGGGTGTCTTCTTACACATTGAGGGCTTTAGGCATAGATCCTGGAACGAGAAACTTTGACCTCTGCTGCATTGAAGACGACATGGATCACATGATCTTAGATGAGTCTCTCCCAAGTCAACTCGTGGCAGAAGATCCTGCAGCTGTCTTCAAGGTCATCAAGGGAGCAGATCCCAATGTAGTCGTTGGTCCATCTGGATACGGATTGCAGTTCAAGCATATCTCGAACTTTACAAGGAGCGATATTGCGTTAACCACCTTGGACAAGGTCGGAGACGTTGAGATACCCGTATTGTCTGGGCTTAGGAAATTGCTCTGGATGATGAAGGATGCTAATATTAACGCTTACTCCATTCCGGGTGTAGTGCAACTTCCTACGGTTCCGCTTCACAGGAAGATCAACAAGATCGACATGGGAACCGCTGACAAAACCTGTGTTGCCACCTATGCCATATGGGATCAGGCTCAGAGGCATGGAATCGACTATAGCAACACTAACTTGATCAGTTTGGAGATGGGATTCGGTTACAACGCGGCGATGATCGTCGAGAACGGTCAGATAGTAGACGGGATTGGAGGAACAATATTCCCGGGTCCAGGGTACTTGACTCTAAGCCAACTAGATGGCGAGCTAGCTTATCTCTTGGGAGCATTCACCAAGCTAAAGTTGTTTGAGGGAGGCGCTAGCCACATAGCATCGTACAAGAAGGGACCGAGAGTAATGGAGTTGGACGAGTTCGCAAAGGGCATTGAGTCAGGGAGAGAAGAATATGTGAGTGCTTGGTCGTCGATGCTTGAAGGATTAGTCAAGGCTGTAGCAATGGGCCTCGCGATTCTAAAGGAGAAACCAATGGAGGTTGTCCTCACGGGAAGACTCTCGCGCGTTAAGACCATCTTCGACAGGGTAAAGGGGGAAATAGCTCGGAGATTCGGTCTGCAGGTTTGCTCTCCGAGAAGGTTCACGAAGAAAGCTAAAGACGCAGCTCAAGGAGCAGCAATAATCGCTAACGGCATAGAAGGAGGATGTTACAAGCTCCTCGTTGATCGAGTGAAGATAAAAGAAAGTAGGGGGACTGTCCTCGACTACATCCACCTGCCCGAGTTCAAAGTGGCAGACACAATAAAGGGATTCAAAGACATGTAACAACGGAAGTCCCGACATCACTAATTGTTGAATCGTGTTGCAATGGCTCCTCTATTGTCGGCACGTGTGAAGTATACCTCTCCCAGATCAGAAGATCCGTAAAGGCTGCCATCAGATTCCTTGAGGGATCTCTCTGATATGATTTTCCTCGCTAAGAGATCCTTCACGGCTTGGCTTTTCTTCGGATCGAATAACCCATATACAGCCGGTCCCCAAGAGCTTTGTCCGACCCCGACAGCACCAATCTCTTTGAGTTTCTTAATGAGTGGTGCGGATTCAGGTTGATACACTCCGCCTTGGGCTTCGGAGAACATGGCTCCAACAACCTCTTGGAGCTTAACGAGGTTATGGCCGAACGCTGTTATGTCTTCTTCCAAGATGGCAGGCGCCATACCCAGCAATAATCTATAACAAGCCTCATAGACTAGCTTTTCCTGAGGGGCTGGAAGCTTCTCGAAAACTTTGACCTCCTGCTTTTCATCAAGACTTCTGCTCTTAGGGATTATAATCAAGAACCGCCAGTCTTCTGGAAAAGGGTAGCGAAATAGTAGAGGTGGGAAGATCGTTTTTTCGGCCCAACCCCCTTCGACTATGAACCCTCCGTGCTGGAACGCGTAGGTGCCGATTGCGGACTGCTTTCCGCGGCCCAAGACTGCTGCCAACTCAACTGGCTGAACATTTAAGCCGTGCAGCTTGGCTATCCCCACCGCGATGGACAGAGATAATTGCGTTGTTGAGCCAACACCTGCGTGCCGTGGAGGAACTGACAGAACATTGATCTTAGCGCCCTTCAGTCCATAGCGGTCGAGTATTCTCCTTGCGAACACCCGGCTCTCCTCAGCTGAGGAGCCAGCAACACTTAACTCGTCATCTGATTCAATTTCAACGATTGTTCTCGGTTCCTGAAGAGCGAGGCCTGCAGAGGCGTACACCCGTTCTCCAACGGCACGTGACGGATTCAATATGCCCATGTGTATCCTCGCAGGGGCGCTCACCTTGATCTTCTCGACTTTTCTCCGCGGTCTGTTTTCCTTCCCTTGTAGTGCCAAATGGTCACGCCTCTCTTCTTCTGCTACTGATGATATCTATTATTTCGTTTGTCATGGTTTCGTAGCGCGAACTGGGCGCCACTCTATGAATCAGCTTCCTGTAGTTATCTATCAGCTTCATGAGTTCAATAACTTCATCCTTCAGCCCTTGGGAGACGAACTCCCTAACTCTTGTTGCATGTATCATTGTCTCCATCAGGATGTATGGCGCCCTACAGTACAACCTGGCTCCACTTCTTTTCACCTCGACATGTTTCAAGTCGCAGAGAGCATCACTTCTATTCTCTTCGCCTTGAGCGTCTCTCAAGCTTGAGACTGAGACTTCAATATAAGCGTCACAACCCTTGACACGAGGAGGCTTCACTGTCTTGGAAGTGGAGAAGATAGTCTTGGTATCGTCTCCATGAAGCAACTCGCGCTTGAATGTTGTCTTACAGAAGATTTCAGGATCGGATGCGACATTGATGACAGCCTCTCGCTGTAAGGAGAGGTTCTTGTGCGTTGTGGTTGACTTAAATGGCCTGATCAGGATCCTCTTTTTTCCTGTTTTGTCGTCTGCGAATCGTATGCCCATGGGCGCTGCATTTGGCTTGCCGATCTCACTGCAAGTTGATACAACAACTTCGAAAACGAAATTGTCTTCATCAGCGCCGAGAGCGTGAAGAGTCGCTTTCACGGATTGTTTTGGAGATCTCATATAAGTTCATCTCACTGTCCAGCTTAGATAAGAAGTAGTTTAGCATTGGAGGACATACAGCATTTTTTTGGTGCGTTTTCTATCGTAACACAACTATTTATTTTGTGTTGAGGAATCGCAATAGAATTCTTGTTCTCCTTCTTCTAGAGCCCCTTGGATAGGATTCTGTCGCTGACAAAGGGCTACAAGCTTCTCGAGGAAGTCGTCTCTCTTCACTTGCAACTAAAACAAGGTTCAGCTTCAGGAAGTTGCGAATAATGTCGACGCTGTCAGAAATCGTAGTCGGCAAGTTGATATATTGGTAAAGCTCTTTCAGCGAGCGGATATCGCTGTTAATTTCCTTGAGAGAGAGCTCGAGATCGGCTTCTCATTCTTCTTGAACCCCAAAAAGTGTAAAGAGGCCTCATTCAGGGACTCCTACGAGCGGCCTCGCATCCCAGCTTCCCAAAGCAATTCGAGAGGTTCCTTCATGTAAGGCAAGAAGGACTTCTCGAAAGATCGGCTTCGGACTGTGAAGGCAAACTAAACAACAACCATTAATCTATCAGCCACACCCTTACCCCTCTTACACGTAATTTTAATTAAACGTCAATCGAACTAGTTTTAAAAGTGTAAAAACAGGAAAGCAATAGAAAAACTAATATCAAAGAATCTCAGTCATCATCGCGGGAAAGCGCATGCAAGATTTGATAGACAAGATATTGAAGATAGAACTGGATTGGTTTTTGAGTGTGAAGACCCGGTATCCGTCGAGATGCCAAGAACATCCAAGTGCGTTCAAGCTTGTGAGGCGTAGCAATTACGAGTTGTGGTCAGAAGAGACCTTAAAGGCTTACCTCGATCACATCCTCAAGGCGAATTTTGAAAGAAGGAATCTCATGACTGAAAAGTATGCAAAGATGAACAATATAGTCCCTATCCTCAGCTCAAATCCCCTCGTCAATAGAATCGTCGAGATAGAAGGGGAGTGGGCGAAGAAAACCTTTGAAAGATATCCTCATGCCTTTGTAGTCCGGTCGGTCCAAGGCTTCATAACATACCTTAGGTGTGAACTCGAGACCTATTCGGACAGAACACTGGAGCTATATTACGATAACCTTGAAAGGGCTAGAAAGGAAGGAAGAAACCTTGTGGAGGAAAAGTATTTGAACCTCTTCAAGAAATTGGGCTATGAATCATTAGATGAAGTCGAAGAGTCAGCTAGAACGAAAAGTGGATCTTTAACCGACTAGCCATTCCACTTTAACTCACGTTTTTCCAATTATGCCTTGATGCACATCAATGCATTTGATGGGTGCAGGGGAGGGCAGTGTCAACTTAAGCGCTATTTGGAGGTTCCTCCATCTCTCAGTTATGTTGCACATATCGTTTGAGAGGTGGAGGACTCCTCCGAGGATCGTTCTCCACGCGTTGCACTTATACTTTGGGTTCAAGCTCAGTTTGCGGGATGTTTGTGATCGCCTCCGCGAGGAGCTGGGTTTCTG
>Ga0315309_1000746_pt1 | contig 19793 bp, 16 predicted proteins | sample TDP4_MG_FD_203080 | JGI IMG/M metagenome (GOLD analysis project Ga0315309, IMG submission 203080) | Freshwater sediment microbial communities from Lake Towuti, South Sulawesi, Indonesia - TDP4 | ecosystem: Environmental > Aquatic > Freshwater > Lake > Sediment | place: Indonesia: South Sulawesi... | reverse complement strand
TTCACCGGAACGACATCCTTCCACTGAGACTGCAATCATGTCAGCTTCTTTCCCTGCATCAAGGCTCCCAATAATCCCCTCAAGGCCCAGTACCCTTGCACCCCCCAGGGTTGCCATCGAGAGAAGAATTGAAGGCTCCATGCTCAAGGTATCCCTAACAAAGCGCATCTCGTCCCATAGACTCAAGGTCTTATTGCTTGCCAGGCTGTCTGTTCCGAGTCCGACAGGGATTCCTGTTTCCAGAAACCTGTTCACAGGCGCTTTCCCCACCCCCAGGAAGAAATTGCTCCTGGGGCAAAGCACAATACCCGTCCCTGACTTCTTCAGGATTGCAATGTCAGTCTCGTCAACATGGACGGCATGGACGGCAATGGTTCCTTCTTTCAGGACACCCAGGCTGTTTAAGTACCTTGCCGGACTCATATTGGAAGGCTCAGGGACAAATTTATTCCATCCGATGAGCGGGTATAACCTCTCCACAAACTCACCGCATGATTCCTTTACATACTTTACCTCCTGGGAAGACTCTGCCATATGCACAGACAGGGGAAGGCCCTTTCTCTCTGCGAGCTTAGAAAGAAGGACATAGAGCCGCGACGAGACCGTATATGGGGCATGTGGAGACAAGCCCAGTATTACCAGTTTACTCTGCTTGTTTATCCCTGCACGCTCCAGCGCCTCTTCCATTTCACTGGCCTTATGCTCGGCCTCTGATGGGTTGAAACCGATAGCTTCAAAAAAGAGCACGGCCCTAAGGCCTTTATCGGCTACGAGGGTCGGGGCTTCGGTCAAAGATGTGATATCGCCAAAGCATGTGATCCCAGAGGCCCTGATCATTTCAAGCCCCTTGCGATAGGCCCTGATAAATGGTCGGCTTCCCAAAAGCTTGGCCTTGATCCTCCTTCTGATTCCCAGCCTAATGAGCCAACCCACAAAGCTGGATTCCTTAATAAAAAGCCTCTTTCTCTTCTTGAATGGGCCGAAATGCGAGAGTTCCAAATGAGTATGTGCATTTACGAGGCCGGGTAGAATGGCAACATCGCCCAGATCTATTTGTTCAGCCCCAGGGAACATTCTTACGATCTCATCATGGGGACCAACTGCTTTAATGAAGGAGCCGTCAACAGCAACTGCTCCTTTTTCAATCGGTGGAGATGTGATAGGAAAGACAAACCGAGAACTGAAAATTCGCATTCAAGGGGTCAGGGCTCCAGAAGCCAGTTATCAATGTTTTTGCCCCTCTTCTTTTTCAAAGGCACGAGCTTCCCCTTTATAGATACATATGCAGGCCTGTTTTTTTCATCAACAACGATGACCCTTGGATGATATTTTCTCGCTTCCTTTGCATCCATGACTACATAGGAAGCCACGATGATTATGTCTCCAACGCTTGCCTTCCTCGCTGCAGCCCCATTGATGCAGATTGTGCCGGTCCCAGTGCCTCCCTCGATTATATATGTCACAAATCTCTCCCCGTTTGTGACATTGAAAACATGCACCTGCTCAAATGGGATAAGGTCTGCTACCTCCATAAGGTCCTTATCCATGGTCAGGCTGCCCTCGTATTCAAGGTCAACCTTTGTGACCGTGGCCCGGTGGACCTTTGATTTCATAAGCACTCTCAACATGACCCGCTCCTTTTAATACAAAATATCATATTTCGGATTATTGATTCAACAAATCTCTTCTCAGGAGTTCCTACTGTTTGAACGCACTACTTTGACATAGAAACATAGAGCTATTATAATAGCTCTATTGGAGGTGAGGATAATGAGAGTTATCAATACAGTCGAATTAAAAAACAAGGCGAACGAAGTTCTGCGGGATGTTGCAAAAGGAAACCCTGTGATTATTACATACAGGGGAAAACCAGCAGCATCGCTTACTTGCCTGACAGAAGACGATCTTGAGGACTTTATTATTGAAAATAGTCCAGCCATAAGAAAAAAGATTGCCAAGGCGGAAAAAGATATCAAAGCAGGGAGAGTTATTTCACTTGATGATTACCTGACAAGGTCACGCACATAGGAATGGGCCCATTTGCTGTCCAAATGACGCAGGCAGCAGTTGATGATCTGGAAAGCATCCATCCTGTGCTGCGCGAACAAATACTCTCAGCCATCAAGTCTCTATCCACCAATCCTCTCCCATCAGGGACCCGTATCAAAAAACTCAAAGGCTTTAAACCGCCGCTCTATAGACTTCGTTCGGGAGATTTCAGGATACTTTATAGGATTCAGAGTAATGATGTGACAATAATGAATGTCCTTGATAGAAAAGACCTTGAAAAGATCATCAAGAGGCTGCAATTACAGAATCCCAAGTTTTGATAGGTGTGCGGGCCTTAATGTCAATGATTGGCTCTCTCTTGTTGGTATTATCGTTTCTGTTCGTGGAGTTAATCCTGCTCTAATTAGACATCAATAGGTGCTGGTTGCCAATGCGGACATTGGCCAATCCCTCCGCCCGTGCGGCATCATCGGCCTCCTGCGCATGGCGCACCGATGTGCACGGCAGATCGGCCATGTAGAAATGCGGGGCGAAGGCGAGGAGCGCAAAGGGAATCTGACGGTTGATGGAGGCGATATATCGCGCAATCTTGCCCACCTGTTCTGCATCTATATATCCCGGCACAAGAAGGGTGCTCGCTATAACGAGGGGCAATCCGGGCCTCTCATTATACCGCTGCGCAGCACGGCTGAAATTCTCCAGTGTCCTCCGGTTAGAGATGCCAGTCAGCGCAATATGCAGGTCCTCGTCGAATGCCTTCAGATCAAACTTGATGCAGCCGCCTGTATCAAGTGAATACTGAACGGCAGCCTCCAGGAACTTTGGATGCATGGTGCCGTTGGTCTCCCAACATATACGCACACCTTTCCCTGCCAGATACCTTGATGCCGTCAGGGCATGCGGCATCTGCGATGATGGATCGCCTCCAAAATAGCAGACGCAAAATGTGCGCGGGTTGGCAGAGCCCGCAAGCTCTCGCGCACTTATCATTCCGTCCCTTTTCGGTGATACCTTACGAAAATGCCAGTTCTGGCAGAAAAGACAATTTGCCGTGCAGCTTGCGTAAAAAACAGCAAGGTTGTGGCTTCCAGGATGTTTGCCCCCCTCACACACCCAATCTGCCACACAGTTTGTTGGAAGTGGATCACGGTACCACTGAAGCAGGCTCCGGTGTTCCGGCGAGATGGGACAGCCTGTTTTTGCGCACCGTGCGAAGACCGCAATAGCCGCGTTCGTCCTCGCCGATTTTGCACTCATTGCTGCAAAGCGAGCAATGAACGCCGTTCGTATGGCGCGGCGGTCTGGTGGGCAGGGCGAACTCAGTGCGCGAGATGGCGTGGACCGCCTCTACACGCTTCCGGCATGCAGTAAATTTTTTGCGCAGGCAATCGCCGCAGAAGCCTATCTCAGCAGGTATCAGCGGCGAAGCACTACCACACAGCCCGCAGTTTACTGGGCGATTCACAACAAAGGTCTAAAGGCCGGCAAGCTTCCTGGCCAGCTTCTTCTTTTCCTCCAGGTCTGCCTGGCGGGCGATCATGATCCGCTGCGCCTGCGGGGAGCCTGCCCCATGCATGGATTCTGCACGATAGCTAATTGCTGCCCTGCCAAAGGTAAAATTCTCAATGAAACGCAGCAGTTTCATCCGTTTCTCGGTGGGAATTTCGCTTTTTGCCTTGAGGTATTTATCTATATATGGCCCAACCTCAGGGCTTCGCAGGTCTTTCTCCGATGGAAGTGTCACAAGGAGGCCTCCTGCAATGTCCTCGGCCAGCCGGCCGATCTCGTATGGGAACCTGGTCACATTCTGCTTGGTGACATTGGCAAGAAGGAGGTCCACAAGAAAAGTTCCGGATGCAGTTGCTTTTCCCTCAAGAGAACATGCCAGGCCGCATGCATAGAGTGTCTCGTTCAAATGCACCATCTCTATAATCTTGTCGCGGATATGCGAGGCCCGATCCACACCCTGGTATTCGGCTATCAAGGCCGCTGCCCCTATGGCTACATCACCAAGCCCCACCTTGCATCCTCCGTAACTTTGACGGTGGTAAGCAGCAAACCGTTCCACCAGCATCCCTGCAAACTGGTGTTCACGGCACATGAAAACCCGCTCCCAGGGCACGAATACATTGTCAAAGACAACAAGGCCCTCATGGCCGCCGAATCCGGGGTTTCCCGAGTCCATGCTACCTTCTTCAAGGAGACGCGTGTCGCATGACTGCCGGCCAAGGATAATAGTGATGCCGGGCGCATCTGCAGGCACTGCACAGGAAACAGCATAAGCGGCATCCGGCTCTCGAAGGGCAACAGTGGGCATAACTATGATCTCGTGAGAGTTGACTATGCCAGTCTGATGGGCCTTGGCACCGCGCACAACAATCCCGTCCTTCTTTTCTTCGACGATATGCAGGAAAAGGTCAGGGTCTGCCTGTTCTGATGGAGAAAGGGAGCGGTCTCCCTTGACATCGGTCATGGCCCCATCACAGACAAGGTCGTTCTCCTGGACATACTTGAGAAACTTGGTGAAACGGTCATGATATTGTGTTCCCAGGGCGCGATCCATCTCAAATGTCACGCTGTCCAAGGCATTGATGGCATCCCACCCAACGCATCGCTGGAAGCACACGGCTGTCTTCTGACCGAGCACCCGCTGAAGCTTGATCTTCCTGACAAGGTCGTCTGTGCTCCTGTGAAGACTGGTGAAGCGATTGACCGGCCTGCCAATCAGGGACGATGTGGCTGAGGCAAGATCACGGTGCTCTGGATCGCTGGCAAGTTCATAGGTCATTGCTACTGCATTGGTGGAGGGCCTGACAAACGGATGTTCAATCGGGTTCTCCAGCCTTTCTCCAAATAGAAAGACCCTGTGTTTCACTAAGCTGAGGCTCTTGAGGTATTCAGCCGGAGTCTTCATCCTTTATCTCCTTGATGTGACCGTAAAGGAATCAACCTCAGTCAGATCTGGCCTTAATGTTCTTCCTTTGATACTGCAATCAGGGTCACATGATACATCTAAAATCGTAAAAACATACTCACTATCGCAAAACTGAACTATTCCAGAAGGCAATGGATTATCATTGCAACCATAAAGCGGGGCACCGCCCGCACCTACAATTAAGTATGTGACGCCATTCGCATTGTCGCATGACTCATTTACGACAGGGCATGTCCTCTCATATACATGGTCGTGGCCGTTGAGCACAAGATCAACCTTGTATTGCTCAAATAAGGGAGAAATTGACTCCCTTATATCCATATCGCTGCCATGATTTGAGCTTGAATATGGTGGGCTGTGGAAAGCAGCTATTATAAATTTAATTTTTGAGCCCTTAATAGTTTTAAGATCGCTCTCCAACCATGCGTGCTGCGGAGAACCGGTTTTAAAATAGGTCTCGGAATTCAAAATAATAAAATGAATCATTCCTATATCAAACGAGTAGTATGTGTCTTTATTCCCTTCAAACGGAAAGTATGCTGTGAAGACCTTGAATTGATCCTCACCGACCCCTGAGAAATCATGATTCCCGAATGCAGGGTAATAGGCAATATGGTTGGCCAGGGGTTGGATAGTATTAAAAAACAACTGCCATTCGTTGGGGCCTATTGATCCTGGCAATGTAATATATGTACCGGAATTAACAATGTCTCCCGAGTTCACTATCAAAAGCGGTTGTGGATCTATTTTGGTTATCGCTTCCACAATTGTTTTATGATTTACCTGCTCCCCGGCGCTCTTACCCCTGTTGTCACCATATGCTATGAAACGAAATGACCCTGAAGGGGATGGCGCGGTCTTAAACGAATAAATTTCCTTCGGTTTCTCAAGTGTGGAAACGGTGTAAAAAGAGTAATAATAGTTTTTATCAGGGGCCAAGCCGGTTATCTCCGCACTATTAATATTGGCCGGGATTCCCTTGATTAGCATCTCTGTCTTTGAATTTGCCTTGACTGATCGCCATCCCTCCATATTCTCGCTGCAAAGCAATACACTATCCATTGGCAGGGCGGTCTCCCACATTATCGTAGCGCTTGACGATGTTATATGCCTGATATAAGGGCCCTTTAGAAATTGAGCATTGGATGGCTTGACTGTCAATGTTCCCCTGCAGCAAAGCAGCGGGAATATCGCAATTAAAACGACGAGCTTCATCTTCATTCTGCCACCTCCTTCATTGTCATCTCAAGCCGGGCCATGGGCTCTCCCTGGTGCAACTATCTTTTTTTCTATATCAGTCATTGGATAATGTTTCACATTAAGGGTTGAAAGGACCGCCTTGCTAATAAATGCAGTCGCAGCAATTATGCAATCATCCAGCTCAAGGCGCGGGCTCTTTATGCTCCTCTTATAAATCCCGGCCTTTTCCGCTATTTCCCGCGTGACATCAACGATGCTCATCCCATCTATCAGATCTGCTGTTTTCCCTTTTTCATGCTCCCTCATCCCTGCATAAATCTCAGCCACTGTAATAGCTGAACAAAAAATGATTGTATCATCCAGCAACGAAAGCAGGAAATCCCTTGCATAATCCTTTCCTCGGAGAAACTCTATAAGGACATCTGTATCAACAAGAACAGCCTTCATCTGGGATGGATCATTCGTGAAGATTTCCTTAACCCTCTCACAAACGCCTCCGCACCCTCCTTCAATTCCGGGTGGTCCTTATCACTCCATGCGCCATAACAGTTGGTGAGAGCTATCCTCAACTTCAGTCGCTTGATCTCATTTTTCAAGGCCTTTGCCACAAATTTACTCTGTTCCCTCTTTGATACATTCTTTCTAAGCTCTTCAATCAAATCCTCAGGCAAAAGAAAGTTTGCTTGTTTTGTCGCGGCCGCCATGCTTGGCACCTCCTCTCATTGTCTATATAATTATATAGATAAATTTCTATAATGTCAAAATATGTTCAATTCTATAAGTCTTCATAGAAGTCTCAGGGAAGACAGAAGTTGTCAATTAGGCGGGTGCTGCCGATCCATACCGCCATGGCCAGGAGCGTTTTCTTGTCTATTTTTTTCACCTCTTTCATTGTCTCCTTGTCCACAAGGCTTACATATTCTATCTTAGCAAGGGGCTCGGCCTTGATAATACTATGCACCTCCCTGAGTATCCTCTTTGAATCCCTTTCACCTGAGCGGACAAGCTTCTTCGCCTTCATTAACGAACGATAAAGGCACAAGGCCGCTCTCCTCTCCTCCCCATTAAGGTATTTATTCCTGGAGGACATGGCAAGCCCGTCTTTCTCCCTAACTGTAGGAACGCCGATTATCTCAATGCCCATATCCAGATCCCTGACCATCCTTCGGATAACCACAAGCTGCTGAAAATCCTTTTCGCCGAAAAGGGCCACATGTGGTTTAACAATGTTGAAAAGCTTGGCCACCACTGTCGCCACCCCCTGAAAATGACCGGGCCTGAATGGGCCGCATAAAGTCTTTGTAACCTCTGCCACCGTTATTGAGGTCTGAAAACCATCGGGATACATCCCATCCACTGTTGGGGCAAAGACCACATCCACCCCTGCCCTGCGCGCATAGCCCAGGTCTCGCCTCATGTCCCTGGGATATTGGGCATAGTCCTCTTTCGGTCCGAACTGGGTGGGATTCACAAAGATGCTCATGATAAGAACATCCCCCCTCTTTCTCCCTTCCTTAAGGAGGCGAAAGTGCCCATCGTGAAGATACCCCATTGTGGGGACAAAGGAGATGGTCTTGCCCCTCCCCCTAACCCTTTCAGAGTAGGCCTGCATCTTCCTAACAGATGTAACTATGGTCATCTTTTCTCGGTTTTCTTGACTGACCTACGGTAGGAGTGCTCCGGGCCAGGAAATCTTTTCTCCTTTACCTCCTTGATATATTCCTTCACTGCCTGAGTGATGACCGCGTGAAGATTTGCATAGCGCTTGACAAATGTCGGATTGAATTCATCAAAGATTCCAAGAAGGTCATGGATGACAAGGACCTGGCCGCTGCAGTGAACGCCTGCGCCGATTCCGATGGTCGGGATCTTGAGCGTGGAGGTGATCTCCCTTGCCAGCTCCATGGGTATGCCCTCAAGGACAACGGCAAAGGCGCCGGCGTTTTCCACTGCCCTTGCATCCTGAAGTATCCTCTTCCACTGCTTTTTCTCCCTGCCCTGGACCTTGTATCCACCCATCCTGTGTATTGACTGGGGAGTGAGGCCCACATGGCCCATTACGGGTATATCTATGTCCACCAAAGCCCTGATAATGTCATCCATGTTGGCGCCGCCCTCCAGCTTGACTGCTTCTGCACCGCCCTCCTTGATTGCCCTTCCGCAGTTCCTCCTGGCCTCCTCTATGCTGACCTGATAACTCATAAATGGCATGTCTGCAACTATAAGGGCGTTCTTCACACCCCTGACAACTGCCTGTGTATGGTAGATCAAGTCTTCTAAGCGGACAGGAAGGGTGTTGGGATATCCGGCGAATACCATTCCCAGGGAATCACCAACAAGGATTATGTCCACCCCGGCCTTGTCCAGGATCTGTGCAAAAGGATAATCATATGCCGTGAGCATGGCTATTTTCTCGCCGTCGGCCTTCTTTTTCAGTATCTGGGGAATCGTTACTTTCATTCGATCACCTGATCCTTCCAAGCCCCACCAATCCCCTTGAAGAGCCTGCCCGCTTTCTGGGGATATAATGGAGCACCCCGCTTTTTGTCCTCTGTATCTCCTTCAAAAGGTCTGAAAAATCGCCGGGATTTTCAACAAAGTCAATGTCAGTGGTGTCCACCACCAGAAGGGGCGCCTCTGAATAATGAAAGAAAAACTCATTGAACGCCCTGACAACCTGCTCAAGATAGCCCAGGTCAATACTTTTCTCGTAATCCCTGCCCCTCTTCTGAAGCCTCTGCAGCAGCATTTCAGGAGAAGCCCTTAGATAAACAACAAGATCGGGATTTGGGGCCCTGGAGTCGAACAAGCGATAGATCTTCTCATAGATGGCAAACTCGTGCTCATCCAGAGTGATACTGGCAAAGATCCTGTCCTTTGCAAATAAATAGTCAGATACTGTGGCGCCTGTGAACAGCTCGTCCTGGACAAGCTCCCTCTGTTGAATAGCCCTGGCCACAAGGAAGGCGATCTGGGTCTGGAAGGCATACTTCCTCATGTCCTTGTAATACAAGGACAGAAAGGGATTGGCACTTACATCCTCCAGGATCAGCCGGGAATTGAATACCCTTGCCAACAGCCTGGCAAGGCTTGTCTTTCCCACGCCTATGGGCCCCTCAACCACAATATATCTTGGTTTTAATGCCATTTAAGTTGCTTCAATAATAACCCGTGTTTAAATGGCCGTCAAACTCCCTTTTCAATCCAATTGATTTGATTGAACGATTGTGAAATATTAGACCTTATGGTGCGTCTAAATAATATAATGCCCCTGCTACTTATAATCCTATTCCTTATGTCCAGTATGTCCTGCCGTGAAAAGAATTGCCATATAACCCTTGATTCCATTAATCCACCGGCAGAAAGCATAACCATCAACCAGGGCAAAATATTAAAACTCTCAGTTCATGCGCGGCCCTGCAGCTCAAAATCCGGAATCAACTACAAATGGCTTCTCAATGGAGAGGCTGTCTCATTCACAGATTCATATACCTTTTACGCCTGTGCCTCAAGCCTCGGCAAAGTAAACATCCTCACTGTAATATCAACAGACACAGAAGGGGAGAAAACACAAGAGCAGTGGACAATCACCGTAAACCCCTCTTCTGCGTCTCCTTATCCCCCTGATGTTCAAAACGCGATCAATAGGATTAGTGAAGGAGGATGGTTTGGGGTGCCAACTTCTTTTATGACAGCCACCACCACCGATACCTCTTTAAACCAGAAAGATTTTGAATCTGCCATTAAGACCATTGAGCCTTACTTCCTGGAGAATGCATGCGACCTGAAAGCCACCTATGCCTACGGCCTTGCCAAACTCGTCCTCCTTGGAGCCAATCTCCAGGAGTTCATAGAAAACCGTGCAGGGCTGACAACCCAGAAGCTAAAGGACCTTTATGATTCCAGTATCGTTCCCATTGTAGAGAAATATACCCTTCTTAAGAGGGAGGCAGATGAAAACTTCATCTTCTCAATCCAGAAACAGCTCAGAGTGGGTGTAATTGATGACATTACCTTGAACTTCTCTGGCTTTCACGGTCTGCCTGAGATATATATGCTCGTATCCCTCTCAGAGGCTCTTGCCGGCGGCCTTGAGGTCGTTCTGGCCTTCAATGACATGGTAGAATTCGCTGCAAATCTCCCATCCGATGTTGACCTGGATTCCGGTGAGCAGCTTTTCGTTCAGGAGCTTGAAACAAACAAAAGATATCTCTTGCTGAGCGGGGACGAAGGTAATGAGGGCCGTGCACGGCTCCTAACTGCGCAGCTTGCGCTTGCAACGGCGCTCAGAACCTTTACACAGTCCATTGATCTCATCATGAAAGAGCCATCCAGTGAATTTCAGTTCCATCTGTTCCGATTCTGGGACTGCGGTTCCGATGGAATATGTCCATCCCAGATATCCTCAGAAAACAATATCCTTTCCTCAATGCAGGCTCCCCTTGGAGACCCCTGCGAGCCTTATAAGGTTGGAAGCTACCCAACCTGGTACACAGAATCCGGGAGGTATTCTACGGAGGGGACTACTTTCACATTAACATGCGACAACCCTGTGCCTGAAGAGAAATACACATCCGGATACACCTATACAGATACAAACAACAATAACAATTGGAACAAATCATGGAATGCAACTGGCCCTGATTCAAGTAATGGGGAAGGCAATGGCAGGTTTGATTCAGGAGAGCCTCTCGGGACAGAGCTGGTCATGGAGCGCGGCCTCAGGGGGATTGCCCTGCCTGTTGAGACAGGGGTCAAGCAATCCCTCGTGCTTCTGGCCAAGAACATAGAGGGGCCGGATGCATTGGACCTGGACGCCATTGCTGGATATGCAATACAGGGAAAACCTTTTGCGAGTGGAACAGTAAAGACATTTCTGTCTCTGCCCTATTTCAGGATCCCCTATCCCGAGATCCGCGTGTCTGAATTCTTTACAACATCCACAGCCTTAAGGGACCTTGTTCCCCTATATGACAGGCAAACCAAGAGGGTAATCATCAACAGCGAGGAAGAATACTGCCAGAACGCCCATGTCTCGACCATTATATACGGCTGCCCTAATGATGTGGGTGTTGCAGGCTCCAACACAAGTGATTGGGACCCCTCTGACAACCCAAATAGCACAAGGAAAAATTATCAATATGATCTCGGCGAACCGTATGATGATACAGGGCTATGGGATGGCAAACAGATTGTTCCTGGCACGGCAGGGAACGGCAAAGAGGATTCCCTGGACATTGACCATTACTGGCCAATTGGGGCCTCTGTGGGAGGTCCGCCGGCGCCTTACTCCATGGATTTTCGCAATTCAACGCCTGACGATATCAAATACAATTCTCCGTGCATTGAAGAGTTCTATCTCTTTTGTCCCGATGCAACATTCAGCGGAGCGCTGACATTTCCTGACCCCATTACAAATATTGATTCAAAACTCCTCAACGAGAATGCAAAACTATTACGGTTCGTGACAACCATATTGCAGGCTGTCAGATTTATCGGCAAGTATGGCATATCTGGGTAACTATAATCCGGAGGGAATTATGGGAAAGATCAAAAATTCAATCTTTTGTATGGCAGTAATTTTATTTGCATCATTCCTTTTCAGCTGTACAGAAGAAAAGAAACATGAGGTTGCCCTGAAAACCACGGCGTCCCCTGCTGGAGGAGACTTCCCGTCATTTTCACCCCCCTCTGTAATACTCACCTCAACAAAGCCTGCGACCATCTACTATTCAACGGATGGAAATCCCCCGAAGCCCGGCATGGGGAACACTTTGTCGGGACGAAGCCCTGTCACTGTGGAGCCTAACCCTTTAAGAATAGACACTGTCCTCAAGTTTTACGCTGTGGATGACCAGGAAACTCAGGAGGTCGTAAGGACAGAGGAATATAATATAATACAACCCCCTATAACTAATGCGAGCCCGCCGGGCGGTTCCTATAATAATAGGCCGTTTAACATTGAACTTGAGGCAAAGGCCGATCCCCCCGCGATCCCGGCTAAAATCTATTACACCATTGACGGGAGCTCTCCTACGATCACCTCAACGGGATTTGACAGCCCAACACTCGTTACGCTCCTCAATGAAGGCCCTACACTTGTAAGATTCTTTGCCACAGACAGTGTTGGAAACACTGAAACGCCAATTAAGAATATCCTCTATATAATTGACTCCACTGCTCCCGTAACCTCTGTTTCTCCTTCAGGCTGCCAGGTATCCTATATTGGAGGACAATGTCCTATTCAGGACCTCACGGGATGCACTCCCCTCACTGGCCCTACTATTGTTAAACTCACTGCCAGCGAGCCCGCAGTCATCTACTACTCGGTTGATGGAAAAGACCCGAATATAAACAACCCGGCTGACAAGGGAGGAAATACATTCTCCGGAAGCACTCCAGTCTCTATCAATGTTAACGCCACAACAACCCTCAAGTATTTCGCCATTGACCTGGTAGGCAACTCCGAATCAATTCATACAGCATTCTACAAAGTTGGGACAGGGCCCATCTCCACTGCCTGCCCAAAGGGCGGAACTTTCAACTACCTTCCATTCACGGTCACAATCGTGGCAAGCCCACTTACGCCAACCTCAACCATCTATTACACACTGGATGGAAGCTCGCCCACAGGAGGGACGGCCTTTTCCCAGCCTGCCCCTGCCGCTGTTACATTCACCAAGGACGGACTATACATCCTGAGATATCTGGCATATTCCAACTCCTGGGAAGACCAGACCCATCAGGAAATATATGGTTTTGATACCACGCCCCCTGTTACAACCGCAACGCCTTGCGGGGTTACTTTTACCGGCAGTGGAACTGTAAACATCTCTGCCAATGAACCTGCAACTATCTATTACACCCTGAACGGCCAACCCCCGTCTCCGGGAACGTCATACACTTTCTCCGGGACAACCTCTGTTAGCCTTACAATTACCCAGGATACAACCGTAAACTTCTTTGCCATTGATACTATTGGAAATATTGAGAGTCCTTTTCATTCGTGCTCGTTTCAGGTTGTCCAGGAATATAACGAGAACTTCACCTCACAGCAGTATGACGACATCACAGCAACAACTGCAGACTGGAACACGAGCCAGGGCCTTCTTCTCTTAAAACACCTGACGCCTGTTCTGTCTGGCCAGTTTACAACCACTTCACCTTCTCAGGATGTTGCCGTTTCTGGCAGAAACGCCTACATTGCGGATAGTACCGGATTAAGGGTTTTTGATGTATCCAATCCTTCCCAGCCCAACCCGCTTGCTACTTATTCATCCTCTACTCCTTTCTATTCTGTCAAAATCTCCGGCAACTATGCCTATGTGGGAAGCTCCACCGGCCTCGTTGTCATCAATATCTCAAACCCTGCCTCCCCACAGCTTGTCGGACAGGTCAGCGTCTCTAATCCCTCTGGGACCTATGTCCAGGATGTAGAGGTTTCAGGGGACTATGCACTTCTCGCTGACCAGGGCCAGGGGCTTGTAGTAATCAGCCTTACTGTTATCGGAAACCCCAAAGTCCTATCTAAGCTTGACCTCCTCCCCAGCGATGCCAGAGGGGTTGCGCTCTCGGGTAATTACGCAATTGTCGCAGACGGAGCGAACGGTATAAAGATCGTTGACATCAATATCTCACATCCTACATACGCCCAGATCACAAACGTTTATACGACTGCAGGGGTTGCCAACGCAGTGGCAGTTTCAGGAAGTTACGCTTTCGTTGGCCTTACCAGCGGCTATTTACAGGCCATAGACATCTCCAATCCTTTCTTCCCTGTAGCCGCAGGCAATCCTATCTCGGTCTCTACATCCTCCATTACAAGGGTCTCTATCAGGGGGAACTATGCCTATTGTTCCACAGGAACCGGCATCCAAGTGATGGACATTTCCTCTCCCAGCGCCATGGTATCCGTAGGCGGCCTTCAGGGGATAGGAACCTCCAACTCTGTTGATGCATCAGGCAATTACGCATACCAGGCCATTGGAACGACAGGTGCAGGAGGCCTTGCAGCAATACGGATCGGCGATCCTGTCAATCTTACACAGGCAGGACAGATAACCGAGGCAACATTGGCTGCCAGCACTGCCGTATATGGAAGCATTGGTCTTGTTGCAGATGGCTTCAACGGCCTCAAGGTCATTGACCTGACCAAACCTATTTCACCGTCCCTTCTTGCTGCACTTCCTACAATGACCAACGCTGCAAGGGTCTCCATCCTCGGAGGAAACGGTTCCACACAGTATGCACTCGTTGCCGATAAGGGAGGAATGTTTCATGTTGTTGACATCTCAATCCCTTCAGAGCCCTTTATTGCATCAAGCTTCACGCCCCCTGGAGCTACAATTGAAGTGAAGGACATAGCATTCTTCGGCCAAAGCACAACATCAGCCCCTCCCACAGTTACCGCTGCCTACGCCCTTATAGCCCAGGGGTCGGCCGGCCTCAAGATTATTGACATTACTAACCCATTGAATCCCAGCGTTGTATTCACTGTAACTACAACCGTTGCCACAAAGATTGCCATGAACGGAAACACAGTCTATATCGCAGACAGAAGCGGAGGGGTCCGTATCGTTGACATCTCCACTATAAGGTCTCCTTCTGTCAAGACCCCCATTGGTACCATAGACGCACAGGACCTGGCTGTTTCCGGCTCATACCTCTTTTTGGCTGATGGGAGCGGGGGAGTAAAGATCTACTCCATTAGCAATCCCACGGCTCCTGTAGCGATCGGAAATTTCACCCAGACCGACCAGGCCCAGGGAATTGCAGTGGCTGGATCATTTGCCTATGTGGCTGACGGAACCAACGGACTCAAGCTCCTTGATGTGACATTCCCCAACAAGCCTGTCCTCGCCCAGACCTTAACCACAACACAGGCAGGGGGAGTAACAGCCTGGGGAGACTACATCCTCGTATCTGACGGAGCAGGAGGACTTAAAGTTATCAGGGCGTTCAAAAACCTTACGGATTACATGCCATCAGGAGTTGGTCAGTCAATCAATGTGAATTCCACTCTGGCTAAAATCCCCTGGGCTCAATTGACCGCATCTCAAAATTTTCCTGCTGACACAGACATTTCCTATTATCTCAGCAACAATGGTGGGATCACATGGGAGCTTGTGACTCCGGAGAACCTGTATTACTTCGCGAATCCTCAAGGGACTTCGCTGAAATGGAAGGCGGTCCTCTCAACCTCAGACACCACAAAAAGCCCTGGGGTGGACTCTTTAAGGATTACCTACAAGGTCCTACCATGAAGGAGACAACCATGAGCAAAATCATAAGACTCTCTCTTATCCTCCTTCTCTTTGCTTCCTGTGCAGAGAAAGATAATTCAGGCAATGGCACCAACACAAAAACTATAACCATTGAGCCGTCTGTTGCATGGGTCAACACCGGCGTTGTGATGCAAAAAGGGAAAATCGTAGAAGTTACATCTGATGACACAGCGCTCGGCGCCCTTTTTGTGAGGCAGAACGACCCTATTTTCGCAGCCAGACACGGCGGCCTCATTGGGAAACTTGGAAAGGATGAACGCCCCTTCTGGGTGGGTAAAAGCTCCTCCATTACAGGCAATTCAATGAACCAGGGGACAAGCTTATACCTCGGTAGAAACGATACGGATTTCACCACGACCACAACCGGGCCATGGGCATATCAACCCACTACGATAACCGCTACAATCACAATCAGCCAAAATTCCAAGAATACAATATCTCTGGTATCCCCTTTAGATGGTTCATACTCCAGCGACGTTTCCCCTGTGTTTAACTGGGATGATGTGGATAATACCATCCAATATCGTCTTCAATTGAGTGTGTTCCCTGACTTCAGGTTGGTTGAACAGGACATTAACAACACAACCTCCGCTCTTAATCCAGTCACAGCCCCGCCAGGGAGCAATGTTTCGCCCCTCTCTCCTCTTGGATCGGGAGTCCACTACTGGAGGGTAAGGGCGTATGTGAATATCGGGCGGGTAACTTCCCCGATCCTGGAATGGGGGGACTGGAGCCAGGTCTTCTCCTATGGAGTTGAGACCATTGGCATTCCAATAACACCTACGGTCATCAACCCGCCCCCGGGGAAAAGTTTTTCCTTGGGAGACAGTATCCTTTTTGAGTTCACGGCATCCCCACAGGGCAGCGGCCTCCTGTGGAGCTATCTCTTTACCTCAACCACGTGTGGGGATACTCCATCAACAACAGCAACTACGACCGCCAATGGCTCCCCTTTACCCTGGTATGCATTCCCAATGACCATTGAACCCACAGACCCAAACGAGGCTCCACCCTACTATGCCTTCTTCACTGTAGTCCCTGATTCAGCCGGGGAGTGGCTCTATAGGATAGAAGCAAGGGCCGGAAGCGACTTCGATGCCTCATCCGTCATTTACTATGATACACGCATCAGCGTTGGCTGCCCCTGACAGCACCTAACCCTTTCACATGTGAAGGTTACGGTTCTGACTGAAAATACGGTCGCTGTCAGCTTTATGCTGCTGGCAGAGCATGGACTTTCGCTGTTCATTGAGGATTCCAATGAGGATTCCACTGAACGGGTGCTATTTGATACAGGCCAGGGATTGGGCATTGTCAATAATGTCGGGATTTTGGGCGTGGACCTTGCCTCAACAAACAAAATTGTCCTCAGCCATGGGCACATTGACCATACACGGGGAGTGAAACCTGTCATTGATGCAATAGGAGCAAGGGAAATCATTTGCCATCCGGCTGTTTATGACAATAAATATTTTAAAGGGATTAGATTTGGCATGGAAAGAGAGATCTTCATCGGCTTTCCATATCCAAAAGAGGAGCTTGAGCAATCAGGGGCGCGGTTCACTTTCAACACAGGCCCTCAGAAAATCACGGAGAATATTACTGCAACCGGTGAGATCCCCTTCAGGAACGATTTTGAGAAAATTGAAAAGGATCTATTTATCAAGGTTGGTAACGAGTTTAAGCCCGATCCCCTCCCGGACGACCAGGCACTGATCGTGAAAACCAATAAAGGAGTGAGTCTCATCACGGGCTGCGCCCACAGGGGGCTTTCCAATACAATGGAATATGCAGCCGCACTATCAGGTGCAAGGGAATTCTATGCTGTCCTCGGCGGAACCCACCTCCAGGTTGCCAACCTGGATAGGATTGATAAAACGATAGAGAGCATCAAGAGATTCAATGTCCAAAAGATCGGCCCTTGCCATTGCACTGGCCCAAAAGCACTCTCAATACTCTCCAGGGAATTCGGAGATAATTTTCTGTTCATCAGCGTAGGAAGCACGATAGAGATATAGGTGTATGACCAGGGCACCTCTTTATCAACGGCCGCGCCACAAGTATGGATCAAGCATCCTGAACCCGAACACATAGAAGTATCCTCTGCCTGCGAGATATTGCTCAAGAGAAAAATTGGTTGATTTCTAATGGGTTATATGTCAGAATGACACTATAGCCTGGTGTATTATGACAATATATAAAAAAAGAGAGATAGTTCAAGGAATTATACATGCGTTAGCCGACATGCCTGTAGTTGTTTTGACAGGCATGCGCCAGGTGGGAAAAAGCACAATTCTTCGGGAAGACAAATCTTTCAAGGGACGCCACTACATCTCACTGGACGATCTCGGTCTCTTAGAGGCTGCAAAGCGCAATCCCGAAGGGCTTTTACGGGGGGACATACCGATAACTGTGGACGAAGCACAGAAATGTCCGGAGCTCCTGACTGTCATTAAGCAGATGGTTGACCAGGAGAGAAAGCCAGGCCATTTTCTTCTCTCAGGTTCGGCGAACTTTGCACTTCTGAAGGGCATTGCCGAGTCCCTGGCTGGCCGTGCAGTGTATCTCACATTACATCCATTCAACAGACGGGAGAAGATTGGTGATGTCAATTCTCAACCTTTCCTGATAGGGTTTTTCCATACCCTTGAGATCCCTGAAATTCGTGCTGCCACCATCGAGCCTTCTGAGATCCTTCTTGGTGGAATGCCTCCAGTGTGCCTTGAGATACTTCGCAACCCGACAGTATGGTTCAAGGGGTATGAGCAGACCTATATAGAGCGGGACTTACGACAGATTTCCCAGGTTACAAATCTCCTTGAGTTTCGGCGTCTCTTACAAATGGCCGCGATTCGGACAGGACAGATACTTAATTTAAGCGAGCTCTGCCGGGATGCCAAGCTCTCCAGCACAACGACATCCCGATACCTCAACTTGATGGAGACCTCGTTCATCATTCATCGGCTGAGCCCTTTCCTTGGCAACTTAACCTCACGGCTTATCAAATCTCCAAAGCTCTACCTGTCGGATTCTGGACTTGCCTGCCACTTCACTGGTATCGAGGACTTGAGTTCCCAGGCACATAAGCACCTCTTGGGAGCGATGCATGAGACCTATGTGGCCCAGAACCTCTCAAGCCTCCTTGAGGCACACATGCCCCAGGCACGGCTCTATTTCTGGAATATCCAGGGTAGACACGAGGTGGACTTCATCATTGAAGCAGGACGAAAGGTGATGGCAATTGAGGTCACGGCAGCAACCCGCTGGACAAAGGGCGATCTATCGGGCTTGCGAGCGTTTCTGGGAAAGACACCGAACTGCCATGCTGCCTTGCTTGCCTATAACGGAACCCAGGCCATACCTTTGGACAAACGGCTATGGGCCATCCCTCTGGGGCTTCTACTGTCCTGAGCGACCGCAGTTACGGATTCCGTGCAAACGGTGAGGTGTTGCGGTCAGGGGCGGTCCCGGTAACGAGAAAGCGGCCAAGCCAATACGCAGCCATGATGTCTGGCACTGCCTCCACCTCATAAGGATTCCCGCAGCGGTTCACCTCAAATGGATCGGACCGCCAGTCGTTGTTGGAAGGCCCCCTGAGCCGCCTGGGCACCACATACTCGGCAACAATGGTGTCGCCGCTGTGGCCAAGACCCTTTTTTGTTGATGAGCAAAAGTCAGCGCCTGAATATGACTGAACCAGTGTCGGATCGTGAAGGCTGGGAAGCTCAATGTAAGTCTTACCGTCCACAGCTAGGCACTTTCCCTGTGCAAGTTCTGCGTTATCGCAGTTGATGACATTCTCCTCCCAGTAAACCGGCTGAGGCCATTCCTTTAGCGTCTGAATCCCCTCTACAACCTCTTCCGTAATATTGCCGCCAAACCTCAGGCCCGAATAGATCACATCAAAAAAGGGCTGATTTATGTCCTTTGGCTGGCGAAGGTTCCTTCCATTGTCCCAGAGCTTCTCCATGCCCTGCTGAAGCACATACCGAACCTCTGGGTCTGTCTCGTAGCGGATCGCCATGTAAAAGGCAATGAAGGCCATGTTCACATTGGAGTAATTTGTAGAGTAGCCATAATCTGATATGGGAGCTGCCGTGTCCCGAATGTATTCATCCCAGTGCCGCTTTCCAATCAAATCCTTGTAATAAAAGTCATGGATGTCCTTGTCCCCTGCAATATGCAGACAGGTGCGGATGAAACCAAGCCCCATAATGGCGTTGAAGGGATAAACCGGCCACTCAGAAACATCTGCGTCACAACAGCCATTTCCAAGGACCGTCACCTGCGGGTTCACATCACAGTCCTTTGTGAGCCTTCCATTAGCGTCCCTTATTACCATGTCCACGCCGAACTCGGGCGCC
>Ga0315309_1000745_pt1 | contig 19796 bp, 14 predicted proteins | sample TDP4_MG_FD_203080 | JGI IMG/M metagenome (GOLD analysis project Ga0315309, IMG submission 203080) | Freshwater sediment microbial communities from Lake Towuti, South Sulawesi, Indonesia - TDP4 | ecosystem: Environmental > Aquatic > Freshwater > Lake > Sediment | place: Indonesia: South Sulawesi... | reverse complement strand
GTCGGCCTCCGACAGTCTGGCCTTGCTCAGCAAATCCGGGCGGCGCTCCCATGTACGGCGTAGGGCCTGCTGGCGTCGCCAACGGATCACCGCCGCGTGGTCGCCGGAAAGGAGCACCTCAGGCACTTTGTGCCCCCGGAAGACTGGCGGGCGGGTATAGTGCGGATATTCCAGGAGCCCCTCAGCGTGAGAGTCCTCGAAGGTGGCCCCGGGGTCGCCCAGCACGCCGGGCACAAGGCGCATCACCGCTTCGACGATGACCAGGGCCGGTACCTCGCCCCCCGTCAGGACGTAATCACCGATGGATATCTCGTCGGTGGCCAGATGCTGTCGTACCCGTTCATCCACCCCTTCGTAGTGCCCGCAGATGAGGATGAGATGGGAGTGCCTGGAGAGTTCTCTGGCTATCTCCTGGGTGAAAAGACGGCCCTGAGGGCTGAGCAAGATGATAGGGGGGGAGGGGCGATCCACCCCTGGCTTATCCCTTAATATCGCCTCGACGGCGGCGAAAATGGGTTCCGGCTTCATGATCATGCCCCCGCCACCGCCGTAGGGCGTGTCGTCGGTCGTGCGATGCTTGTCCGTGGCATAGTCGCGGATGTTGTGCAGGGCAATCGAAATCAGGCCCGCCTCGCGGGCGCGTTTGATGATGCTCTGACTGAGAGGGCCCTCAAAGAACGAGGGGAACAGGGTCAGGATGTCGAAGTGCACAATCACTACCTCACCTTATTGACCGGGCCACCGCAGTGACTATCCACTGGTTGATGCTCACGCCCTCTTCTTCAGCTTTGCGGGCCACATCTCGATGCAGTGATTTGGGCAGGCGCAGCACAAAGCGGCCGCTGAACTCTTCCAGTGGTCGAGGCTCGGGAATAGGGATGCCTTCCTCCAGGGCCACCTCGATCCAGGCTGCCATAGCATCTCGGATCATCTCTTCGACCTCAGCGAAAGTATCCGCTTCAGTCATACAACCAGGAAGCTCTTTCACCCTGGCGAAATAGGTTCCACCATCCTCGCTCCTCTTCACCTCAATGTTGTAGGGCAAACTCAGGTAATCTTCTAAGCTCTTAGTCATCTTTCACCGGAGAATTCGAGTTGGTCTCAAATTCTCTCTCCTCCTCGTCCCTATGTTCGTCTGGTCTCTTATCGGCTTGTTGTGTCCCTTTTTCTTCCAGTGCTTCTATCTCTTCAATGTAGGCCAATGCCTCTTTCACGTAATGTTCCCTGGGGTGAGGTCTTCGATAGGGGACTGTGAGCAGCCATTGACCTCGTTTGTAGACGTAGTGACTGGACCCCCTTTGGGGTTGTCTGACTGCAAAGCCGTAGCCGTGTAACAACCTGTCCAGATCTTCAAATCGAACATGCCTTGGGTTCTGCTCGATCCTGGCTCTGAGCTTCTGGATTCTCTTTGACACCGCCCCGGTGCTCATTTCGCCTAACCGCTAATATGATACTATATTTAGTACTATTTGTCAAACGATGTGGCTAACAGGTAATTCGGCCAGAATACGGACTACGGTATCCACCTCCTCTTCGGTGTTGAAGTAGTGCACCGAGGCCCTCACGATTTCGCCCACGTCCCAATCCTGCATGTCCAGCAGTGCGTTCTCGGCCCCCACGGTGTAGACGTTGATCTTTCGTTCCCTCAGGACCTCTTTCACCTTGAGAGGCGGAACGCCCTCCAGGGTAAAGGCCACGATGCCGGACAGGGTCTGTCCCCGATCGTGCACCTTCGCTCCCGGCAATTCCCTCAACCTTTGGCGCAGATAGCGGGCCAGATTCTGCACTCGCTGCCAGATGGCCTTGAGGCCCACGTTCTGGGCATAGGCGGCGGCCTCTCCCAGGGCCAGGGTCGCGGCGGGGTTAGACTCCCAGGTTTCAAAGGCCCGCGCGTCGGGAGGCCAGCGGAAGCGATAGGGTTCCTCCCACACGGCCGCCCGCACGTCGGGGAAGGGCGGGTTCAGTTGCTCCATGATCCCGCTTCTGACGTAGAGCATCCCCAGGCCCCTGGGCCCCCGCAGCCACTTGCGGCTGGTGGCGCACAGCAGGTCGCAGCCGATTTCCTCCACGTTGAGGGGATAGACGCCCAGGGATTGGGTGGCGTTCAGAAAGTAGGTCAGGCCGTGCTCTCTGGCGATGCGCCCCACGGCCTCGGCCGGCTGCACCGTGCCGGTGTGGGTAGGAATGTGGGTGAGGACAATGAGCCGGGTCCGGCTGTCAATGGCTTGTTCCAGGCGCTCCAGGTCAATCATGCCCTGCCTGTCTTCGGGGATGACCTCGATCTCTATGCCCGCCTTGTAACGCTGGAGCAGGTTCATGAAGACGGTCACGTATTCCAGGCGCGAGGTCATGATTTCGTCGCCCGGTTGCAGGGGCAGGGCGCTAAGGCCGAACTGGAAGGCCCGCGAGGCGCTGCCCACCAGGGCCAACTCCGAGGGCTGGGCACTGATGAGATCGGCCAGCCGGCGATAGGCGTCCTCGATCTCCTGCTGGTGCTCTGCCTGGGCCTCGTAGCCGCCGATTTCCTTCTCGCGCTGGAGGTAGGTGACCAGCCGCTCGTAGACCGGCTGCGGCATGGGCGAAGCGCCGGCGTTGTTGAAGTGGATAACGTTTCGGCAGAGAGGGGTTTCCTCCCGCAGTCTGGCGATGTCCATGGTCTTCTCCTGTTACTCCACAACTGCTGGAGTAGTAGCAGAACGGTTCGGCTGAGCCTTCGTCCCGAGCGCCTCGACTGAGCTCGACGAAGTCTCAGGCCGAGGGGCTCACCGGAGAGCCTTGTTCTGCGCCAGCCATGCGCGCAACAAGTCCTGTCCTGAGCACAGTCGAAGGGTGCGCTACCCCGACGGAGGATTTCCAGCTATGTCGTGGGGCATTTGCGCCTCCTATTCCCCCTTCAATGCGAGATTGACACCGGGTAGGAGGTATAGTATACTATCTGTAGGAAGTTCATTCGCCGATAAGGAGGGGGAAAGATGGTTGAGATAGCCGAACTTACCTCGCAGCACACCCTGAAACTGCCCGCAGAGATTGCCACCCGTTTTCGTCCTTCGGACCGTTTTGTCGTCTGGGCTGAAGGGGACACTTTACACCTCAAGCGTATCACGCCGCCTCCGGTAACGAGTATCGTGGCGCAAGCGCCGGAAGAGGAACCGCTGTCCCTGGAAGAGATCAACGAGATTGTCCATGAGGTTCGACGTCAGCGACGAACGGGGTAAGCCGTGCGCATTGTGATTGACACCAACATCTGGGTTTCCGGTTTGCTATGGCGGGGGATGCCCTGGAAGTTGCTATGCCTGGCCGAGGCGGGCAAAGTCGAGTTGTGCATGGCTCCCGCCATGCTAGACGAACTGGCCCAAGTGCTATCCTACGAACGGCTACAACCTCGCCTGATGCAACTGGGGCTGACTTCTGTGGAATTAGTCGCCTACGCCATGGACCTGGCTTCTATCTTTGAGGTGCCGGAAGGTTCCCCCATCGTGGTTGCTGACCCGGACGATGACGTTTTCCTCCGCTGTGCCGCTGTCGCCGGTGCTGCCTGCGTTGTGTCTGGTGACAATCACCTCCTAGATTTGGGCGAATACGCAGGCATCCCCATTATCACGATTTGTGACTTCCTCGCCAAAGAGTTCGCCGAGCAAGCTGATTAGGCCCCCCTCCACCAGCGCGTCAATCTGTCGTTTAGGGTTGTCAGGTGCCAGGCACTTAAAGTGCCTGGCACCTAGCGTCTAAAAATCGTCTGGTCTGCTCAAGCAATTGCGCTCGTTGCAAACGGAGGTGTCCATCATCTCGTACTCGGCTTTGCCAGGGGCGGCCTGAGTCACCCTTTCCTCAATCTCGTCAAGTCGCCGGATGACCGGCGGCTTTTTTGTTGTGCTGCTTGCTGCTGATAGTGCCCTTGTCGGCGGGGGACTCTGAAACACGAAAACTACGAAAGGGGCGAAAGCCACGAAACTTCCCTTTCGTGTCTTTCGTCTCCTTTCGCGTCATTCGTGATTCAAACGCTCTCCACTACCCCAACTTCATCCCTCGTCAACCCATTGAATCGCTGAACCGCTGAACCCGCTGAGACCGCTGACCGTCATTCCTTCAGTGTTCTCATCTCCCTCAGTGGTTCAGTGATTTAACCGCACTGGAAGGCCCACAGCGCGCCCTCGTGCCAGGCGACGATGTTGCGGCCCTGCTCGCGGCCCGCTGCACCCAGGTGTAAGGTGCCAGGCACTTGCCGGTCGGCGTAGCCGCATCCCAAGATGGGGTATTTGCTTCGGTCAGAGCCCCTTCTGAGGCGTAAGAGTGCCTGGCACCTGAGTACCCTTCGCGCTCGACCAGCCACAGGCACAGCCGCTCAAAATCGCGCGGCGAGAGCTTGTCGAAGGGCAGAGTGTGGGTTGTGCGGGTGATAGGAGGTTGGGATTGGGTCAAGGGTTCGCCTCCTGTTGGGACGGGTCGTGATCAGGGTCGTCGCTTGCATGGGAGGTCTCGGGCGGGGTATGAGAGCAGTAAGGGAGAATATCATGGCTGCAGTCGGTTCGTGTCCAGGAACTCCCGCTGTGTTGAAGACGTTCACGTTGCCTCACCCGCTAGGTTATCACGGCGTTACAACTTCAGGCACAACTGCACAAGCAAACCGTTGGCTTCGATAAATGCGTCTGGGGTATTGAAGGCACTAAAGAAAAGCGGGGTGCCGGCAAAGGATAGTGGCGAAACCGGGCCGATTGTCATGAATGAGTATTCTCGCGAAGCTAGATCGAAGGAAGAATGTGGATCGCGGAACTGCTGGTACAGCTTCAATGCCTCGCCTCTGCCCCCCACAAGCTCCTGCAGCTTATTGAGTTCAGACCCCATTCCAAGACCGAATCCAAAAAACGAGATGCGGAGTTGTTGGACAATTTCCATATCCAGACTGGAAAGGGTCTGGCTCAAGAACATCCAACCCAAGCCGTATTTCCTGGTAGTTCGCACTGCATCCACAAGGTTACGCTTGATGCGTTGCAAGCGTTCATTCTCGATTCGTTGCTGAGGAGCGAGTCGATGTGCCTCGTCTAATGCAACGAGTGTGTTGAGACTCTTGCCCTCCTGGTAGTGTCGTTCCGCCTCACGAATGAGAGCTTGAAGAAATCGATCGAGAAGCAAGGGTTTGATCTTTTCATCCCAGATGGCAGGCAATATGTCAGGCGGCCTGCGTGATAGGTCAACTACTACCAAGGGACGAACACCGGATTCAGGGGTCAAGAGAGCTTTGCGCACGATTTGCTCAGCCTGTTCAGCCCCCTTGATTTTGGTAAAAAATTGAGCTGCCGATTGCCAACGGTCTCTGACTGGACTACTGCTTACATCTAAATTGGCCTTGGCTTCTGCAGCGAACTCTTGCACTCTCTCCTGTCCTGCCGAGCCAGCGTAAACGCGATGAATGTTAGAATGCACGTAGTCTAGCGTGGCCACATAGACTTCGTCCGATTGCAATTCTTCCAGCTTGTACTGTCCCTTGAGAAAGTCTAATACGTAGTCTGCCATGGTACCTTGGTATACAGACGACTTGATCCCGAGGGCGTCAAAGAAGCCAAATTCGACTAGAAGTTCCCCGAAGATCTCCCACCGGTCCAGGCGAAATCTGCCTAGATCGTAGACTTCGAAGGGCCGTCCCAGTCCTTGAAGCACACTTTGACACAGGATGGTACCCATGGACAACTTGGAGGAGCCGTTTCTGAGCCCCAGCGCGAACTCGCCTTGGGGGTCAAGCACAAAGAGGCCCATGTTCTGATGCTTGGCGTAGGCCAGGAGGATCATCTTGGCCAGCACCGACTTGCCGGAGCCAGTCTTACCAAAGATGCCCAGGTGATAGGCCTCACCGGCGCCGTCAGGACCCGTATCAAAGTGCTTAAACCACAGGGGGAGTTTCGGCCTGGAACCGTAAACGTGGCCCAGGTAGAAAAGCTGCTTACGGTAGGGAGAGAGCAACTCGTTGAGGACGGCGTCGTCAGCCAGGAGAATGGGTGTGCCGGTGGCGGGCACAGTGCCCAGGATGCTAGGGCGGTAGCCGTCGGATGCGGCAGCAAAGACAGCGCTGACAGTCATCCCACCCTGATGCGTGTCCTGCCGCTCACTAACAGCATCAACCCGGCCTCGCTGACGAATGAGGCTGCGCATAGTTGGGTCTTCATGCCAGACATTGCGCAGAGTAACCTCGGTGATCTGGCCCAGAGCGTAGTGGGCCTGGCTATCTTGGAGATAGCGGAAAAGGGCTAACTCGCCCACCAGCTTCTTGCTCACAGCCCCAGCCAGTATGTCCAGCCCCAACTCCCCCGTGGATGAAGGCGAGCCAATGACGCCGATACGCTCAGCAGCATCCACCAATTGATCCAATCTTGGGGTGTCGTTTTCGTTCATTATCTCACCGTCCTGATTCTGTGCGATAGCCATGCAATCCTAGAAACACATCTCCAATGTCGCCATCGTAGGTCTCGGCTAGACGCTGGCTTGTAACCTGGCGGAAAGTGGGCACCGCCCGCGCCAGATGCTTGACCATGCGGTCGGCCATATAGAGGGGATAAGGCTCCAAGATGGCTGCTGAACCGCACTGATGGCGCACGCCATGGATCACCGCAGCCAGACGGGCAGGCGTCTCAGCCACTGCACGACTCATTTCCAACCGCAGCGCTGGCAGCCACGAATACGGGCGATAATAGAGCACGTGGATCTCGGCCAGAAGGCCAGTAATCTCTTCACTTAGTTTGGTGACAGTGGGGTGGTCTTCGGGGCATACTGGGCCGATGTTCAGGTGCCAGGGCTGGGCTGGCTTTTGCAACCGCAGGGCATGGGTGAACTCACCTGGCTCAAGGGTGTTGGTGAGCAGTCCCCGATCATCATGGACTTCCGGCCAGTCAAGCCTACGGCCGATCTCCCGCCGGGTAGTGTATTTGGGGACACCGATCCAGCAACGGTCGGAGCGCCGGGATACCAAGATAGCGTGATAGGCTTCCAGGTACTCACGGATATATTGCAGGAATTCGTCAGCCACGTGCAAGTTGGGCGTTTCAGCGGCCTTGTTCAAAGCCTGGTTGAAGTAGATGAGCGGCGTAGTCAGCGAGCCGTCCACGAAGACTACCTCGTGGGGAGCCTGGGCAGCTAGTTGTAATTCCATCCCTATCATCACCGCCCGGGCGACGGTGCCAGTATCTGCATCGTGTCCTTCAGTGCCGACATACACCAGATGACGGGGCTCTGGCCAGTGGCGGGTCTCAGACGGAGGTGTGAGACCTTCGACGGCCAGGGCAGCCGCCGCGACCAAGTCCGTGGTCAACAGGCGCTCGATGGCGTAAGAGCCATCCACGCCGCAGGTGGTGGGGATGGGCACGTAGGACAAATCGGCCTCACGGCGGAGCAGGTCGGCCTCGGCCAACTGCGCTCGGCGGGTCTGGCGTTGGGCTCGCATCTCCGCGAAGGACCGCAGCAACTCCCGGCCCAGGCCCTCGGTGCGGTCGAGAACCTCTTCTACAAGGGCGGCGGGGAGCTCGGCGAAGGGCCTTTCGTTCACCTTATCATGCATAGCCTCACGTTGACTCCTGTCAGTACAAGTCGAAGCGAGCGCGCCAGTTCGTGATCTCCTCGAAGATGCATTGCGATTCGCACGGGGTCGCCGGCGCGCTTTTGACGATGTCTTCCAGAAAGAAGGATATCGTGCAGGTAGATATAGGCTTTCTCTGCGCTGGGTCGGGAGGTACTCGTACTGCTTCCCGGATATTGGATCAGGGGAGTGATAATGCCCAACTTTCCTTACGGCTCGTCTCTCAAATCCACTCCGAATCCCTTCAACGTAAGCTTTGCCTCCAACTGCACCCCACGTTGAGTCCTTTAGCGCCATTTCCTGCAGTCGGGAAATGATGGCGGGGTCTTGCAGGTCAACAAAGCACTCCGGGAAATTTGGCATTGCTCCGAAGACACGCACGCACTCTCGACGCACAACCGGGTCTTCGTCTTTGCTTAGCTCGATGAGTGTCCTTCTGGCCACTCGGCTGATCTCACTATCAGCGCTGAACAATCTCATTGCATAGGTGTCAACATTGGCCAAGGTTTCAAGTCGAGGGATAATCCGCTTCACCTCTCGCTGTACTAATCTCGCTTGTCCCTTTGTGATTTCCAGTTCCTCCTGTAGACCCTTAGCTTCTTCTGACTGCCTCCTCAATCTCTCCTCTAGTTCTTCATTCGACTTCCTTAGTTCCTCGTTCTGCTTCTTGCTGCTCTCTAGTTCGCTCTTGAGTTCACTGGCTTTGGCTTGGACTTCACCTATGCCTTTCAGACCGTGCTGGAACAGCCAAAGGGCTCCTAACCCTGACAGTGTCAGTATGCCAAGGAATGCCGTCATAACCCATCTGCTCGTTTCCAGTACTTCCTTGTATGCTGCCAACATTTGCGGATAGGACACAGCCTCCAATGTAGGACTTGGTGTAGGGGAAGCAGAAAGAGGTGTCGGTATAGGTATCGTTGTGGTGAGGGTTGCCGATATAGTGGGGCTGCCCTGGCGCAAAAGCGCAGCCTGCCCGGTTTGAAACGAAACGGCAAACATCAACAGATAGGAAACCAACAACAGGCCAGCACCGAGCACAGCCCGTTTAGGTCTTTGTATCCACACGCTTGTCCTCCTTCACAGCGGTTCTGCGCTTTGAGGATCCCCAAGAGTTCGCTGAACTTCAGCCACCAAGTCACTCGATCTGGCAGGCTTCGTGAGAAACCGAGGTTTCTGCTTATATTTTCTTTCACGCTGGCTAATTTCGCGACGTATGTCCTGGTCTCTTACCACTGTCAGGAAAATTATGGGGATATCCACCAGCCCCAGCTCGTCTCGGATCTCCCGATGCAGTTTCATGCCTGTTTCGGCATAGTCCAGTTCCTGATCCCCTTGTTCTCTATCCTCCTGTCGAGGGGGCATAATGAGATCGAGTATGATCAGGTCGAACTCCTGCTTCTGCAAGAGAGCCACTGCTTCGTCTGGGTCCATTTCCAGGGCTACTGCATACCCTGCGTCTTCCAAAGCCGTAATCTGAGGACGAACGAATTCAGGCTCATCGTCGATGAACAGGATTTTCTTGACCATTTCAGCATCTCCTAACGACATTCTTCTGAATGGATGGGCAGTGAGATAACAAAGGTTGTCTGCCACCCAGAGCTCGTTTCTTTCGACGGTTGTGCTCTCAATGTTCCATTATGCAACTCGATGATCTGTCGTGCTACGGTCAGACCAATGCCGGTTCCTGCAGGGTGCCGCCTGCGAGCTTCCCTTCCTCGGTAACCTTCCTCGAAGATCCTTTCTACTTCACCAGGATATAAGCGAATACCATGATTAGTGATGCGAATTTCGGCCCATTGTCCAACGCTCTCACCCTTAACCAGTACATCCGTACCCCGACCTGAATACTTGACAGCATTGTCGAGCAGATTACCCACTGCCTGGCGAAACAAATCCCCGCTGAGGCATAGTTTTCTGTCTAGGGACTCCAACGAGTCTGTGTCAACGTACACTCTACGAAGCCTCCTTTCCCTAGCGATTCCTTGAAAATCGCGGGCGCATTTGATTAATAAGCCACCGACATCTTCGATTAAGTCAAAATCCAGTTCTTCCCCCTTCTCCCGCCCATCAATATAGACCAGCCACGCCAAATTATTCGCCAATCTTGCTGCGTAGTGTGAGGACGAGACAGCAGACTCAAACGAATGCTCCCATCGCTCTAGTTCCTCTCTCCACCGTTGCACCTTGTCGTCTGTCCAATCAGCAGAAGACAGTGGGCTTTCTTTCCAGCGCCATAAGCGCATCCATGCATCCTCGGCATATCCTTGGAGCCCATGCAGGGGAGCCAGCAACTGATGAGTCACCCGCCTTAACCAACCACGTCTTAATATCATTTCCCGTTGCTGTGCTTGATACAGGCTACAATTATAATGGGCTGTGCCAATCAGGAAAGCCAGTTGTACCAATATCCCTTTTTCCTCCTCAATCGGCAAGTTTCCAGAGATGTCTCGTCCCTCGTTCAAGAAGAATAGCAACATTCCAGTTTGCTCATCGCTTAATCCGACTCGCACCAAAACTACCTCTTCCAATTCGGCCGCCAATGATGGGGCGAATCGCTTTATGTCACGGCAGACGGTTATGGGCTCAGGATATTGCTTGAAGGGTACCAGGGGAATTTCACCTTCTTCCACTTTGCTAAAGAGTTCATCTTCCAAAGAGTATGACCTCCCCTCGAAAAGTGCAATTGGCAATCGAGCCATAGCTCTCACTACGAGTTCTACTTTAGAGCTCGATACGGTCTCAGGTATCAAGATCATCGCGCAGCTCGCCCCAACTATTTCTGTCATCTGCTCCAAGACTCGTCTAACCTTGCTCCAGAATTCTCCCCACTCGCCGGCTAGCCCACTCAAGTCCCTTGTTACCCTCTGAAGGGCTTCACTCTCCCTTAGCCTTTGCTGGTCTTTTTGGTGAGCCTTCCGCAGTTCCAGCCTCTCATGCCCTAGCTCAGAGATGTAATTGACAAGTTTCCATACCCTATCCTTAGTACTATTAATCTCGTCCTCAGAGATCTTGGGAGCCTGTTTCCACAGACTCACAAGTTCCCCTGCGTAGAGACCAAGTTCCCTCTCCAATTGCTGGGCTTTCTCAAAACCGTCTCTATCTAGGGCTTCCTTCTTAGAGCGAACCTGACCGCAAAAGACAGTAGCAGCGAGTTCTCCTTCAATGAGGATTGGAACAGCAACATCCTTAAGTCCTGCATGACACAGATAGACTATTGGATAGCCCTGCTGTGCAGCTTTTAAGGCAGCCTCTCTATCACATTCCCAACACCGTTTTTCGCCTTGTGGCTTACTGCGCAGTTTTCGACAGAATGGCCGAAAATACTGTTCTTCTTTAGGGTGAAATAGATATTCACCTGTGTCGGCTAGAAGCACGTCATAGGAGCCTTTCCACTCTTTGAAGGCACCATCTAGCATCAGGCGAAAAGCGTCAAGGTCACCAATGAGTTCCTCGAGTTTAGACAATGTATCACTCATAACTTGACCTCCTGTAGTGCTTACCACTACATCAAGCGTCGCGACGGGCTTGATGTCTTGCTTTTGGGCATCTCGACCCCAATCTTCCCAATCGATCTGGCAAAGCCCAAGGTGATATGTCTAGGGCGGAACTAGAGATGTCACTGAGAGGCATTGAGCAAACGTAGTCAGTACTTCAGCGCATCTCGGTGCCGTCAATGATTTCTCTCCTCTAAGATCAACATTTCCATGATCTCCTCGCGCCGCCACCTTCGCCAACCGTCCACCCGCTCCGCTCGGCCCAGCAGCCACCGCTCTCGCCAGTATGTGGTCAATTCAGCGAAAGGGCGATCAAGATAGACTGGCTCATCGGCTCGGCCTTCCATGTAGTCCTTCAGATTTCTGACCAGGGGAAACAGAAAGGCCTCCCGTTTCACGCCGTGTCGCAGCAGATCACGCGAGAAGCCCAGCCGCTCCAGCGCTCGCACCATAGTCTGCCACTTGACTCTTGGACCAGTGCCAAAGCCACCTCGGGTCGAAATCCCCATTTCTTCCAGGTATTCTCTGAAAAGACTATACAGATGTGACAAATGAAAGCTTCCATATCCTTGGGTATAGCCGACAGATTGAGCCAGCGGGTCGCCGTTGTAGGTTAGCCGATTATAAAGAGAACTGCGGCCAAAGGCGCTGGTGGTGGTCAGAACGACTAGATGGGCTGGCAGCACCCGGCCTTCCATTTCTGTCACCCGGCCCTGGTACTTGCGCCAGTAGGCGTCTCGTACTTCGTTGGAGACGGCGGTCATTGCCACCAGTTTACCACCCAGCAGGCGGGCGTAAGGCGGCACAGCCCCTAGAGTGTGGATGTCCATCGTCTGATTGACCAGCTCAACCTTGCGACCTTCGGGATACTCGAAGAGCCGGTCGCGGGCAGGGAAGCTCAGCGGGGGAGATTGCAAGGCCAGGATGCCAATGAGCTTGCCGTTGTGCTCGTCTATAACCAGGAAGCGTAGCCGCCGGCCGAAGCCTTTGGAGTAAGGCAGCGACCAGGTTAGTCGGGCTACGCGGAATAGCTCGTGCTGCCACTCCTTCTCGACCTCGACCAGAGCCGGTTTCACATTCTCTGGTTCAACCTCTTCCCCGTCGGCAAAGAAAGGCAGGTAGCGGGGGAGATTTCTTTGAAGCCAGTCCTGCCGCCTTTCTAACTCTAGCCGTTTGGCTGGCTTGTGCAGCTGGCGATAGAAGGCATTCGTTTTGCCTTCAGGCAGATACAACTTGCCATCTTGCCATTCGAAGCCTAGAGCATCAAGTTCTTCCAGGACATTTCGCCGCAGTTCTTCAGCCGTGATAGTGGTCACAACATGTCTCCTCGGTCGGAAAGACACTGATGAACAGAATGCATTCGCTTTGCTTTGATCGAAAGCGTTCGCAAACAAAGCCGCTCTCCTACTTGACACGGAAAGCGGCTCTTTGTACAATCTAACCAGAGCCTGGCCTTCCTGGTCACCGCAGGAAGGGGGCGTGCGTTTGGGGATCTCACAGAGCGCCACCTCTGTTGATCCCTTTTTGTTTGCGGTGAAGCGTGCTTCTTAACAATTCTGCCCGTATTATACAAGGCAACGCCCTTTATAGCAAATCGTTGGCACCTACCTCTGGATGTTGGCGCTCCGAGATCTCCTGTCATGCGCCTGGCAGAGGTTTTGGAAGTCACAGGAAGGACATGTCAGGCCGCTACGCTTTGAAGGGAATCTGCCCGCGTGAATCTCTTCAAGCCACTGACGCAGTTCGGCCCGGAACATGGCTACTTCGCTCTCACTTTCTTCTACCAATATGCGGCCTCCATTGTCGGCATCGAGATCGTGAATCGCCAGCCGTATCGGATTCATGCCCAAAGCCCGAACGGCCTCCGCATACATGCGCAATTGGTTCTGATGCTGTCTGCTCGGAGGTCTGTTTGCCGCAGTCTTAAAGTCTACAAGCTCTATCCCCGGCGACCCACTTCCCTCAGCCTGGAGTATCAGGTCAATACGTCCCCGCACCCGTGCAAGTCCCATAGGCACTTCAAAACGACGTTCCGGCTCGATTGTGCGGACAAGTTCATGACCGTGGTTTCTCACATAGTTTACCAGCCGCCGTCGCGCCGCTTTATAGAGCTGCTCGTGTGCGATCGGACTTGCAAACGGCAGGTAAAAAGCCTGGGATAGGATTTCATCCACATCGGCAGAGGTCGGGGTTCGCATACCGCGTGAGCGTCGGGCGAGCTCGGCTACCACGTGGTGCAGCACTTTGCCATAGCCGAGTTCCAGTGCGAGCGGTGGCTCGAAACCGCAGACGTGGCGGAGATAAAACTTGTAAGGACACTCGCTGAAAGTCAGGAGCTGACCAAAGTCAGTATCCAGGATCGCTGGCTCACCGACAGATTTGGCATACACCGTGGGCCGACACGTGCCACCCTTTTGCAGGTGCTCCTTCTCTTCCATTCGTGCCAGGTCCTTCACGAAACGGGAGCAATCGGCCGTGCCGCGTGGATACGCGGTGAACCAACTGAGCACGAGCAGTTCGCGGGCGCGGGTCATGGCTACGTAGAAAAGGCGCCGCTCATCGTCCTCCCGTCCCTGGTAACGCTCCTTGGCGAACAGATCCGCGGGGATATACCAGGGCTCTTCCCTGCCCATCCGGGCTGAGGGAAAACGCCGCTCCACCAAGGCGGGCACAAACACGATCGGGAACTCCAGGCCCTTGGCCTGGTGGATGGTCATGATGTTCACGGCGTCTCGATCCAGGGTGGGGCCCAGCGGCGTCTCCTCTGCCGCCTGGGAGGCAAACTCTTCGAGGAAGACGCGTAGCCTGGCCAGGAACACCTCGCCCGAGCTCATACCGGGCCGTGCGACAGGTGGCTCGCCTCCCTCCGGCCGGCTGGCAAGCACGGCCGCATCCTCGGCCGCTTCTTCGGAGGCGGACGGTATGGCAACGCGGAGCCAGTCGGCAGGCGCGGCTCGTCGTTGGGCATGCTCAAAGTCCGTCAGCAACTGTGACAGCCGCCCCAGGCCCTGCTCCTGGCGCTGCCGCTCCAGACCCTGCGTCGGAAGGCCGATGATCCGCAGCATCTCCAGGTAGGTCCCGATGAGATCCCACACGCCATCCTTGAGCAGACGGCTCCCCAGTTGCTCAAGCTCAGCGACGATCCGGCCGGCCCTGACCCCACTAACCCCCGTCAGGTCAGCAATGTCCTCGGCCAGCCGTTCTGGGGTGACCACCTCTCGCTCCTCATCCGGCTGCCAGGTCCCGCCGGCCCACAGGACGAAAATGCGGGTTAGCAAGGCCATCTCCGGACGATCCAAGAGCGAGAGCCGCCCCGTCAGCGCAAAGGGAAGGCCCTCCTTGCGAAGCGCGGCGACAAGTGGGCGAGCTGACGTACGCACCGACCGGTACAGCACGGCAATGTCCGCCGGCCGGTGGCCGGCGTCAAGCAGGGCACGCATGCGCTGGACAAGGTGCTCGGCTTCCTCCTCTGGGGTACCGACTGCGACCAGTTCGATAGCTGGCCTGCTACCGGCGCGCGCTGCGATCATGGACTTGGGCACGCGCTCCCGTATCGTGGTCGCGAAGCTGGTCGCGACCGTCACGATCGGCGGCAGGCTGCGATGGTTCTCCGCCAATTCCCGGCGCTGCGCTTGCGGGTGGCGCTCCGGAAAGCGCAAGAAAAGCGAGACATCGCCCCCGCGCCACTGGTAGATGGCCTGTTCGTCGTCCCCCACCACCGTCAGGTGGGCGCCCAGGTCCACGAGGCGCTGCAAAAGCTCCTCTTGGGCCCAGTTCAAGTCTTGATACTCGTCCACGAGCACTTCGCGCACCCGCCCATCCAGCGCTTGCCTGAGCTTCCCGCCCGGTGCCAGTTCCGCGCAGGCCCGCTCGATCATCTGATCAAAGGAGAGCAACTGCATTCTTGCAAGGAGTTCTTCATAGCGTTGTATTGCCCCGGCGAAGGCTGGTACTCGCGCTTCCAAGACCCAACGCGGGATCCGCTCATTGTAGACAACTGCCAGGCTGCGCCGGAAGATCTCCACCGCGCGCCGCACGGATACCGGCCGGCCTGGCCAGGTCTGGGTCATGAGCTCAACCAAGCCGAGCCGGCGACCGAACCGGTGCAACAGGGCCCACTCCCGCTCTTCAGACAGCGGATCGAAGATCTCATAGATGCCGCCGCACTCCTGGAGCAGATGCAGACAGTAGCTGTGGATGGTCCCCACGAACAGGCCAGCCGCGGAGGGCGGCAGGGCGCGAAAGCGCTCATCCGCCTCTGTAGCACGCTGTTCGATGCGATCTTTCAACTCGCCCGCTGCTTTCTCTGTGAACGTGAAAGCGACAATGGAGTCGGGCTGGACTCCTTCAAGCAGGTACCGGACCGTCCGCCGCGCCAACACTTCGGTCTTGCCTGAACCCGCACAGGCCAGGATTTGCAGCTTGGGCACAGGCGCGGCGATGGCTTCTTTCTGGGCTTCCGTGAGTTGCATCACGCCACTCCAGCGAGGACCCCATGTTCCCCAAATAGCGAAAGCTGATCCACCTGGAAACTGGTCAGGAAATCATCCACTTCCACGTCGCGTTTCTCCTCTGGGGCTGCAACGATCCGACCGCGTGCCTTCCACATGCTCCGGGCTGTCTCCACCCATTGTTGAGTCAGGGCAATCGGCGCATGGGGCCCCTTGAGAGTTTCCGGGTCTGCTTTGGCCAGATCCTCCAGGCCACGGATCCCCCGCTCCTCATAGAGGAACCGGCAGCGTGCCCGGCCCAACTGCGGGATCCGCAGCGCTGCCAGGGCGATGAGTTCCGGCGCGACCCCATACTGCAGGCAACCCCGCGCCAGCCGGCAGGCCTCCGTGACTTGTGGCTTGCCCAGGCTTGCGGCGATCTCGCCATATAGTGTGGCCAACTGGCCCAGAGCCTCGAGCCCGCGTTCAAAGTCCCCACGGTACCTCTCCGGTAGCTTGATCCGCTTGATATCGACTTCCCTAAGCCAGGGCTCCACCGCCCGGAGCCACCGCTCGCGCTTGCCTTCGTCCGCGAAATAGTCCTCGACCACCCAGAGAGCCACATCTTGAGGCGTGGGCACCCCGTAATACTCGCGAATGCGGTCCCGGGCTGTGCGGATCAGGAGAAGGTCTAGGCTGGAATTGGCGGCAAGTTCGCCGACTGGGGTTGCTCGGAAACCCCCGGGCACACGCTCCAGCAGGTTCCAAGCGTAGAGCAGGCTCACTGCTTCGCGAATCTTCGTGCCGAGATCCAGGGTCCTGCGGAAGCGGTGCGCGGCCGCGTACATGGCGCGGCTGCGTGTCTCTGGATCCACGTTGGCCCCGAACACCAGATGATGGATGGCGCACGCGAGATGCTTGCACACATCCTTTCGCCGCCACTGTGCCTGGGCCGGACAGGTGCAGTCCATGCCGCTGAAGCGGATGGAGAAATTGTACACGTTCGGTGGCGACACGACCGACCCGGCCACTCCATCGGCCACGGGCCAGGCCCGCTCAACGCGCATGGCCGGCGTGACCCGGGCGAAGGACGGGATGTCTTCCATAATGTCCTGCTGGAAGGGCCGCTCGAAGTCAATTTCAGCCGGCTGCTCGCTGTACCACAGGGTCTGCCGCGCTGCGTCAGCCAGGTCATAAAGAGTCACCTCTCCCCGATCGGCCGCCACTGCTAACAGGAAGCGCATGAGGGCGTCGAACGAGTCGGGCAGACGGCTCGTGACCGGGTTCCCGTGGCCATCCTGGATGGCCACCTGGAGGTTCGTCAGCTCGTCGTCGTCCATAGCGCCCTTCCCGATGAGGGCCACGCCGCGCCCATACTCCACTTGGCCAGGCCGGCCGGCTCGCCCCAACATGTTCAGAAGCTCGCCAGTGGAGAGGACCACCTGCTGCGGGAAACCGCGGACGAACTCGGTACGGAACACGTCTCGGACTACGACCAGACGGGCCGGCAGATTCACGCCAGCGGCCAGGGTAGGGGTACAGGCGATAGCCTTCAGATGCCGTCCGCGAAAGGCTGTTTCCACGGCCTGGCGGGATTCGCGGGAGAGCCCGGCGTGGTGAAAAGCGATGCCTCCTGATAACAACGCGAGCAGGTCTTGGGCGTCTTCGTCGTCTTCCGCCATGGCCAGAGCCACCTCATGCAGGGCCTCTATGTTCTCCGGAGTCAAAAGTTCTGCTACCACCGGCTTGAGGTTGCGCGCCACGCTTTGGGAAGCAGGCTTTGATCGGCAGAAGATGATCGCCTGCTCGCCACTGCTCAAGACAGACAACAATTCATCAGTGAGCGTGGAGTCCACATCGTCTGAGACCTCGCAGTAGAACTCCACCTGGACGGCACGGTCGGTGGAGTCGCCAACGATCACGGGGACGCCGAGCCAAAGTCCCAGTTCCTGGGGGTTGGACACCACCGCAGACAGTGCGCATAAGGACCGGGGCCGTTTGTGGGCTTTCATCCTGGCTAGAAGGCCCTCGACCACCGGGCCGCGGGTCTGGTCGGCGATGAGATGGACCTCATCCACCACCACTCGCCCTATCTGGAGATCCGGCAGTCGTAACAGCGCGGCAAACCGCTCGTAAGTGGCGATCAAGAGGTCGGTCTCCTGGGGATAGATTGGATCCGTGTGATCCCCGGTCGCCACCCTGACCCTTGCCCCCACGCCAGCGGCGGCAAGCTCGCTCCGGAAGGAATCGTACATCTCGGAGGCCAAGGCCCGATAAGGGACCAGATAGACGTGCACGCCGGTCTCCCGGCGCGTCACAGCAGAGCGGAGGATGGTGCGGCCGATATAGCTTTTCCCAGTAGCCGTGGGGGCAACGATGAGGGCGTTGCCGCTCTCCAGGATTCCTGCCTGGCGGGCTTTTTCAAACAGAGGGAAAGTGTGGCTGCTCATGCTAAATCTCCAAAGAGTGCTTACGGAATCTGCCTGGATTTACTCAGGTCTGACGAATTCTCTCACCCGGCTAATGGACATCTTCTTCCTTGGTCCCAACCCTAAACATCATGTCCTAATAGGCTTCATCACTTTAGAAGGGCACAATTCCCAAACGTCCAGCGGTTGCCGTAGCGTGCCCAAAGGGTGCATCCAGGCAGAGTGTCGAAGATGAAGGCCCAGCAACCGCACGTTGGGCGTAGTGCCGCATTGTGTCTCACAAGTTGTCTCGCAACGAGGTGGACAACGTCTCATTCTCTGAATACAATAGCCACCGATGCCATCCAGCACCGCCGACCGGTTTGCCAGTGACAGTTGTCAGCAGGCTTGCGAGTGTCGGATGCAGCCGCCGTGTGTCTTCTGGGTGCGACAATTGAATGGCATGTTTGTACAACCGCGAGTCACTCGACCCTTTGACCAGTAAATCAACCCCGGGGTTAATGCGCTTCATGTGTGCGTTGTTTTCGAATCCTTTGAGACTTTTGATCTGTTCTGGTGCCAGTAGACGAGTGTCTTGCACGTGGTCAACCCTGAAGTAACCAATGATGTAAACACCCCATTTCTTTCGCTGGGGGAGCAAGTCCAATGTGGCATAGAAGAACAGTATGTCGCCCTGCTGCATTTCCCAGAGTCTCGTATCACCAAAACGAGTCCTGTGGCCATACGTGAACGTTTCAAATTCAGGATCAAGATGTACTGGAAGGTGGGGATACTTCACATGTGAAAAACCAAGTTCTCGGTAGCTTGGAACGAGCTGTTCGAGTTCCATGATCTCCTCGATCGGCAGGTAAATGAATTCGCGTGTCTTCGGATCAATCCATCCACGCCCGTTCTTATTTGTGGTGCTGCTTGCGATGTTTAGTCCAAAGATCTTCATTCAGAGCCCACTATCTGTGAGACAAAGGAAATGCATCCTACCCAACATGGCGGTGATTGAAGTCCCGTGTCGAGGAGCGACCTCAGAGAGTAGGGAGGAGAACTTAGCAGCGTCAACCGCAAAGTGGGCACCTGCCTTAAGCGCAGTTTAGCGGTTGACGATCACGGCACTCGGAGCAAGGGCCGTGTCCGGCATAAGTACCATCCCTGAAGATGCTGACGCAAAAGCACAAAAGCCGCTTCCTGCTTGACGCAGAAAGCGGCTCTTTGGTATCATCTCAGAGCCTGACCTTCCTGGTCGTCCGCAGGAAGGGGGGGCACAAGGAAGGGCCACCGCGCCTGGAACACGGTGGGTCCCTTTTTCCTTTCCCCCTCGGGCCCCGTCAGTTTTTAGTGAGAGGGAAGGTTATGGTCTGGCTGATTTCATTATATCATGCATCTTGAGAAAATGCAATAGGAAACAAGCAAGATAGGGGGCAGATTGCCATACGTGCCCAAAAAGGCGCTTGAAAGGTTCTAATTTAGCCGCGTCATTGTCTCAAGAAGGCTCAAAACGGGCGTTTCTTATTAATATTTTAGCACACTTCTGTTAGGATCAGGTTAGAGAAAGGTTAGAATTCTGTTTGAAATTCGCTGGGAGACCACCCCTTGAGATGGACTCTGGGACGTTAATCGTGGTGCGATGCATATTCTCACTCCATATTCCTCACAAATCTATCCCCACTCTACGCTGTCTCGGCCAGCGTCTCGGCGGGGTAATGGGCGGTGAGGGCCTCAGCGACCCGCTCCCGCTGTTCCCGGTCCAGGGTGACCAGGGTGCTGAGTTCGTTGACCGGGAAATGGCGTTCGGTGCTTGACGTTATGGTGTCTTGTATTACTCCCATTTTTCGCCCACCGTGCGAGATAGCGCTTCTCGAATGATATTCTCGTCGAGGCGAAAGCCGAT
>Ga0315309_1000744_pt1 | contig 19835 bp, 20 predicted proteins | sample TDP4_MG_FD_203080 | JGI IMG/M metagenome (GOLD analysis project Ga0315309, IMG submission 203080) | Freshwater sediment microbial communities from Lake Towuti, South Sulawesi, Indonesia - TDP4 | ecosystem: Environmental > Aquatic > Freshwater > Lake > Sediment | place: Indonesia: South Sulawesi... | reverse complement strand
AAAATAGACCTGTTCGTCCAGAAGTATAATGCCACAGCCAGACCGTTTATGTGGACCGCCACAGCGGATTCCATCCTGGGAAAAATTCAAAGATTATGTGAAGGTATTTCCGGGACACAACACTAGTATGGTTCCGTATATTTCCGTTACCTATAGTTCTCAGTGTACATCCGGTTCTTGTTGCGATACAGCAACGGGTTGTTTTAAGACCTCGGGGACAGCCTGCGATGATGGCCTCTGGTGCAACGGGACGGATACCTGCAGTGGAAGTTCATCCACCTGTTCTGTCCATGCGGGGCGCAACTGTGCGGATGCCTTTCCCTGCACCACGGATTCCTGCAATGAGGCTTCAGATGCCTGTGATCACACTCCCAACAACGCAGCCTGTAACGACAGCAATGTCTGTACCACCGACACCTGCAGCGTGGCAAGTGGGTGCGTCTACACCAACAATAGCAATGCCTGCAATGATGGGGCTTGGTGCAACGGGGCCGACACTTGTAGCGGAGGCTCCTGTTCTGTCCATGCGGGACGCAACTGCGCCGACGCGTTCCCTTGTACAACTGATTCCTGTAACGAGGGCACCGATACCTGCGACCATACACCTAATAATGCAGTCTGTGAAGATGGAAATGTGTGCACTACCAATACCTGTAGTGTGACGAGCGGCTGTGTCACCACCAATAACAGCAATGCCTGTGACGATGGAGCTTGGTGCAATGGTTCGGATACCTGTAGTGGAGGGTCCTGTTCAGTCCATGCCGGACGCAACTGTGCGGATGCCTTCCCGTGCACTACTGACTCTTGCAATGAGTCTACCGACACCTGTGACCATACTCCTAACAATGCCGCCTGTAACGACAGTAATGTCTGCACGACCGATACCTGCAGCGTGGCAAGTGGGTGCGTCTACACCAACAACAGCAATGCCTGCAATGATGGCCTCTGGTGCAACGGGACGGATACCTGCAGTGGGGGCTCCTGTTCAGTCCATGCCGGGCGCAATTGTGATGATGGAAATGCATGTACTGCGGACTCTTGCAATGAAGGCATGGATCGCTGTGACAATATTCCAAGCGGTGCCTGTTGTGTGAACTCGGATTGTAATGACAACAATCCATGCACAGATGATATTTGTAACAACCCTGGCCCAAGCTCCTCGTGTGTACACACCAATAACACAAACACCTGCGATGACGGCCTCTGGTGCAATGGAGCCGATACCTGTGGGGCGGGATCTTGCTCGACCCACGCAGGGAGAAGTTGTGATGATAGTAATCCCAACACAACAGACACATGCAATGAGGCCACTGATAAGTGTGTCAATACCCCTTCAAGTGCGTGCAACAGCGATGCTGATTGCAATGACAATGACCCGTGTACTACAGATACCTGTAGTAGCGGCATTTGCAGCTATACCCCAATCTCCAATTGCAATAGAGGAGAGGAGAAAGGATGCGGATGTACGACTATTGGTAATACACTCACAGGCGGTTTTGCAAACTCGCTGTTGGGTTTAATACCCATTGTATGGATTATGGTTATGAGGAGACGTTCGAGAAGATAGCCGTTGCAATATTTGGTTGATTTTTCGGATAGGGTGAAAGTGGAAATCCTTCGCCCTTTTTATTTCTGGGATCTTTAAATCCAGGGCCAGGGGATGGCATGGATGCCGGGGGCCGCGTTCATTGCCGCCCACATCAGCTATGAAGAGAGCTTTTGATGAGTGAGATGCTCAATAATGAAGCGAGCGGCCTCAAATCCTGACTTGATCATCTGGACATCCCTTCCTCCCTTGTAATATCCAAAGATATGGAGGTTTTCGTAGACAGTGTGAAAGGCTGCCAGAAGTTTGCCGTCCCTCTGTGAATATTTGGTCAATGCCTTGTTGTATTCGATAACCGAGGTAGGCAGCTTGTCAGGGGGGACCCCCCGAGAAAGTAGGAATCCATCCAGGGCCTTGAGCACAGCAATATATCCCATTCCTGTGGCCTCATGGACGGGCTTGGGGTCCTGGTAGCGGTTGTATTCAATGTTCGCACCCTTCAGGAACTCCTTCGCATTACTATAGAAACGGTGGGCAATCTTGAAAGGCTCCTCCGGGGTCATTTTTTTCTTCATATCAACAGGATATATTTCATCCTTAGAGGTGTCAATGGACTTCAGATGTCCTACTACAAAAGGCCAGTGAAAGCCTGATCTATGGAACAAGCCAGTTTTTCACTTTTAAGGAGGGAATTCTGGAAAAATGTGAGACGTTTCCAGTAACAAGGATGAATCCGTGGGACAAAGCTATGCTTCCTATTATTGCATCCTCAATACCCATGGGCCTGCCTTGTTTTTCGAGGTCAGCAAGGAGGTCGCCGCATAGGGCAGCCCCCCGTTCATCAAATCCCAAAATAGTTAGCCGTGAATTTATCTCCTCCTCGATCTTTCTCCAGAATTCTTTGGAATCCCTCCTCATGGCTGATCCATATCGTAGTTCCATCACGTTGATACAGGTTGAGAATAGATTTTCGGCTGGGCATTCAGACAATCTTTTCAGAAGATGAGAATTGGGTTTCTTGCGGATTAATTCGCTGAGGATATTGGTGTCAAGGACAAACACGATTACATCCTCGGGCTGAAGATACGCGGGGTGTGCAGTGATCTTTGAGATATAATCCGCTCAATGGCCTTAAAAAATTCATCATCCGGATCGAGCCACCCCTTAACATCGGCGAGATGTGCCGTTTTCTCTTCTAAAGGGACAATCCGGGCGACTGGCTTCCTTCTTTTTGTAAGAAGAATGGTCTCTTTCTTGTAGACGACTCTTCCAACAAGATCTGAAAAATGCTTCTTGGCCTCTGCAATGTTGATCCGACATTTTTCCATATCACGCCTCCTGATTATAAAATTATAGTCATAATGACCATATTTATCAACGCTTTTTTTTACGATGTAATAAACAGAAAAGTAGCCTGTCCCCTTTTACATGATTAGTTTCTTGAATTCCTCTTCGGTGACGACCTTCACGCCCAGGGAGCGGGCCTTGTCCAGCTTGCTTCCGGCCTCATCCCCAGCTACCACATAATCGGTCTTCTTGCTCACGGACGAAGAGGCGTGTCCCCCCATCTCCTCTACCAGTTTCTCGGCCTCGGTGCGGCTGAAACCCTTCAGGGTCCCTGTGAACACAAAGGTCTTCCCGGCCAAGACATTGGATTTGGGCTTTGACAAGGCCTTGGGCCTCACTCCTGCCTTCTCCAGCTTCTTGAGCAGGGCCTGATTGGCCTTCTCCCTGAAGAACTCAACTATGCTCCTTGCAATCTCCGGGCCGACCTCCCGGACCGCAATAAGCTCCTCAAAGGATGCGTTCTCAAGCTTTTTGAGGGATTCGAAATGCTGGGCCAAAACCCTTGCCAGGGTGAAACCCACATGCCTTATGCCCAGGGCAAAGATGAACCTCTCCAATGTTGTAGTTTTGCTCTTTTCAATTGCATCAAGGAGGTTTTGGGCGAGCTTGTCCCCCATCTTCTCAAACTTGAAAAAGTCCCCCTTTTTCAAGCTGTAAAGATCTGCCAGATCCTTGATCAGTCCGAGATCAACAAGTTTGTAGACAATCTTCCAGCCAAGCCCTCTGATGTCCATTGCATCCCTTGAGCAGAAATGGACGATTCTCTCCTTGATCTGTGCCGGGCATGAGGCGTTTATGCATCGGTGCAGGGCTTCTCCCTCCGGCCGTATCACCTCTGAGCCGCACACAGGGCACCTTCTCGGCATGGTAAACTTCTTCTCTTTACCGCTCCTCTTTTCCACAAGTGGCTTCACCACCTCAGGGATCACATCCCCAGCCCTCTGGATAACTACGGTGTCCCCCTCCCTGATATCCTTCCGATCTATCTCATCCTGATTGTGCAGGGTGGCGCTCTTCACCGTGACGCCGGTAACATGGACGGGCTCAAGCACAGCAACAGGGGTGAGAGTCCCGAGCCTGCCGACCTGGACTTCAATCCTGAGGAGGCGGGTTACAGCCTGCTGCGAGGGGAATTTATATGCCACGGCCCAGCGTGGATGACGGCTCACCTCACCCAGTGCCCCCTGATAGTCAAGACGGTTTACCTTAAGGACGATGCCGTCGCTCTCATAGCCGAGCTTCCCCCTTTTATCCAGAAGCCTGCGATAATACTCAACGGCCTCGTCAATGTTTTTGCAGAGTGCATTCTCCGGGTTTGTCTTGAGCCCCCAGCCGGGAAGTGCCTGCAGGAAGTCCCAATGGGTCCTGAATGTCCCTGCTGTGAGCTTTCCCATACCGTAGAAGAAAATATCCAGGGGGCGCCGGCTTGTTATTGACGGATCGAGCTGCCGAAGCGACCCTGCAGCGGCATTCCTGGGGTTGGCAAATGTCTTTTCCCCCTGCTCTTCCTGCTGTTCGTTGAGCCTAACAAAGTCTTTCTTGTGCATGATGACCTCTCCCCTGACCTCAAGCCTTTCGGGTGCCGGGATGCCCCTGGAGAGGAGCCTTAAAGGGACGGTCTTGATGGTCTTGAGGTTTTGCGTAACATCCTCACCTGTCTCTCCGTCTCCCCGCGTGGATCCTACAACAAGCACGCCATCCTCATAGACCAGCTCCACGCCCAGGCCGTCAAGCTTTGGCTCGGCAGTATATTCGATGACAGCCGAAGGCGGCAGCTCAAGAAACCTTTTTACCCGAAGGTCGAACTCATAAGCCTCCTCTTCGCTGAAGACATTGTCCAGGCTGAGCATGGGGATGGTGTGACTGACGGTTTTGAACTTCTCAAGGGGTTTTGCCCCCACCCTTTGGGTCGGTGAGTCCGGGCTGATGAGCATGGGAAAAACCTCCTCTATGCCCTTCAACTCGTTGAAGAGGCGGTCGTATTCCGAGTCGCTTACCTCTGGGTCGTCCAGGACATAGTAGCGGTAATTGTGATAATTGATAAGTTCCCTGAGCTCCTCGGCCCTTTTTCGTGCTTCAGCCTTTGTCATGGATCCCATACCTCATAATTATCGCCCTACCCGCCTGTGAGTCAATGGAGGATCAATGCTGCTTTCGCACATACACGGTATAGGTCCCGATCTTTTCCGTAGGCGCATAATGCCGGAGGATGAAGGGTTTGATAAAATCCTGGGTAGAAAGCAAGGATCTGTTCACGGAGGGGAAAGTGATGGAGGTCTTCGACATAAGGTCGAAGAACCCGGCGATGAAGTCGTCGTGGATAACGATGTGCGGTTTGGACTCCCCCAAACGAGCGAGGATCTTCTCGCTTTGGGCCCACGAATAATAGATTGGCATATATATATCAAACGACGTGGGGTTCCTTCGTCCTGTGAAGAAATAGATCCCCGGGGACCAATGAAGGACATAGATCTCCCCCCCGGCAGGGACATGGGTCTCTATATAATTAAAGAGTTTGTTTCTGACCACATATTCATCCAGGGGCATCTCCACATTTCCCCTTTCTGTCTTTAGGGCCACCATGGGCAAGGACACCACGAACCTGAAGAAGAACCCGCCCTCAAGTGCGAAAAGCGCAATCGGCAGGACAATTGCTGTTAGAGGGACATACAGCGCTTTTCTCCCTGAGCGCACGAGACCGACGGCCAGGGAATGAATAAAGTAAAAGGACAGGACTAAAACAAAGGGCAGGACATGGAGGAGATGTAAATAATCCGGGCGATTGCTCGAGGAAACAAAGATGCTCAGGCCCCCTATGGATACCGCCCATTTCCTCCACTCCCTCCTCATGTAGGAGGTGCAGATAAAAAAAGGAAAGAGGATAAACGGCAGGAAACCCACGGCGATCATAGACCCGATGACCCTGATGTCAAAACCGATCCTATCGCCGCGGACAAGGGAGCGCAGTGCCTCACCTGCAAGCAGCATCCCGTTATAGAGATATGGGTAGGCATTGAAATCGGCATACAGGGTCATTGTCCAAACAAAGCAATCATAGACGAACTCATGGAATGCCCCGTGAAGGCCGAGATACACAAGAAACCCGATCACCGGAATGGAGAACGAGAAGAGGAAGACAATGATGATCTTCAGGGGATTCTCCTTTAGCCATCCTGCCGCCGCGAGGATCGCCACGCTCCCCAGGACAGCGAACGCGCCGATATTCTGGCTAATGAGAAAGGAGAGAGAGATTGCCAGCCCTGAAAGGGCCGCGTTTCTTGGGCCTGTGAAATCGCAAAGAAGGAAAATACCGAGGGCGGCAAGGGAGATGCTCGGGATGTGGGGGCTAAAGTTGAGAAAAGTGCAGATGTCAAGGAGAAAATAAAGGCTCGCCGGAATGAGGGACACCAAGGGATTCTTCGTGAGCCTCAGGGTGGTCATAAAGATCGTCACGAAGAGAATGGAGCCAAAAAAGAGATGCAGCACCCTGGCGACGACGAGCCTTTCCCCAAAAACCCTGAATGCCGAGGCCAGGGCCCAAATTGCCCCTGGGGTCGTCAGGTGAAAGAAGTCTTTATACGGAATGTCCCCATTGATAATCCGGACGGCCCCATAGAGGCTCACCCCTTCGTCCCGGCTGGGATAGTATGATATGACTGCATTGACCTGATACAAAGCAACACAGAGAAAGAGAACGAACAGGCCCCAGAAGGACCATTTTCTGTAATTTGTCATCAATTATTCATCCAAGGAAGGGATGCTGGAGCGGAGCCTCTTTTTCTCGGAGTGAAGCCTCTTGTCTTCGAGGAGCTTCATCTTTGCGCGGCGGGAACGCCTGCGCTTCTGCCTGCGAAGCTTCTCTATCCTCTTTCGCTCCTCGCTTTCCCTGCCCAGCAGCATCTCCTCTATCTTTGCTGTCAGGATACTCCTGGCAAGGTAACGATTAAGTGCCTGGGATCGCTCCCTCTGGCATTTTACCTCAATGCCAGTTGGAAGATGCTTGAGATAAACGCAGGTGGACACCCTGTTGACATTCTGTCCCCCTTTCCCGCTGGAGCGGACAAAGCTCTCCTGGAGGTCATTCTCATGAATTCCCAATCTGGCCATCCTGTCAATCAGGGCCCTGGCCTTCTGTGGGGAGACAGGGAAAATCATTTCATCTGCCTTATAATATAATATATGTGTGTTGCATCAAAGCAGGAGATGTGCTATACAAACATCAAAATCACGATGATGGAGGTCATCCACTGAGTTGATCAAGATTGAAAACCTATCCAAGTCCGTTGGTCATACTCATATTCTTAAGGGGATAACCCTGAGGTTAAAAGCGGGCGAGGTCTGCGCCCTGATTGGCCCCTCCGGCTCAGGAAAAACATCACTTCTCAGGTGCATCAATTTTCTCGACTCTTTCCAGGAGGGGTGCATTACCATTGACTCCTGCTCTCTGACACATTCACAGGTAATGAATCCCACCAGGAATGACAGGGAGCTCATCAGAAAATTGAGGCTGAGGGTTGGAATGGTTTTCCAAAACTTCCATCTTTTTCCCCACATGACTGTCCTGAAGAACATAGTTGAGGCTCCAATCAGGGTCATGAAGATGCAGCGAAAGGACGCGGAGGACAAGGCATTCAGCCTTCTCCAGAGGGTGCGCATGCAGGACAAGGCCCATGCATACCCTTCCACCCTGTCCGGCGGAGAACAGCAGCGAGCTGCGATTGCCAGGGCACTTGCCTTGAACCCCCAGGTCCTTCTCCTGGATGAGCCCACCTCCTCTCTTGACCCGGAGCTTGTGGGCGAGGTCCTGGAGGTCGTGGAAGATCTCACCAATGATGGTATAACCATGCTAATCGTAACGCATGAGATGGGCTTTGCCAGGGAGACAGCCACACGGGTAATTGTCATGGACGACGGCCGGGTAATCGAAGATGCTCATCCCCGGACAATTTTCTCCTGTCCCCAGCACCAGAGAACAAAGCTTTTCCTCTCCAGGGTCATCAGACAATAATATCATGGGCAAGGGTGCTTTCTTCTTTATCCTGGCATCTCTCGCCTTGGTCTCCTATTTTCCATCCCCGGCACAGGATTCCCTATCTTTAATACGGTCAAGGGGTGAGCTGCGATGGGGGGCAGATTCAGGAACAGGCGGCGCGCCGTATGTATTTGCTGACCCCAACAATCCCAAAAAGCTCATTGGCTTTGAAACAGAGCTTGCGGAACTAATTTCGAAGGAGCTTGGAGTCAGGACCCGGCATGTCCAGAACGACTGGGATACATTGATCCCGGCCCTTGAGAGGGGAGATTTCGACATGATCATCAACGGACTCGAGATCACCCCCCAGAGGGAGAGACGCCTCCTTTTCAGCATTCCCTACTATGTCTATACCCTTCAGCTCATGGTGAGGAATGAAGAAAAAGAAATAAAATCTCCTTCCCAAGAAGATCTTAAGGGGCACAAGGTCGCTACGCTCGCCAACTCTGTAGCCCAGTTCTATCTCCAAAAAATGCAAGGCGTTACAGTCGTCCTATACACAGGGATCGTCGAAGAATATGAGGACCTTAAGAACAAGAGAGTAGATGCAGTATTCCTTGACCTGCCAATCGCTGCATATTACGGAAAGCCGATGAAGGGCATCAAGTATGCCGGCAAGCCTGTCGGAGATGGCTACTACGGGATCGCATTCAAGAAGGGGGACGAAGCCCTCAAGGCCGAGATAGACAAGGCTCTTCATAAAATCATGACCTCAGGCGCCTGGAAGGAGATCTACGAGAGATGGGGGGCATGGAACAAGGCACAGGAAGCCCTCGTGAGAAAATCGGCGCAGAAAGATGTTCCAGTGGACAAGCCTGTTGAAGGTTCAAATCTCAGGGCGCAGATATATGCTGGCATCCCCCTTTTAATAAAGGCAGCGGGCATGACAATTATTATCTCTGTCTCGGCAATGGCGCTGGCTGTTTTCCTCGGTTTCTTATTGGCCATGATGCGTGTCTTTGGAAACAGCGCTGTCAGCAGTCTTGCTACCGCGTATGTGGAGGTAATGAGAGGAACCCCCCTGCTCCTCCAGCTATACCTCATTTATTTCGGATTGCCCCACCTTGGACTCACCCTCAATGCATTCTCTGCAGCAGTCCTGGGATTGGGTCTAAACTATGCGGCCAATGAAGCTGAAAACTACAGGGCTGGTTTTCTTTCCATACCGAGGGGGCAGTTGGAGGCTGCCCTTTCCCTTGGTATGACGCACGGTCTTGCTGTCAGGAGGATTCTATTCCCTCAGGCGCTAAGGATAAGCCTTCCGCCCATGACCAACGATTTTATTGCCCTTTTCAAGGATACTTCCCTTGTGTCCACAATCACCGTAGTAGAACTGACGAAGCAGTATTCAATCCTGTCCAACTCGGCCGGGACATACATATATCTGGGCGTGATTACCGCCCTTCTTTATCTTATAATGAGCTATCCGCTTTCCCTGCTGAGCCGTTCCCTGGAGAAAAGGCTTGCTCCCGGGCATTCAATAAAATAACGATCAGTACTCCATTCCCCCGCCCATTCCGCCCATTCCACCCCGAGGCGGCATGCCGGGGAACTTCTCCTTCTCCTCGGGTTTCTCAGCCACCAATGCCTCGGTCGTAATGAGGAGGCCTGCCACACTGGAAGCATTCTGAAGGGCGCAGCGGACGACCTTGGTAGGATCAATGATCCCTGACTTCATGAGATCCTCATATTCCTCGGTCTGAGCATTGAACCCAAAGGCGCCCTTCTCGTTCTTTACCTTGTCCAGGACAATTGATCCCTCAACACCGGCATTCTCAGCAATGAGACGAATGGGTTCCTCCAGGGCCTTCTTCACAATATCAACCCCTGCCTGCTCTTCCCTTTCATCGAGCTTGAGCTTGTCAAGGGCAGGAATACTCCGGATCAGGGCCACTCCGCCGCCCGGCACGACCCCTTCCTCTACGGCTGCACGGGTGGCATTAAGGGCATCCTCTACCCTCGCCTTCTTCTCCTTCATCTCTGTCTCTGTGGCTGCCCCCACATTGATTACCGCAACACCCCCGGCAAGCTTGGCCAGCCTTTCCTGGAGCTTCTCCTTGTCGTAGTCCGAGGTTGTTTCCTCAACCTGTGCCCTTATCTGCTTGATCCTGCCTTCGATCTCCGATTTCTTTCCTGCGCCTTCAACTATGGTTGTATTGTCCTTGTCAATTACAACCCTCTTTGCCCGTCCCAGGTCCTTCATCTGGATATTTTCGAGCTTAATCCCCATCTCCTCTACAATGGCCTTCCCACCGGTCAGGACGGATATGTCCTCAAGCATTGCCTTCCTGCGGTCTCCAAATCCCGGCGCCTTGACAGCGGCGCAGCTCAGCACACCCCTGATCTTGTTGACAACAAGGGTTGCCAGGGCCTCTCCTTCAACATCCTCGGAGATTACGAGGAGCGGTTTCCCCGATCGTGCAACCTGCTCCAGAAGGGGAAGAAGGTCCTTCATGATGCTGACCTTCTTCTCGTGGATAAGGATGTAGGGGTCCTCGAGTATGCACTCCATTCTTTCGGGGTCCGTAATGAAATATGGAGAGAGGTATCCCCTATCGAACTGCATCCCCTCAACGACCTCAAGGGTTGTCTCCATCCCCTTTGCCTCCTCAACAGTGATTACACCCTCCTTGCCTACCTTGTCCATGGCCTCGGCAATAATCTTTCCGATAGTCTCATCGTTATTTGCCGAGATCGTCCCTACCTGGGCAATCTCCTTGGACTCTCTTGTATCCTTGGATATTTTCTTGAGTTCTTCTATAACGACCCCCACCGCTTTGTCTATGCCTCTCTTCAGGGACATGGGGTTATGGCCAGCGGCCACAAGCTTGAGCCCCTGGGCAAATACGGCCTGGGCCAGCACTGTTGCCGTGGTTGTCCCGTCGCCTGCATCCTCGCTTGTTTTGCTCGCCACCTCCTTGACCATCTGTGCCCCCATATTCTCGAACTTGTCTGGGAGCTCGATCTCTTTGGCTACCGTCACCCCGTCTTTGGTAACCTGTGGGCTTCCATAAGATTTTTCCAGGACAACATTCCTTCCCTTTGGACCCAGGGTGATCTTCACCGCATCGGTAAGGGTATTAACACCCCTTAAAATGGCATCACGCGCGCTTTGTTCAAATTTTATCTCTTTTGCCATGGCTCATTCCCTCCTACTTTTCAATAATCCCCAGAACATCCTCTTCCTTCATAATAAGATGCTCTTCACCGTCAACCTTAAACTCTGTGCCGGAATATTTGCTAAAAATAATCCGATCGCCCGGTTTGACCTCCATAGAAAGAAGCTTCCCATCATCAAGCACTTTCCCCTTTCCCACCGCCACAACCTTTCCCTCCATGGGCTTTTCCTTTGCCGAATCTGGTATTATTATCCCGCCCTTCGTTTTTTCCTCTTCTGTAATCCTCTTTACGAGGATCCTGTCACCCAGTGGACGAACCTTCATAGTTCACCTCCCATTTATTTATTAATATAATTAAAAATTTTTAACAGTCAAGTTTTAGGTAAACGCATCGTGTCGTGCTCGCCCCATACCTTCCTAAGGGCATTGCAGATCTCCCCAAGACTGACCTGGACCTTGACTGCATCCAGGATCAGAGGCATTAGGTTGGCTTTACCCTCTGCCCCATCTACAAGGGCAGCGATGGCTGATTGTGCTTTCACCCGGTTCCGCTTTTTCCTCAGGATTGCAATCCGCGACCTCTGCCTGGCCTCTCCCTTCGGGTTTATCTTCAGAAGCCTTGAAGGGGGCGTTGCCCCTGATTTGTAGGCGTTGACCCCGACGATGATCTGCTCCTGGCTCTCTATCCTTTTCTGAAAGGCAAAGGCGCTCTCGTGGATCTCTTTCTGGATATAACCCCTTTCTATGGCTGAAACTGCCCCTCCCATGGAGTCTATTCTCTCAATCTCTCTCCTTGCCCTTTTTTCTATCTCAGAGGTCAGGGCCTCAACGGCATAGGAGCCCCCAAAGGGGTCCACGACATTAGGGACTCCGGACTCCCCAGCAGTAATCTGCTGGGTTCTTAATTCAAGTTTTGCAGTCTCCTCAGTTGGCAGGGGACAGGACATTACCATATAGTCTCTATAATGCCAGAACCCACAATTTCTTCATCCTTTGTGATAAGTTTCACATCCTCCTTCAGGAGATCTCTATAGACCAGGGCAGTTCCACATATTATGCCGTCATGTATATCCATCTTCTCTGGAAGAAATCTGAGGATATTTATGTCGAGCGGATAAATTACACATCTTTTATCTCGCTCTATGGTTTGGAAAATATCTTTAAAGGAGGGACTGACCTTTTTTCGTTGCGAAAGATAAAATAACTCCGCAAGAACTATCGTTGGAATGACAAGTCTTGCATTGCGGGAAGCAAGAATATTTTGAGCGGCTCTTCCAAGTTCATCGCTTTTTTCAAAAAACCACACAAGCGCATGTGTATCAACGATATATACCATTTTACTTTCTACAATCTCTTTTGAATTCACAATTATTGCATTTAAATTTTTGGGGGGGTATTGCTTGGGCTCCATTATCAACTCTTTTAAATTTTCGAATAGTATTTTTTGCGCGATTAGTATCTACATCTTCTTTCAACTTCATAATCTTATTATTTTCTTCAATATAAATTTCAACAATCTTTTTATCGCGCTTAAAAAAATATCCATATAAATCGGCTTGCGTAAATGCAACCGGTTTTTCAAAATGTAATAATGATTCTTTTTGGATATCCTTCTTTTCATAAACATATTTTTGTGTGATTCCGTCAGGTATCCCGACAATCACATATCCCATTTTTTCAAAGGACCAACGAGGGGGTTGATATTTTTCAAATCTGTCTATATCTTCGTATTTCAAATCACTTCCGATATCCAATAAATCTCTGAGATTCTTGGGCATTATTTTTAAGTGTCCAAATATAAAAGAATATTTCACTCTGTCATACAAATATGTGAGGAAAAATTCAATTTCATTGCGTCTACTTCTTAGAACAGAGGATTGAGCGCACCACCAGTATTGAGCAAGATTATGCATTCCGACGAAAACTAATTTTTTCAGCGGGATATTTCTTCGCCTTTTCTCAAGAGCAAGTAATCTAAGATCATTTTGCTCGATCATTTGGTTATATTTTGAGAGTTCAGAGAATACCCTAAGCATAGATTGGGTTGGTTTTCTCAAAGGCTATTCAAAATCCCTTTTGCTTCTTATTTCCGCCTCCCTAATCTCATTCATTGAAAAGTGCACCTTACCCTTCCAAATGCCTCTCAATGAAGCAAAGGTTCTGGCTTTCTTTTTAACCTTTGTTGTATCTTCTATGAAGCTCTTGAGAGCTTTTAATTCTTCTTCCAGGCTTCTCACCTGGGCGTCTATATTCTTCACTTTTGCGTTCATAAATAATCTCTCCTTTTTCAATTAGTTTACCATACTATAACCCTACTATACATGTGTTCCAATGTCGTGCTCGCCGAAGACCTCCCGCAGGGCATGGGAGATCTCCCCAAGGGTTGCACGGGCCCTGACGGCATTCAGGATCAGCGGCATGAGATTCTCGGTCCCAGAGGCTGCCTCCTTTAATGCACTGAGAGCTGTAGAGACCTTTCCCGCATTTCTTCTCTTCCTAAGGGATACGACCAAATGAATTTGTCTGCGCTCAACCCGTGGATCGACCTTCAAAAGGCTGGACAGCGATGGGGACTCTGTCCTGTAGGCGTTGACCCCGACAATGATCTGCTCCTGGCTCTCAACTCTTTTCTGAAAGGCAAAGGCGCTCTCGTGGATCTCTTTCTGGATATAACCCCTTTCTATGGCTGAAACTGCCCCTCCCATGGAGTCTATTCTCTCAATCTCTCTCCTTGCCCTTTTTTCTATCTCAGAGGTCAGGGCCTCAACGGCATAGGAGCCCCCAAGGGGGTCAACAACATTGGCGACGCCGGATTCTCCGGCAATAATCTGCTGGGTCCTGAGAGCAAGTTTTGCAGTCTCCTCGGTTGGCAGGGCACAAGCCTCATCAAGGGAGTTGGTGTGCAGGGATTGGACCCCGCCCAGGACCCCGGCCAATGCCTGGAGCCCTACGCGCACAATATTCACATTTGGCTGTTGTGCCGTAAGGGTAGCGCCTGATGTCTGTGCGTGGCATCTCATCATGAGGGAACGGGGGTCTTTTGCGCCAAAGCGCTCCTTCATAATGCGAGCCCAGAGCCTCCTGCCTGCCCGGAACTTCGCCACCTCCTCAATTAAGTTGTTGTGGACAGCGAAGAAAAACGATAGACGGGGGGCAAAATCATCCACTGCCAGGCCCGCCTTGTTCGCAGCCTCTACATAGGCAATGGCATCAGAAAAGGTATAGGCCAGCTCCTGGACAGCCGTGGCTCCTGCCTCCCGGATGTGATACCCGGATATGGAGATCGTATTCCAGCGCGGAACCTGCTTCCCACAGTATGCAAATATGTCCGTGATGAGCCTCATGGACGGCCTCGGGGGGAAGATGTATGTCCCGCGGGCAACATATTCCTTGAGGATGTCGTTCTGAATGGTCCCGTTCAGGGCTGAAAAGGGAATGCCCCTTTCCTCTGCGACTGCAAGATACATGGCCAGCAGGACGGCCGCTGTGGCATTGATCGTCATTGAGACGCTCACCTTGTCCAATGGAATGCCCTTGAACAGGAGCATCATGTCATTAAGGCTGGCAATGCTTACCCCGACCCGCCCCACCTCGCCTTTTGCCCAAGGGTCGTCCGGGTCATAACCCATCTGGGTGGGAAGATCAAAGGCAACAGACAAACCGGTCTGGCCGTGGGAAAGGAGATAGCGAAATCTCCTGTTTGACTCCTCGGCTGTCCCGAACCCTGCATACTGCCGCATGGTCCAGAGACGGCCCCGATACATGCTTGGATAAATCCCTCTGGTAAAGGGAACCTGGCCGGGAAATCCTATGTCCTTGATAAAATCATCATCAAGTGAACTGTAAAGATGTTTGACCTCGATCTCGCTCATTTCGCCCTGATTTCTTCCACCACGAGGAGGCCTATCCCTGCTTCAACTGTTTGGCCTTCCTTGGCCGAGATCTCCTTAACTTCTCCGTCACAAGGGGAGGCAAGCTCGTTTTCCATCTTCATTGCTTCGAGAACGATAAGCCCCTGTCCCTTCTTGACCTGGTCCCCCTCGGAGACCGAAACCTCTACAACCTTTCCGGGAATCGGTGCAGACAAGATGTGCCGAGGAGAAATCTTTCTTGATCTGGGTTTCCGAACACTTATCCTATCTGCATTCTCAACCTTTGCCCGCCATATAGTTCCGTCAAGGCACACTGACAGCTCGTTCCCCTTGTCTTCCGCCTCCTCCTGCCACGCCTGGCATGATTTTCCATCAATGATAAAGGAATATATCCGGCCATCAACCTTCCGGGTATCCACCTCATGTTTCTGCCCGTTGACTTCAACCCTGTAATAATTCTCGGACGCCTCCTCAACCTTAACATAGTAAACCTTGCCTCCAAAAGACACCTCGTATGTCGCTTTGACGGCCATTATCTTCCCGGGAACCTGTCCACGGCCTCCCTCCTTCCGGAGTGTGCCCACGCATACCCCCGCCGCCTTTCGCGGCGCCTCTCTTCATGATTCGCTGTAACCGAAAGGAGACCGCTGCTTTTCTTCTGGTCCCTCCAGAAGGCAAAGATGCCGGCAAGCACGGCAGGCATTCTCTCCCCTCCTTCCTTCTCTATGCTCAAAGAGGGGATGAAGACAGAGTCAATAAAAGCTGTTGTGTATTCCCCGGCAAGGAACTCCTTTGTCTCCAGGGCCCAGGAGTGGAAGGGGATGGTTGTTGGGACCCCATTGATGCAGTATTCCCTCAGGGCCCGCTTCATCCTTTTGATGGCCTCCTCCCTTGTCCTTCCCCATGAGACGAGCTTTGATAGCAGGGAGTCATAAAAGGGGGAAATCTCCCACCCCTGGTATATTCCACTATCTTCCCTGATACCGGTCCCGCCGGGCTGCCTGATGTAGGTGATCCTCCCCGGGGATGGGAGGAAGTGATTGAGCGTATCCTCAGCGCAGATCCGGCATTCAATGGCCCATCCCCTCTGCACAATGTCCTTCTGCCTCCAGGGAACAGACCCTGTTGATGCGACCTCGATCTGTGCCCTTACCAAATCCACGCCTGTCACGCATTCCGTCACAGGATGCTCAACCTGCAGCCTGGTGTTCACCTCCATGAAATAGATGTTCTTCTCCGGATCAACAATAAACTCCATTGTGCCGGCGTTCTCATATCCTGCAGCAACGGCTGTCTTCACAACAAGGGCGCCTATCTTCTCACGGGTTTTCTGATCCAGGCATACAGAGGGGCTCTCTTCGATAAGCTTCTGATGCCGCCTCTGGACAGAGCATTCACGATCGTAAAGGTGTACCCCTTTCCCATTCCGGTCGCATAAAAACTGAAACTCCACATGCCTGGGGTTCACTATGTACTTCTCAATATAGACAACCGAGCTCCCAAATGCTGTGAGGGCCTCTGAGCTTGCCCCCCTGAAAGCAAATCCCATTTCCATCTCATCCCTCACAAGCCTCATGCCCCTGCCCCCGCCCCCATGAGCAGCCTTTAGCATGACAGGATACCCTATTCCTTTGGAAATGCGCTTTGCCATGTCAAGGGAGGTCACGGGCTCCATGCTTCCTGGTATAACAGGGAGCCCGACTTTCTTTGCCAACAGCCTTGCTTCGATCTTGTCCCCCAACTTCTTCATGGGCTCCGATGGAGGGCCGATAAAGGCAAAGCCCTCATCCTCGCACGCCCTGGCAAACGCCGGGTTCTCTGAGAGAAAGCCATAGCCAGGATGTATCGCATCGGCGCGCGCCTTCTTCGCGGCCTCTATGATCCTGTCTATCCTCAGATAGCTCTCCCTGGCAGGAGCAGGGCCGATTGAATAGGCTTCTTCGGCAAGACGGACATGCAGCGAGGTCCTGTCTGCCTCGGAATAGACTGCTGCGGTCTCAATATTCATGTCGTGGCAGGTCCTGATGACCCTGACCGCTATCTCACCCCTATTAGCAATAAGTATCTTCTTAAACATGTTTTTATTACGCCAGCACGCAGCGACCCCCGGCGCATCGGGGCCTCTCATTGCCGCAGAGGTAAACAGCCATGCATACGGTGTCCTTGCATTTTTCTTTTCGTCTGCTCTCCCATTCCTCTTTATACATACTATTGATTGCCGTGCTCTTTCCCCCCATGTTACATCCACAGCAGTCAAGGGGTACCATTATGCAGTCATTGTCTCTCAGGCAGGAATACACTGTTCCATCAGGGGGTAAAATATAGGACTCCTTCCCGCATCCATAGGCTGTGATCATGAGACCGGCTATCAGGATTAATAGGGCTGCTTTCATAAAGGGATGTTCCCGTGTTTCTTTGGAGGGTTCTTGTCCCTCTTCCCCTTGAGCATCTCCAGGGCCGTGATAAGGGTTGGCCGCGTGTCCTGTGGTAGGATGACAGCGTCCACATATCCAAGCTCGGCAGCCTTCCAAGGATTGGCAAATGTTGCCCTGTATTCCCGTGTGAGCCTCTGTGTTTCCTTCGCGCGATCCTGCACCCCTTCAATCTCCTTTCTGAACACGATGTTAACCGCCCCCTCTGGCCCCATCACGGCGATCTCTGCTGTTGGATAGGCAAGGTTGATGTCGCCACGGATATGTTTGGACGACATAACGTCGTAGGCACCGCCATATGCTTTGCGTGTGATTAAAGTGACCTTGGGAACCGTTGCCTCTGCAAAGGCATAGAGGAGTTTGGAGCCCTGGATGATGATCCCGCCGTGCTCCTGGCCTGTCCCCGGCAGGTATCCCGGCACATCCACAAGGGTCACCAGGGGAATATTGAAGCAGTCGCAGAACCGGACAAACCTTGCTCCCTTCACGGATGCATCAATGTCAAGGCAGCCTGCCAGATGGGCGGGCTGATTAGCAACAATGCCTACTGGGTGGCCGTTGAGCCTCGCGAACCCCACTACTATGTTCCTGGCAAACTCTGAGTGTATTTCGAGAAAGACACCGCCGTCCACAACAGCCGTGATAATGTCCTTTATGTTGTAGGGCTTCTCCGGCGCATCCGGGACCAGGTCCCTGAGCTTGTCCTCTCTCCTGTCAGGAGGATCCTCAGTGGGAATGTATGGAGGGTCCTCCATGTTGTTTGGAGGTATGTAACGGAGGAGGTCCCTTACAAGCAGCAGGCAATTCTCATCATCCGCGGCCACGAGGTGCGCAACCCCGCTCTTGGAGGCATGAACATGGGCGCCGCCGAGATTTTCTTTTGTTACAACCTCGTGTGTCACCTCCTTGATCACATCGGGCCCGGTGATAAACATATAGCTCGTCCCTTCGGTCATGACTATGAAGTCAGTGATGGCAGGGGAATAAACCGCGCCTCCAGCGCAGGGACCAAGGATGGCTGAGATCTGGGGCACCACCCCTGAGGCTAAAACATTCCTCAGGAAAATATCTGCATAACCGCCAAGGCTTACAACGCCCTCCTGGATCCTTGCCCCTCCGGAGTCATTGAGCCCAATGATCGGAGCGCCGGTCTTCATTGCCATATCCATGATCTTGCAGATCTTCTCAGCATAGGCGCCTGAAAGCGACCCTCCGAACACGGTGAAGTCCTGGCTGAAGACAAATACCTGCCGTCCTTCTACGGCTCCATATCCCGTGACCACCCCGTCTCCGAGAATCTTCTGCTTCTCCATGCCGAAGTCATAGCACCTGTGCGTGACGAACTTGCCGGTCTCCACAAAACTTCCTTCATCAAGGAGGATATCGAGCCTTTCCCTGGCAGTGAGCTTTCCGACCTTGTGCTGTCTATCAATGCGCTCTTTCCCGCCGCTGAACTCAGCTTCCTTGTGTTTTTTATCCAGCTCTGCGATCTTCTCTTCGATCCCCATAATTAATCCTCCGATCTGAGATCTATCGACAGATCACCACAAGCACCTTTGCTTCCTTGTTTCCCTTTCTCAAGAGGCGGTGCTTCACCGATGAATCAAAATATACACAGTCCCCCTCCTTAAGCTCGATCCTGCGCGTATCGTAAACAAGCTCTGTCTCACCCTCAATCACCATCCAGAACTCCTCCCCGTCGTGGGAATAGAGACTCTCCTCGTCGAGCTTCTCTGCTGAAACCGTGAGCAGGAAGGGCTCCATCTTCTTGGTCTTGAGCCTGAAGGCAAGTGCCTCGTAGGAATACCCGTGCTTTGTCCCCTTTCGCCCGATGACCCTCTCGACCCTCCTCCTCTCATTATTCCTGACAACCTCATACCTCTCCGTTGTTCCCTCGTCATCAAAGAAATAGGCCATGCGAACATCCAGGCATCTGGCGATCCTCGACAGGGTGGCGATGGGAGGTGAGACGTTATTGTTCTCTATCTGGGAAATGAGCCCAGAGGAGAACCCTGTTTCCCTGGCTACGGCCTGAAGGGTTAGGCCCTTTTTCTGGCGCAGGGCCTTGATCTTCTCTCCTATACGAAACCCTTCCATATTCTCCTTCGTCTTATTAGCACGGGCAATAAGGGGTGTCAAGAAAAATTTAGCATAGATAAAATGTTTTAGCATTATTAAAATATCGGCTTGACATATTTGGGCCTTTGGTATAGTAGTATAGTAAATGAAAAGTAATTTAAATGGATTTTCAACTTAAGGAGGTGCATATGAAAAATATATTCCATATATTGACTAGCGCCTTCCTGTCTATCTTCCTCGTTCTTCTCGTCTGGGGATGCGGCTGCCCTGAGACAAAAAAACATCCTCCTCAGGCCCCAACCAATCTCACAGCTACCGCAGGCAATTCCGTTGTTACCTTAAATTGGCAGGCCTCTGACGGGGCCACTGGTTACAACATCTACATGGGAAACCCGGATTGCACGAGCC
>Ga0315309_1000742_pt1 | contig 19925 bp, 13 predicted proteins | sample TDP4_MG_FD_203080 | JGI IMG/M metagenome (GOLD analysis project Ga0315309, IMG submission 203080) | Freshwater sediment microbial communities from Lake Towuti, South Sulawesi, Indonesia - TDP4 | ecosystem: Environmental > Aquatic > Freshwater > Lake > Sediment | place: Indonesia: South Sulawesi... | reverse complement strand
ATGAGAGCGAACGCTATGCAGAAGAAAGTCATAAGTAAATTTCTTGCCATGTTGTTCCTCCCTTTTTGGCATACCATACATTGCCTTTGGGGGGGAGTCAAGGTAACATCCTATAGGGAAACAGTGCAATTGAAAATATAAAGGGCACAAGATAAGATTCATATAGCAAGGGGGTAAGACATGTCAGGTCATTCCAAGTGGGCAAGCATCAAGCATAAAAAGGGAGCAGAGGATGCCAAGAGGGGAAAGATATTTACTAAGATTATGCGGGAGATAACCGCTGCTGCCCGTATAGGTGGGGGCGATCCAACAGGGAACCCTCGTTTGCGTTCGGCCATCCAGGCAGCCAGGGCAGCGAACATGCCCAAGAACAATATCGAGAGCGCAATCAAGAAAGGGACAGGAGAGATCGGGGGAGTATCATACGAGGAGATAACCTATGAGGGATATGGCCCTGGTGGAATTGCAGTGCTTGTTGATGTTATGACCGACAATAAAAAGAGGAGTGCTGCCGAGGTTCGCTATATATTCTCCAAGAACGGCGGGAACATGGCTGAGGCCGGCTCTGTGGCCTGGCTGTTCCACAAAAAGGGTTTGATCGTAATTCCAAAAGAAGGTGTTGAAGGCGATAAGGTAATGGAGATTGCACTTGAGGCTGAGGCTGAGGATGTAAAGGATGTTGCTGAGGATAAAAACTTTGAGGTTTATACGGCTCCCAATGCATTTGAAAAGCTGAAGGAAGCATTTGACAAGGCAGGGATAAAATATACTGTTGCAGAGGTCACCATGCTTCCCCAGATGTATATAAAACTGACAGGGAAGGAAGCTGAGCAGATGATCAAACTGATGCAGGCGTTAGATGACCATGATGATGTCCAGAAGGTCTATGCGAACTTCGACATCTCCATGGAAGAGATGGAGGCTATTGCCGGGTGAGGATCCTTGGTATAGACCCAGGGATTTCTGTAACGGGATGGGGCATTGTGGAAGCTGAGGGCGACTCGCTCAGGCATCTTGATGCGGGCACCATTCATCCTACCAGATCCGAAGGGTTTCCCGGCGCACTAAAGAAGATCTATAAGGGCCTGGAGGAGGTGATAAGGAGGTATTCACCAGGGGAAGCCGCTGTTGAGAACATCTTTTATGCCAGGAATGCCCGCGCTGCACTTATTCTCGGCCATGCCAGAGGTGCTGCACTTCTGTCAATTGCCAATGCCGGCCTGGAGGTGCATGAATACACCCCTCTTGAGATAAAGAAGGCCTTGGTTGGATTCGGCGGGGCAGGGAAAGAACAGGTCAAGGCGATGGTGAAAAGCCTCCTTCATCTGAAAGGTGATTGTGAAGAACATTGTTCGGACGCACTGGCTGTTGCAATATGCCATATTCATTCGTCTAATTATAGGAAAAAAATCTCCGGCTGTTCATCCGGAGCTTGAGGGCTGATATCGGATGATCGCACAGCTTACAGGAAAGGTTGTTCACAGAAGCCCTGATTACCTGATCCTGAATGTCCACGGGGTTGGATACAAGGTGTATGTTCCACTTTTGACATATTACAAGATCTCGCAGGACAATCAAGAGGTAAGTCTTTTCATCCATACACATCTTGCCATTGATACTCACCGCCACAGAGGAAGCATGGATCTCTATGGGTTCCTGACACAGGAGGAAAAAGCTGTATTTGAGCTTCTTGTTACAGTCCAGGGGGTGAGCCCGAGGCTGGCCCGCAACATACTTTCAGGTATTTCGGTTGAGAACCTTGTTGAAGCAGTATCAAGGGAGGATGTCAGGAAACTCTCTGCCATTCCCGGTGTAGGGAGGAAACTCTCTGAAAGGTTGATCATGGGGCTTAAGGAGAAGCTCGCTGAGCTTGCCTCTATTGGGCGTGTTTCCATGGAGAAGATGCCGGAGATAGAGATGACTAATGATGCCATCTCTGCCCTTTTGAGTCTTGGTTACAAAAAAACAGAGGCCGAGTCTGCTGTGGACACGGCGTCCAAGAAAATAGGCACCGATGCAACCGTTGAAGAGTTCCTCAAGCTTTCCCTAAAGATCCTGACAAAATGATTGAACGGAAGCTCACCCTTCAAAGGACAGAGGATGATATTCGTTTTGATACAACCCTCAGGCCAAGGCGCCTTGATGAATATGTTGGCCAGGCAAAGATAAAGGAGAACCTCAAGGTATTCATATCGGCTGCCAGGCAAAGAGGCGAAGCCCTGGACCACCTGCTGTTTTACGGGCCGCCAGGGCTGGGGAAAACGACATTAGCATATATCATCTCGAATGAGCTTGTTGTGGGAATTAAAGCCACAAGCGGCCCTGTTATTGAGAGGCCGGGCGATCTGGCTGCGATCCTTACAAATCTTGATGAGAGAAGCGTCCTGTTTATTGACGAAATACACAGGCTCAATCCGATCGTGGAAGAGATGCTTTACTCTGCCATGGAGGATTTTCAGTTGGACATTTTAATCGGCCAGGGACCCAGTGCCAAGACCATCAAGCTTGATATTCCACCCTTCACACTTATCGGTGCCACCACAAGGACGGGTCTTCTGTCTTCACCCCTCAGGGACCGCTTTGGATTTACTGCCAGGCTTGACTACTACAGCGATGAGGACCTGAGGCAGATCGTAGAGCGCTCAGCGAGGATCCTGACAATTGAAGTAGAGCCGGAAGGCGCCTGGGAGATTGCAAGAAGATCCAGGGGAACGCCCAGAATCGCCAATCGCCTCCTTCGCCGTGTCAGGGACTTTGCCCAGGTCAAGGGCAGTGGAGCCATTACCGCATCAGGGGCCAAGGATTCCCTGGAGATGATGGAGGTTGACGAAAAAGGGTTTGACCCTATGGACAGGAAAATTCTCCTAACCATAATTGAGAAATTTGACGGCGGGCCTGTCGGCCTTGAGACCCTATCTGCTGCCATCGGCGAGGAAAAAGACACCATCGAGGAGGTCTACGAGCCATTTCTAATCCAGGGGGGATTCCTCGATAGGACGCCGAGGGGAAGAATGGCAACGAGGCTTGCCTATGAGCATTTCGGGATCAAATATGACGGGCAGCAGGGAAAGCTCCTTTCCCTTGTTCCAATTGTTGAAGCGTGGAAAGACATTCCGACAGATATCACGGATAAATTTACAAAGGGGTCTTCGGAAGGCATTTTTATGACTATAGTTACTTGGGCGGCTATTCTCGTCGGTATTTTTATGGCATTGAAGATTATCCAGATTTTAATAGGAATGCTCGGCGATTCTCTCGGCGGACTCAAGAGAATTAATATAGGAAGGTCGGGTCCCCGTAAACAGGCAGATAGGATGGCGCAAAGCAAGGAATATCTTGGCGCAGCAGATCTCTATCGTTCAGTCGGGGAGATGGAGAAGGCTGCAGACATGTACGAGAAGGGAAGGGCTTTTGCCAAGGCAGGGGAAATTTTTCTGCAGCTTAATCGGGCAGATAGGGCTGCCCAGCTTTATGAAAAGGGAGGAGACCCGGCAACGGCCGCGCAGATCTATGGCAGGAAAGGGATGTATGCCCAGGCTGCCGATATATTCTTGAGGGCTGGCAAGCCCATCTCTGCCGCAGAGATGTATGAGAAGGCCATGGACTTTTCCAGGGCTGGGGATCTTTTTGCAAAGGAAAAGGAATACCACAGGGCTGGCCAGATGTATGAGAAGATAAAGAGCTGGGAGAAGGGCGCAGAGATGTTTGAGAAAACCTATCTGGATGAGAGATTCGGGATGAGAGACAGGCTTTCCCCTGAGTTGCAATATGAGCTCACTGAAGAGAAGAAAAAGCAGCTCTCCGGCCTGGCCTATAAGAGCGCAGAGCTGTATCAGAAGGCAGGAAACCCCAAGAAGGCAATATCCATACTTTCCGACTCAGGGTATCATCAGAAGGCTGCTGAGATTGCGTTTACATCAGGCGAACTTCCCCTGGCTGCCGAACTTTATCTCAAGGATGGTCTTTCAATGAAGGCGGCAGAGATCTTCGACAGGCTCGGAGATGAGAAAAAGGCTGCCCAGCTCAGGGCCGAGGCTTTGAAATCCCAGGGTGATGCAAGCGCTGCAGCGCAGGCTTTTGAGAAAGCAGGGCAGTTGAGACAGGCTGTTGAGCTTTATCGTTCCATTGGAGAATATCAAAAGGCAGGACAGCTCTACATTGAGCTTCAGGAATATGCCCAGGCAGGGGAGATGTTCCTCAAGGCAAAAGACCTTAAGTCGGCGGCCGAGGCATACGGCAGGGGCAGGGATTTCACCACCTCGGCAGCCATTTACCAGAGGCTTGGTGATGCCCAGCGGCAGAGCGAAATGCTCGAGCTTGGGGGCTTTCTCTATGAGGCTGCTGTTAACTATTTCTCCAACGGGAAATTAGAAGAAGCTCAGGAGGTGCTACATAAGATCAGGGAGGATTCTCCTGACTTTTCCAGGGCGAGCGTCCTGCTGGGTGACATTTATCAGCAGAAGGGCCAGATTACCCAGTCCATCAGCAGCTATAAGCGCGTTCTGTCCAACAAGACTGTAACAAAGGCCGCCCTTCCTATCTTTTACTCTTTTGCCCTTGCACTTGAAAAACATGGAGACAAGGGTGAGGCAGTTGATTTATATGAGAAGATCCATAAACAGGATGCCCTCTATGCAGATGTGGCGGAAAGGCTGAAGAGTTTAAAGGCAGAAGTCCCTGCCGAGGAGCCTACCGAGGAGCCTTCAGAAGTGCCTACGGAGGTCACTAAGAAACCTTCGGCGCCTCCTCCTGCTGAAGCACCCGAGGAAGAAGGAAGGTTTACCCTCCTGAAAGTGATAGGCCGGGGTGGTATGGGAACCGTGTATAAAGCCAAGGACAATGTCCTTGACAGACCCGTGGCATTGAAGATTATAGAGAAAGCTGTGGCTGGCAGTGCTGATGTGGGCGCGCATTTCTTAAGGGAAGCACGTGCCGCTGCAAAGCTAATCCACCCTAACATAGTAACGGTATTTGATGCGGAACAGGACGAAGAGACATCAGAATACTACATTGTCATGGAGCTTGTGGAAGGCATGACCGTGAAGCAGATACTGTCCAAAAGCGAGAAGCTTCCTTTGGAAGAGGTCTTGATGATCGGGAAACAGGTTTGCGTTGCTCTTGATTTTGCCCATTCAAAGAATGTCATACATAGGGATATCAAGAACTCAAACATCTTGTGGACAGAGGATAAGGTTGCGAAGCTCATGGATTTTGGTCTGGCAAGGGTCATACAGGAGATATCGTCCTTTCAGACGATCGTGGGGGGCACCCCGCATTACATGTCGCCCGAGCAGGTTCTGGGAAATGAAACCGATGCCAGAAGCGACATCTACTCCCTTGGGATCTCCCTGTTTGAGATGTTGACGGGCCAGGTTCCGTTCCTGAAGGGAGACATCGGCTACCACCACCTCCATACCCCTGCACCAAGCCTCCGCTCTTTTAATTCTGAGATCACCGAGGACATTGAAAATGTAATACTCAAATGTCTCGAGAAAGACCCGGACAAGAGGTTCCAAACAGCCAAAGAACTTCTTGCTGCCCTGGAAGCCATCAAGAAATAGTCTTCGAATTAAATAGATAACTATTCAGAAAAGAAACGGCGCCGGCGGCGTTTGCGTTTACTGATTGATGCAAGAGATATGATGACAAGCCCTGATACGAATCCACCGATATGTGCATACCAGGCCACTCCTCCACCCATTGGGACATTTAATACCTGCATGAGAAACCAGAGTCCGAGGAAAAGGCCAGCAGGTAGCCTGATAATCCTGATGAAATAGAAGAAGAACACAAGAGTCTCCACTCCTGCTCTTGGATAAAGGAGGAAGTAGGCCCCCAGGACCCCGGAGATGGCGCCGCTTGCCCCAACCATCGGGATAGGGGAGTTGTTAAAGAAACGCCTTGCTGTCCTATAGTGTATCCGCCTGTAATTAAAGATAATCACGAAATCTTCACTTAATAACTATTGACTTTTGAGGGGGGGGGGTATGTCTTATATGTATGATTTGTCAGGAATGGCCCCAGACAAGCGCCATCGATAGGGGCTTTTTTACCCTCCAAGATGTACTCCCTCAGAGAATTCCTTTAGATATTGTTATTTCCAGAAGCCCCGGAATGAAGAAAGTAAAGGAGGCCATTCAGATTGCCCAGGCCAGCGACATAAATGTCCTCATCCAAGGTGAGACAGGGACAGGTAAGGAATTAGTGGCACGAATCATTCACTCCCAAAGCCAGTTTTCCTCTGGTCCATTTATACATATCCATCTTCCTGCTGTGCCTTTTACTCTTTTTGAGGCTACTTTGTTTGGACATGAAAGGGGGGCATTTACAGGAGCGGATGTATCAAGGTTAGGATGCTTTGAAGCTGCCCATCAAGGAAGTCTTTTTCTGGACGAGATCGGTGACATCCCAATAGATATCCAGGCCAAGCTGCTCCAAGCTGTTGAGAGGAAAAGAATAAAGCGGATAGGGAGTAATCAGGAGAAACTATTGAATATCAGGATCATCTCAGCATCCAATAAAGATCTCAAATGGATGATCAAGAACAGGATATTTAGAAACGACTTGTATTTCAGACTAAAACCTATCCATATCATTATCCCGCCCCTCCGGGAAAGACACGAAGATATGGCAGATCTTGTAGAGCATATCCTGACACGGCTTGCCTTCCGCTATGGAAAAAAGAAGCCGCTATTGTCTATAAAATTGTTAAAAACAATACAATCTTATCATTGGCCAGGAAATGTCAGGGAATTAGAGGGTCTTTTATCCCTGGCGATCTTGACACCCAGAGAAAAGGTTGTCGAGGTCATAGAAGGGCTTCTCCTTTCACCCGAGTATCGTATTGATTGTTTGAATAGTTATGATAGTGCCATAAGGGAGTTCGCGAAGTCTATGATCCAGAAAGCCTTAGAAAGGAGCGATTATAATATTAGCCAAGCTGCCTACTTTCTCCAAATGCCGCGGACAACCCTCCTCCGCAAGATAAACTCTCTCGGAATACAAACGAAGAAATAACATTCAGGATTACCACCCGGAATTTTGCGGAAGCATAGGCATATTTCATCCCTGTCCACAAATGAACAATTTTGTCCATATATGGACAGAAAAAAATATTTTGTATTCTCGATAAGTTAAACAAGCAATATTTTTAAAGTGTCTATTTTAGGACAATTCTATTTTAAAATTGGTTGAGAAACATAGGTTTTTAAAGGTTCTTCTTTGGCACAAACCTTGCTTAATTAAGGATAAGCAAGGAGGGTAAAATGAATATGAGAAGGATAATTTTTGTGATGTTAAGTTTATGTATTGTTTTATTTCCTTTATTGGTAAGTGCTGAAGGAGTTTATACACCAATTCCTGACCTCAACTGGCTAATAATGATAGACATTCCTCAGACAATTACGAAGGAACAGGTACTTCATCCTTCGGAGGAGACGAAAATATCCCTTGCCGATTATGCTATGGAAACACTCAGGCATTTACCCTGTAAAATTCCGTTTTATGTGATTGCCTTTAGTAGAGATGGAAAATTTGTTAATTCCGATATAATGAATAAAATCCAAAATTGGCCATTTAAACAAGATTTTCAGCATCAATTTTCAGGAAAGGCCGAATCATCCATAATCTTTTCTTTTAATTCATCCGGAGATCCATGGATTGTAGATCCTTCACCAAGTTTAGGAGGATTCTCAGAACTTGATATAGTAAAGAAATTTGCTGAGCTTATTGCCCCTATAATAACGGATATTTATGAGAACCCATCTTTTAATTTGACTGTAAATATTCGAAAAGGAACCCCACTTCCGACAGCATTAATCTACTTCCCCGATATTGAAGAAATGTATCTTAGTCCTCTTGTCCTTCCTTATATTCCGAAGGATACAACCGGCATTGCGCTTACCGAAATCATTATTCCTAAGGTCAAAAAGACATTAATTGCTAAAGGAATCTCGTGTTCTGAGTTGCTGACATCAGATTCAAACATGCCGCCCGGTGTCTTAAGTAAATTTGCTCAAAATCTTGTTGGAAGCACAATGGGTTTAAGCATTCCTTGGGATGAGAGATGCCAAGGCCAGTGCAGGGGATGTTCATGCGGCAATCCCAGGATTACAGGTAAAATGAATTTGAATGGCCAGATTGGATGGGCAGGAGTAGGATTCGAGGGTGGCGGTGAGGTTTTAGAAATTAAGCTTAATTTCTATAATGTTATAGGCACAACATCACTACAATCATCCACTAATATATCTTGTGAATTTTGTCCTGTCCCACCAATTTGTTATAGTGATACTGTCTCCTGCATTCAACCGTCTGGATGGGGTGGCAATACTCCTACCTATACCTTTGGGAAGGTATATGTTACTTACCATGTCCATGTCTATGGGACGCAAGATGGGTGCTTATCAGGTAAACATACATGTGGCGGCCCAGAATATTTTAGCCCTCCTCCTCCTTCATATTCTTTCCTTACTGTCTATATTCCGAGTGATAATGTTTCTTGGAACCTTCCTCTTATAGATAATCCAACAAAACAAATTATTGCTTCCAATGTTGAGGGAGAGATGGAATCGAGTGACTATCTTGGTTCTGAATATGGTGCTTTCTTGGGAAGTTTAATACTGAGTAGGTTTATGAATGCATGGGGTGTCCAATGCGCTACGGAAGACCCGACATGTACGGGGACATGTTGTGGAAGTAGCATTGTCAAGCTAAACGAGAAAGATATATATGCAAATCTTATAATAGACGGTTTCATGATAATATTGCCTTTTGTTATAATGAGGGCAATTTCAAGAAGAGGCCGAACTAAATAAGAGGAATGAACTTTTCAAATGTTCTTTGGTAAAAATAATTTAATTTCCTTTACCAGAGGAATTTTCCTTTTATACTATGCATTTTTCTATTTATTAACAGTTTTACCATCTTATGGGGAGGAAACAAATCTCTATATGATTACGGGCAAACCTTCGGCAACCCCTGATTCTCCGAAGGACACTCAAGAAGCATACCATATTGATATATTTATTGGGTCCTTTATTTACTCCGTTCCCATCGTTGTTTTGCCAGGGACAAACGGAATGCAACCCTCAATAAGTCTAAATTATAATAGCATGAGCAGCGGGGGGTGGTGTGGCATAGGGTGGGATTTGTCCTTGGGGAAGATCGGACGAAGCCTCAAGAAGGGAGTCCCAACATATACGAGCAGCGATAAATTTCATCTCGATGGGATGTCCATCGTATCAAGCCCAGATGGTTACTGGCATACCGAGCTTGAAAGTTTCTATCGCATTGAAAAAATTCCAGGGTCAACGAATCTGGAGGACTGGTGGAAAGTCACAGATAAGTCCGGGAAAGTATATTCTTATGGTTCCACAGCCAATTCACGCATTATTGCTTATGACCAAAGTGGTCAAGCCAGGGGGATATTTGAATGGCATCTTGATTCTATATCAGACCTTCATGTGAATTCCCTTCAGATAACTTATGATCAGAGCGACCCAGGAGTGCTTTATCCGAGTCAAATACTATACACAAAGCATAACGGCGAGATTATTGGTCAGTCCAGAATAATTGATTTAATATCTGTTCCTCGTCCTGATGTTATTGTGAGTTATGCAGGAGGCTTTTTTTCTAAGATGACGAAACGCCTATCAGAAATTCATGTGAAGCTCGGAGGAGAACTTAAAAGAAAGTATGTCCTTACCTATGGTCTCAGTTCCGACTCCCAACTCTCCTTGCTTTCAAATGTCACACTTTACGGGAGCGATGGAATCTCTTCCATGCCCTCATACAATTTTACATACCAATCCAATAATCAAAAAGGCTTTGTGAATAACAATGCTTGGCTTTTGCCTATTCCTTTGGCTTCTTTAGGAGGAACCGAATTAGGAACTCGAATTGTTGATATCAATGGAGATGTATTCCCTGATATTATAAGAAGTCAAGTCGGATGGGGGCAGGCCTCATATCGGAATACAGGATCAGGGTGGGTGCAGGATAATACATGGCTTCCTCCGGTAGCAGTGCCATTTGTCAGCAGCACGGGAACAGACTTGGGGACCAGGATTGTGGATGTAAATGGTGATGGGTTGCCGGACATTATACGGAGTCAAGCGGGGTGGGGGCAGATAGCCTATCGCAATACTGGGGCTGGCTGGGTTCAAGACAACACATGGCTTCCCCCAGCTGCTATTCCTTTCGCTAATAATTCAGGTAGGGATTTGGGCGTTCGAATTTTTGACATCAATGGTGATGGCCTTCCGGATATAGTTAAGAATCAACAAAATGTTGGGCCAGTTATTTACCTCAATGCTGGTAATGGGTGGGTTCATGATAATTCTTGGCTTCCTTCTTCGATTGCGGCTATTGTGCCTTTTTCTACTTCTTTAGGAAAAGATGCTGGGACAAGACTCTTTGATGTAAATGGTGATGGCAAGATTGACATATTAAGAAATTGGTATGCTGCGGATAGCGGTCTTACTGTATCGTATATAACTAGCGGAACAAGTTGGATTCAGGATAATAACTGGAACTCTCCTCTTCCTTTCGGAAATATCACAGGTGGCGATACAGGAGTTGTTATCGCTGATGTTAATGGGGATGGACTCGATGATATCATTCAATACTGGAGCAATACAGGGCAGGTATCAAAGATTAATAAAGGTAAGAGAGTTGACCTTTTAATAAATGCAACGAATCCTTTGGGTGGAACGATTAGCGTCGGATATCAGCCGTCATCCATAATTACCAATACCTTTTTGCCATTTCCTCTCTCTGTCGTCACTAAACTGATTACTGATGATGGGCGTGGCACCCTGTCTACAACAAATTACCAATATGAAGGCGGATTATACGATTTTACTAATAGAGAATTCCGGGGATTTTATAAAACAACCGTTACAGACCCCGAAGGGAATGTCTCTATGACGCAATTTCACCAGACGGATGCGAGAAAGGGCCGTCCTCTTCAAATCCAGCAAAAGGATAGCCAGGGAAATCTCTTACGAGAAACCCTGTATACTTGGGCCATCTCAACTCTTTTTCTTGGAGTGGCATATATCCACTTGGATTCATTGGCAGCGAATATCTGCGATGGGAATACGCCCTGTAAGCAGACTCGCACAGATTACACCTACGATTTATATGGGAATACGACAAGCGAAGAGCACCAGGGAGACCTTTCAGTGACAGGAGACGAACATAGTACCCATGCCCTCTACATCTATGACCTGACAAATTGGATTGTTGCTACCCCCTCTTGGCTCGCGATCAAAGATGCTGCCTCAACGATCAGGAAGCAGAGCTGGCTCACATACGATATCCTTGGCCGCCTTATTCAGAGAGAGGACTGGCTTGAAGGCGGGATCAATCCCGTTACTACACTTGGGTATGATGAATACGGAAATGTCACAACCGTCACCAATCCTTTAAATCACACTGTCACCATCACTTATGACCCGACTTATCATGCTTTTCCATCTACAGTCATCAATCCTTTGGGTCACATCGAATCGTATATCTACGACCCCGCTCTCGGAGTTGTCACAAGCTATATTGATAGCAATGGGAATATAACGACATTTTCCTACGATGTTCTTGGGCGGCCCATAAAGATCATTCGTCCGTTAGATAGCGATACCACCCCGACTGTCATTTATGCGTATACGGATTGGGGGGATCCATCACTGCAGAAGATCCTTCGGGCTTGGCGGGTAACAAGTGGGACAATAGATGTCTATACTGAGGCAAGCTTCCTTGACGGACTTGGGCGGACATATCGTCAGGAGCGGGATGCCGATGCAGGGGTAGCGATTCAAAATGTTTCCTTCGATGCCCGCGGACTCGTCACTCAAGCCGAAGTGCCCCATTACACCACTGAAACCCCCCGTCTTGAGTCGTACCAGTATGATCCCCTGCGTCGCCTTATAAAGCTCACCAATGTGGATGGGACCTATCGCACCACCGCCTATGACCGATGGACATTGACTATGACAGATGAGCTTTCCCACACACGGAAGCAAACACTGGATTTCTTTGGCAGGGTGAAGAAGGTAGAGGAATTTCTCGGGGTACAGACTTTTACAACAACCTATGATTATTCTGTTCTGGGAGATGTCACAAGAGTAGTGGATGCTGAGGGGAACACCACGACCATGACATACAATTCACTGGGTCAGAAGACAGCCATGGACGACCCTGACATGGGCCATTGGGAATACTTCTATGACCTTGCAGGGCGACTGATTCGTCAAAAAGATGCCAAGGGTCAAGAAGTCCGGCTCTATTATGATGCATTGGGGAGGATGGTGATGAAGGACAATCCTCCTATGAGCTCCACCACGAATCCAGGGCATGAGGATGTGGTCTTCATCTACGATGATCCTGCTGTGCCCAATTCTAAGGGCCGATTAACAAAGATGACAGATCCTACAGGTTCGACCTCATTTCGTTACGATGCGAGAGGCAGGGTGACAGAAATGACAAAAGTCATTTATAACCAGTCCTTCACGATTCAGGTGACCTATGACGCCAGCGACCGTATTAAAACTCTCACCTATCCTGATGGGGAAATTGTCACGTATACCCACTTGGCTGATCATGTGAAAAGCATCGTGGGCACGATGAATGGCTCTCCCTATGAATTTGTGAAAAATGTCGTCTCTGGATCTGATAGCCGCATCCGGGAACTCTACTTTGGAAATGGGGCGACGACGACCTTCACATACGATCCCGCCACATTGCGTTTGACAAATATCAAGACGCTCGTAAGTACCTCAGGCATCCAGGACCTGGATTTTACCCTCGATGGCCTTGGACAGGTGACGTATCTTGTGGACAAAGTCCTCAACATCACGCAGAACTTTTCCTACGATGACTTGGGAAGATTGATCCAGACGACCTATACCCCATCGGGAGGCACCACCGAAACCCAAACCTGGCAATACGATTCCATCGGGAATATCCTTGCGGGACCAGGAGGAACATACACCTATAGCAAGGTCAATGCAGGGCCTCATGCCGTTACAACACTCGTGGATCCCCTTGGAGGATTCTCCGGGAAAGGCTCAAAGCGATACGAATATAGAAAAGTTATAGAGGATATGCTCCATCTCCTGGAACAATTCTACGATAGAAATGCTCTGACTCCGGGAGGTGGAGAGGATGCTGATCCAAACAAAACAGCGTATACCTACCTTAACTTCTTCCAGGCAGTATATGAGATCTTGATAGACTCTGGCTTGGACCTTCAGGGCTTGGTCTCATTCTTCCAGTATGATCCGGAGATCACGACGCACACGGGTGAGCTTATCTCCCGGATAGAAAAAAAGGATCTCAATGCCCTTCTTGAACCCGAAGATGTGAAACTCCTGAGGAACATCCTGCACCGCATGGAGCTTCTTGTGGCTCAAACAAAAAGCCTTGATCCTACATATGACTTCCAATATGACGCCAATGGCAATATGGTGGCAGCCACAGGTGATGCCAATATCTCCATAACATATGATGAGGCAAACCGGATGACTTCCTTTGCGGACGGGACGAATACGACCCAATTTTTCTATGACGGCTTCGGGAATCGAGTGAAAAAGATCTCTCCCACAGGGGATACCAAACTCTATTTTGGGAAATTGTTTGAGGTTCGAGGAAATGTCCTGATCAAGAATATCTTTATGGGCTCGACACTTGTAGCCAGCATCGTCACCGGACTTCCTCCGCCAGGAGATGGCGGTGGGGGGTGTTCGTGCAAGACAGCCGTCTGCGTGAATCAATCATCGGGTCTCAATGATATATTCAACGGCCTAATTCTTGTCGGGAGCCCTTGCCTCTTCTTGATTTTCCTGAAGGGAAGAGTACTGAAAGGCGGATTTTTATATAGAGACCACAGATGGAAGCTCTTTATATTATTTGTCGCGACAACATTTTTCTGCTATTCTTTCCCTAAGATGCCTGCTCAGGCGATGACGACAGGTGATAGGGTATTCTTTTATCACCCCGACCATCTTGGGAGCCTTACCATGATGACCGATGAGACGGGAACAGTGGTCCAAAGAATTGAATACACCCCAGCCGGGGGCATCCGCTCCAATGTGACCACCGGTCCCTTTGACCCCAGCCTTAAGTTCACCGGCCAGGAATACGATGCCGAGACCGGAGCCTACTTCTATGGGGCCCGGTATTACCATCCCAAATTAGGGAGGTTTTTGAGCCCTGATCCCCTGATTCCCGATCCGCTGAATCCGCAATCTTTCAATCGTTATACCTACGCCCTCAATAATCCCCTGATGTACATAGACCCCAGTGGGTATTTTGCATGGGCCGTGCCGATTGCCTTTGCCGTAGTAGGAGCGGTGATAGGTGCGGCCATTGGTTATGGGAAGGCCTCACCAGGACAGGAAGCTCAGGGGGCCCTTGTGGGGGCGGCGATTGGTGCCGTTATCGGATTTGGTATCGGGATGGCCATTGCGGCAGTAGCTACAGAGAGTGCCGCCGCTACAGGTCTTCCCGCGGGATGGGAAGCTGCTCCTGCAACCGGGCCAGTGGATCCCTTTGCTCCTGGCATTTTCTATGGCGGGGCTGAGGGGGTAGGCGCAGCAGCTCCAGCCGCCATTGCGGCTCCCACCGTTACACAGGCAGCGGCAGCAGCAACCGTTGCTCAGGCTGCCGTTCAGGTCTTAGCTCCTGCAGCCACGGCCTCCCCTGCCAGCATCCCGGCCAATGTGGCCATGGCCCAGGCACCACCCACAGTATCAGCGCAAGCTCCTCCGTTGCCAAAGTGGTTCCAACAGCGTCTTGTCCAACTCATGCAGAATCCACCACCGGAACTTTTTACTGCGGGAAATTGCGTTCAGACACCGGCGAAGCTCTTTTCATTAGCAGCGGGCCAGCCATTCAATCCAGCTACATTCCCCCGGGCAGATATGCTCGTGGAAATCCCACCGTCCCAGCTTCAGGCTGGGGATTTGGGGTTTTGGAAGAATGCTGCAGGGATGGATAAGCATATAGCGGTTTATAATTCCAACCAGCCATATGATGTCAATGCCCGGCAATGGTTTTCCGGGGGAAGCCAGAATGTGCCAGGTGGTCTCAGGTATGGGGAAAAAATGGCATCAGCCCAGATGTACTTTAGGGGTTATCCTGGTCATCCAGGGTATCCAACGGTTAAATTTTATCGCTTTGTGGGGCTTCAGGTAGTAAGCCCATGAGATTTGCAAGATGTGGATGTCAAATCATAAATATAAAATATTGATTATTCTGTCCGCAGTTTTCTTCTGCTCCAAAGAGGTGGCAGCAGAAGAAAGCGGGCAGAGGGCAAAGATGACCCCTGAAGAGGTTGTCTCCGCATATTTGGAATATGCTAAAGATGATGATGAAAAAGCGTGGCAGTTCATTGTTGTTGGCTATTGTCCTTGGTATGATGAGAAGGCTCATACCTGGACAATCGAATCTTATGATCCACGAAAAGAGAAATGGGTGAGAAAAAACATCCCTCAAAATAAGGTTTGGGGAGATGATGTAAACGAAGACGCTTTTTACTGTGGCGATGCAGGTGGTGGTATGGGGAGAAGCTGGGTCATCATGGGATACCAGATTTCACCGGCTACGGTGATAGGTCTGGCAGCAACCGTTCCAGTTGTTTTTCAGGTTATCGGAAAACGGGATAATGAAAAATTTATCTATGACCCTCATTATCGCCTGGTTCATTATTACTTGGGCCACGCCCGAGGTGGGTGGATTATTTTCTGTCCTTATGGCGATGAAGTAACATTCTGCCCATTGAAAAATTGGGTGAGGGTATTGCGAGACGCCAGCCATGGGAAAGTCAAACCGGGCTACAAATATACTTATCCTGTTGGTGGCCTTTATGACCCAACTCGTGAGGATGTAGTCAAGGTTCTAAAGCAGCTAAAAAAGTGGTCATGGCCCAAAGGGAAGGAGATTCCTTTCATAGAATATGAGATAAAAGAGGAATGGGTTTACAAGTTCGCCCCATGCTGGTTGGCTCCCACGAACGACTATTGTCAGGAATGGGTGCGCAAGAGAGGGCCATTGGCCAATGAGCCCCCGTAAGGTAGTCTATATATAACGAAAATAATGAGATACGGTTTTGGCCTTGTTGTTTTCATTGTTCTTATGGCCGGATGTGGCCGTGAACAGGAAAGCCGTCCCCTAACGCTCACGATCGGCGGGCGACCGGTGAGACCAAAGGGTGAGATAAGCGGCCCCGGAGGCGGAGGTGGTGTGAGAACCATAGACTCAGGGGCAAGGATTGCGGATGTCAATGGTGATGGGCTACCCGATATTATCAGGGGTCAATTCCAGAATTATTTTGATGCGTATCTCAACACAGGTTCCGGATGGTCGCAGAGCACTGTGTGGGTGCCGCCTCTGGCCTTTGCTACTTCCACTGGCCTGGATACGGGCACTAGAATTGTTGATGTAAACGGAGATGGGCTCCCGGAAGTTATCAGAAGCCAGGACGGATGGGGGCAGAAAGCGTATCGGAATACCGGGACCGGCTGGGTGCAGGACAACACTTGGATTCCCCCAGTGGCGGTGCCTTTTGCCAGCAACCTGGGGACAGACCTGGGGACGAGAATCGTGGATGTGGACGGCGATGGATTGCAGGATATAATTCGGAATCAAGTTGGATGGGGGCAGACAGCGTATCGGAATATGGGAGCCGGCTGGGTGCTGGACAACACCTGGCTTCCTCCGGTATCAGTGCCTTTTGCCAGCAGCACAGGAACAGACCTGGGAACCAGGATTGTAGATGTAAATGGAGATGGACTGCCGGATATTATTCGGAGTCAGGTATCGTGGGGTCAGTTGGCCTATCGGAATACAGGATCAGGGTGGGTGCAGGATAATACATGGCTTCCTCCGGTAGCAGTGCCATTTGTCAGTAGCACGGGAACAGACTTGGGGACCAGGATTGTGGATGTAAATGGTGATGGGTTGCCGGACATTATTAGGAGTCAGACAGGATGGGGTGCGGTTGTTTATCTCAATACCGGGGCAGGATGGTCTTCCACGACCTTATGGATGCCTCCTATAGCATTTGTAGGTGCAACAGGTCAAGACTTTGGTATCCGATTTGCTGATGTAAATAATGATGGATTCCTTGATCTCCTTCAGAGCTGGGCAAATTCTTGGAATAGAACATTTCTCAATATCGGAAATGGATGGCAGGTAGATTCTACCTGGGCACCCCCTGCTCCATTTGTTTATTGAAAAGGTAAGGCGTGATTGAGGCCAATACTATTTGATGTCTATTTTCCCTGGATTGGCAAAATCAGCGTACTTTCCTACGACTTTTTCTATGCCCTTTCTATATCCATAGGGATTTATTTATTTTTTCTGATAACTACAAGAAAATATGGCCTTAATTATGGATCGGTTTCCTATGTAACACTTATTATTATTCTCCTGGGTTTCTTAGGGGCACGCATATTTTATGTTATTCAACATTATGATTTTTATTTTCAAGACCTTAGTCATGCTTCTATAGCATTGATTGGAAGAGGAACCTATTCATTTGGTTATGTTATTGGAGGGATTCTTGGAGTTATTCTCGGATCAAAATTAACAAATTTACCTTCGTTGGTTCTTTTGGACTCTGCCTCGCCATCGCTTGCCTTGGGGGATGCGATTGCTCGGATTGGCTGTTTTCTCAACGGGTGTTGCTACGGGAGCCCCTGTAGTTATTTTTGGTGTGTCCAGTATCCAGTGAAAAGTATTCCAATAGAAAATCTCAAATCATATACTACTCATTTGAGGATTAGAGAAGGATCTCTGTTCCTCCACCCAGTTCAATTATATGAGAGTAGTATATCTTTACTCATGTTTGTTGGGATTTTAGTTCTTTTAAGAAGAAATAAGTACAGACAAGGAAAGATTTTTGCCTTATGGGCCTTAGGCTATGGTATTATGCGGTTTGCTTTTGATTTTCTCCGTGGGGATGTCGATCGAGGCTTTATAGAGAACGCTTTTATTTCCCTCCCTAAGGCTATAAGTTTGGGAATTATTGCTTTGGCGTTATTCTTTTTGTTTAAGAAAACTTCTAAAGAAAATTTAGCAGGTTCACAATAAATATTTACCCAGATCTCTTAATTCGGAGATCACCGAGGACATTGAAAAAGTAATACTCAAATGTCTTGAGAAGGACCCGGACAATAGGTTCCAAACAGCCAAAGAACTTCTCGCTGCCCTGGAAACCATCAAGAAATGATTAATATTCAGTGAAGAAACGGCGCCTGCGCCTGCGTTTCCTTATTGATGCAAGGGATATGAGGACAAGCCCTGCAACGAACCCGCCAATGTGTGCATACCAGGCAACTCCTCCACCCATTGGAGCATTTAATACCTGCATGAGAAACCAGAGTCCGAGGAAAAGGCCAGCAGGCAGCCTGATAATCCTGATGAAATAGAAGAAGATTACCAGCGTCTCCACTCCTGCCCTTGGATACAGAAGGAAGTAGGCCCCCAGGACCCCTGATATGGCACCGCTTGCCCCAACCATCGGGATAGGGGAGTTCTGAGCTGTGAGGATATGCGCAAAGGCAGAGGCAAGCCCGCAAAGAAGGTAAAAGAGTATGAACCGGATGTGGCCGAGATAATCCTCGATATTGTTACCGAAGATCCAGAGGAAAAGCATATTTCCCCCCAGATGCAGGAAATTTCCGTGAAGGAACATTGCGCTGATGAGAGTATATGGAAGGGGGAATGAGTGTCTATACGATCCCCAGTTGAGGATCTCTACAGGGATTGCTGCATATTGTTTGACGAATGTCTCCTCCAACGGCCCTAACAGGGACTGATAGATAAAGACTCCGATGTTTGCAGCAAGAAGGCCCAGTGTAACAAAGGGAATAGTCTGTGTCGGGTTGTCATCCCTCAGCGGTATCATCGGATTCTGTCATATTGTGAAGACATTGCAGACTATATGTCAACACTCTAATCCGGCAATTGACCCATTCGGCGCTGCTCAGAGTCAATCCTGAGCAAGTTCAGAGTCGAAGGATTGATTTTTGCTTGCAGGGATTTTATGATTATTATGGATCATGGATGGATTCAATTGGATTGGGAAAACGCTCGTTCTTATCGGCGCGCTTGTCGCCGGACTTGGTCTCCTGATTTCCATTGCTCCAAAGATACCTTGGGTGGGGAGATTGCCTGGCGATATTATTATTGAGAAGAGGAATTTCAGCATATATTTTCCACTGACGACATCCATACTTCTGAGCGTCATGCTCACTCTCTTATTTAACCTGTTCAAAAGGTGATGCAACAGGTTCTGAATAGAATTTTAGAGCTTAAAGAGAGCCTATTTCATGCCCTCCCGGGTAGAGCCATGATGCCGCCCATTCTCCTCGGCATTTTTTCCATCATGTTTATTTTCCTCTACATCAGGCAGTGGATAACCCAGAAAAATCCATTTATAGGAAAAAAGGACAAGAATGCCCTGAGGATGGCAAAAAGATTTGCCAGGCGCGGCAAGTATATGGAAGCAGGGCTCCTTTTTGAATCACTACAGAGGTTCGGGGACGCTGCTTCCTTGTTTTTTAAAGCCGGAGCGTTCTCAAAGGCGGGAGAGATCTTTCTGAAGGAAAAAAACTACAAGAATGCCGCCGAGAGCCTGGAGAAGGGCGGGCAGCATGAAAGGGCGGCTGCAGTTTACTATCACCTTCAGGATTATTCCAGGGCGGCAGAAAGTTTTCAGAGGGCCGGAGTTTTCAAGATGGCAGGTGAGATGCATGAAAAGCTTGGAATGTTTGAGAAGGCCGGAGACAACTATCGTCAGGCCGGTCTCCTGAGAAAAGCAGCGGACATGTTTCTGTCCCTCCATCGGAATGCCGACGCTGCGAAGATGCTTGAAGAGGCTTATCACGAGAGGGTCTCACGGCTATCCGAGGGTCTTACCAAGG
>Ga0315309_1000741_pt1 | contig 19933 bp, 25 predicted proteins | sample TDP4_MG_FD_203080 | JGI IMG/M metagenome (GOLD analysis project Ga0315309, IMG submission 203080) | Freshwater sediment microbial communities from Lake Towuti, South Sulawesi, Indonesia - TDP4 | ecosystem: Environmental > Aquatic > Freshwater > Lake > Sediment | place: Indonesia: South Sulawesi... | reverse complement strand
AAATATCAGAACCCAAGAAAAGGATGGTGATAAACATGAACACGAGAAAGACCGCAGGATTGGTCATAGCAGTAGTGCTAGTTGCCGCCTCGCTCGCCTATGTTTTTGCAAACAAGAGTCAACAAAACTTTCACGGAGTTGGAGTCCTAAAAAGCGCTGATGCCTTTGCCTGCGTCGGCGACATGGTTACCTATCAAATCAAGGTCTACAACCCGTCGGACCTCGACCTGCACAGCATCAACGTTACTGACATTATGCTTGATCTCAACGAAACAATTCCGTTCATGGCAGCCGGGAACACAACAGGCGTCACATACACACTCCAAAGAGAGGTTTTGGAAACAGACCCCAACCCCCTGATAAACACGGTTTCTGTTGAGGCGCTTGACGAAGAAGGAATTTACTCAACCGCATCCACACAGGCGATCACAACTATTGCACAGCGTTTAATAGACATCCAAAAGACTGGACCTGAATTCGCCCACGAAGGCGACGCTGTAAAGTACAGTATAGTCATCACGAACCTCGCGGATTCATCTATAGCCAACGTGACGCTGACGGACGAAATGCTTGGATTCAGCTGGAAAGGCGACCTGACCGTCGGAGAGGTCAACGTCTTCAACCTCACCTACGTCGTGCCCGCCGACGCCCAAGACCCATTAACGAACACAGCGACTGTCAACGCCAAACTTGACGAAACTGTGATCTACGCTGAAGACTCATGGACTGTAGACATCCTTCACCCCAAGCTCGAAGTCGTGAAAACAGCGGAGCCCTCCAAAGTCTGGCTGGGAGAAAACGTCACCTACACAATCGTCGTAACCAACACGGGAGACGCAGCTTTATTCAATTTGACACTGGTCGACTCTATCTACGGCGACGCACCAACCGATCTAATTCCCTCAAGCCTTGCAACCGGAGAATGCTTCGTCTGGTTCTTCAACGCCTCTGTTTCTCACTGCGTCGTTAACAAAGTAACAGCCACAGGCGTAGACGCCCTCGGCATGATGGTTACTGCCCATGACAAAGCCTTCGTAAAGGTAAAGCCCAAGTTCTATCCCCGAAGCATGGGCTACTGGAAAAACCACCCAGAAGCCTGGCCGGTCAGTGAAATCGAAATCGGAAACGTCACGTATTCGAAAGAGCAAGCCCTGGAAATACTAACTCAGGCAAACGCAAGAGACGCAACAAGAATGCTGGCAGCTCAACTCATCGCAGCGAAACTGAACAGACTGTCCGAAGCTTCACCATTCTTCAAATACTTCGACGAAACGATAAACATCGACGACATCATCGAGAACGCCGACTCTTTCTTGGCAACGCATCCGTTAGGCAGTGACCCACAGGGAGACGCAAGACAGCAAGCACTGCAACTGAAAGACATACTGGATGCCTACAACAACGACGGCGAATGCGATTAGCGAACAACCACCTATAGAAAATGGACGCACAGAACCCACAGCGTCAGCTATAGACGCTGAACTGCAAGTCAAACTTGTTCTTAACCGTAGAATCATGTTCCTATGTCAATGCACCATACTATGGGGATTGATGACAAGCCACATTTTCTTTCGCCTCTCTGATCAACGAACCCCTCGTACGCTTGCGAACAGCCTGATCTGCGATTCTTTTGCAGGTAAGGAAGCAACAGTTACATGCAATTGCGAAAAACGGTTTGAGCTGGCTGCTAGTAATCGTTCTCCTATGCCTTGGAAAAAGAAAACTCAGCACAATCGAATAGGCAAAAGATTATTCCATTGATCCTTATTTGGTACGCGCCACGGGTAAAGCGTCAATCGAGTTTTTAAGGAGGCCTAGTCTGTCTTTTCTGCTTACAGTTAGGCGTTCGCTTGCTATTCTGCAGGTTTAGGTTGGTTTTACGAATTTGCCCCGGTTCCGTTTGAACCTCTTCTTGCAGGTTACGCTGCAAAAATAGTATGTTTCGCCTTCGTGGCTGATCTTGAACTTAGCTTGCTTCTCGTCCAGAATTGCGCCGCAAACAGGATCTCTATGCATTATATAGTCTCATGGAAAAGTGTGTGTTCCCGCTTATTATCGTTAGCGGTAAGAAAAAAAGAAAAAAGTGTGTGCGAGCAATGCGAAGATATTACCTATAAACTTAGTATCTTCGTGGTGGTCTTCGTTTAGAATAACATTCTCGGCAGTACACAGGTCTGCTTCCGTCCGGCTTGAACGGAACTTCACATTCCTTTCCACAGTCGGCACAGACTGCCTTATGCATCTCTCTTCGGTACATTTTGCTTTTTCAACTCCTGATGTCATTTAGCGCAAAAAAAGGTTTTTTGCACGCCTTCTCTGGTTCGACAACACTCATTTAAACCTATCCATTCGTAAAACCAGTTGAAGGATTCTTTTTTCGCGCGCACAAGCGTTATTCGATTAGTTCAAGATTCTGACAAGCTCGGAAAGGTCTTTAATCGTCGGGATTGAGGCGTTTTCCATGTCTTCCTTGCTGCTGAACCCCGTCAGAACACCTATCGTCCTTATTCCGAGTTTCTTTGCTGGTTCTATTTCTCCGACTGCATCGGCTACGCATAACATCTCCTCGGGGTCTATTCTAGCCAATTCAATCGCACATTTGTACAGTTTTGTTCTTTGTTCCTGAAAAGGAAGCAGTGGCATGTCTTTTACTCCGTAATGTCTCGCGGCAACCTCTCTGGTAACAATCAACGTGAAGAATGCTTTTATGTTGAACCATCTCAGTTCCTCCTCTGTAGATGAGAGAGTGTTTCTAGACGTAACTAGAACCAGTTTGTATTTCTTCGAAAGAGTGGAGAGCACATCGTATGCACCAGCGTGGATTTTCGTCAAGCTCAAAGCATTCTCTCTGTTTGTGAAGTGAGCAAAGCTTGCCTCTACGTACTCTTTTTCCTCTTTTTCAGTGAATTTTATTCCAAGCTCCTTAATTATGCCCATCGTTCCTATACCACAACGATAGTGTTTTTTCACATCATCTAGAGTAACATCATAGCCGAGGTCATTTAGAGCCCGATACCGTGCGAAGGCATCCCTCTCAGCGATGTCGAAAATTGTTCCATCTAGGTCAAGGAGAATCGCTTTCACTTGAGCCTTCCAATCTTTCAAAGCAAATCCCTTCTTAGTCGGTTTTGTAGTAGGCGACCTAACGGAAACAACTTGTGGTTTATGCGGGCGCGACTCTGGATATTGGACATTCGGGCATCACTATCGTTTGCTCGCGGGTTCCGTAAGTGATGGTTTTTCCTTCTAAGAATAGTCTTCCTACGAGGGCGCAGGTTACAGCGTCCAGCTCGTGGTCGTTCATCTTGTCGTCGAGTCCTTTTATTCCTGACCCTTCCAGACCCTTTCTTAGTCTTTCTAATCCGTGTTGTTTTCTCGGGATTTTTAGGATGTCTTGAGCGCCGCCTGGGTAGACTTCTATCACCTTGAAGTGTTTGCTTTCGAGGGTTCTTCTTAGGACTATGCCTCTACTCATTAGTTTTCTCATGGGTCCGAGGGTGACTGGGAAGAATTTTATGCCTCTCTTTAGGAGTTCTCTGTCGCACTCCCTCAAATGAACCTTAGTCCTTTGTTCTATAGACTTTCTCCCCGTCGGAAGACTCAAGGGTGCATCAATGGCAACAATCTTAGGTTTACTTTTTTCTATCTTTCTCACTATCTCCTCATTCGTGTAGACTAGAAAAGTCTCCGCCATCAGACCCTTAAGGACACAAAGACCAGTGGGTCTGCTTTCAACGCCCGCCAAGTCCAAACCGACTACCGACATTCAACTCCAACCTTCTAGTTTCGCAGCTAGTCTTTTATGGCTTCTGATAAGCCATTGTGGAGAGGAGGTGGGGATAGAATTTTAGCGTGTGCCATATTCACGGGAAGACTTAACTTGTGAAACACGCAAGTAGGCTGATGGGAGTGGCGTTGATGTGGAAAGATCCAATTCTGGTTATTGACAAGCCCGATTTTGTCGTGAGGCTCCATAAAGACTTGATTGAGGTTGATCTGAAGGAGGGAGGCAAGGCAAAAATCGAGTGTGCCATTGAGAACGACCCATTACTCAGTAAAACCCTGGGGTTCGTTCTCCAGTCAACTATTCCCTCGGATGTCGAATTGTGCGACATCAAGTCTTGTGAAGTTGACGATAAGGGGCAACTGAAACTGGTGATGCCACGGCATGTGGACATTGTCCTGCCATTGGGAGTCGATGATGCAAACAAACTTGCCTACGAGCTAAGAGATTTGATACCATTGGCGAAAACAAGGAAGAAAGCCTACAGAAAAAGGGTGCCTCTCCACACGTGGTGGCCCCACTACGTCGTCGTATATGGAAACCCTTAGCAGGTAAGCTGCGAGCTGAGCAATCATTTCCACCAAGTAACCGAGCAAGCTCCCAATGAGTAATGTCCGAAACCCTCAGAGTTCTCATATATCGCGAATGAAGGTTTTTCTCCTTAAATTGAAGCCTTTGATGATTCGATTTTTTTTGTTAATGCTCAATCACCCATCTCTCTTGTGCCAAAATCATTGATGAAACATGAAATGAGACATAGTTGAAGCAATGAAAAATGTTCTAGAATTCTGTTTCATAATCTTTAATAGCGCTCAGAATGTAGGAGATATTTTCGAGGCAATTTGCTTACGCTAGTTCTGTTCCTGCATTGGTTCATATGAAAGGAGGTGAGAAAGTGAAGAAACTAGTCCTGAGATCAACCATTGCCCTTCTGGCACTATCGATAATGGTGATCCGACCAGTAAACGCAATAACAAAAGAACCCTATTGGGAACATGTAGAATTCGATCCTGCAGATTTCGACCAGCCCAGTAAACAGTGGCTTAGTGAAGAAGGTGTATTGCACATCAAGGATTGGCATTGGGTTGGAGCATATGAAGGCGCCATGGGAACGGGGACAATGGACGTATGGTTTGAACACATATCTCTTGACCTAGCAACTGGAGAGGGAACTCTTAGCGGAAAATGGTTGGTCACAATTACTACACAGGATACTATGACGGGAAATGGCAGAGGCACGATTACAGGATTCGTGTTCGGCTCAGGTACATTCGCAGGCACACATGGCACGGGTATATTTGAAGGCGTAAAGAAAATGGGTTCATTCAACGTAAATATGGCGTCAATACCATACACAATCGACGCATTGGGTACAATAATATACCCTTAGGATGAACAAGACATTATGAGAGAGGAAAACCACAAGCCAGAATCCAGACCCACATCTTCCTCTTCCTCTTTTGTCTTCATTGAATACAAATACTTGCATAATGAGTTTAAACTTGAGTTCTCATCCTTTTCTTCAGTCTGATTTAGCTGACTCAGTCTCTTTTCTGCCGAATGAGGCGCCGCCCCGTGCCGCGCAATTAATCCGCTGCGAAGCAGCCGTATTCAATTAATTGGTGGTGCTTGAATCATTAATCCCAATTTCAAACCGAAAGTTAAATTTAAGTTTTCAATGCAACTGAATAGGATTTTGTCGGCTTTGATGAAGGGAGGCTATTTATGGTGACTGAGAATGAGAAGGATTACTCAGACTACATTCAATACGCGTCAAGTTCCGCCAGCGTATTATCTCTCCTCAGTGGTTTTACATTCACAGCCTTTACCATACTACTTGCCCAACTTCCAGACCCAAGCAGCATAATATCACAGTTCACACTCTTCTTCCTTGCAGCTTTGTTCTACATATTCATAACCCTATTAGCATGGCTTCACACATTTCAGATGATTCGTTACTGCAAGAATGTTCCTCCAGCATCAAAAGGACTAGATACTTTCAATTATATCTCAGCATTAAGTTACATTGGACTGCAATTTTACGATAGTATTGATGCTTCTTATATGGAACCTCATATACCTCGCGTTGGCAACAGGAATTATGTGGGCACTATTCGCTATCCTCCTTATTTCAGGAACGAGACCATTCCTAGAATATCGAAAAACAATTCACTAAAGCAAAACCACTACCTTCCCAATTTTCATTTTTGTGTGTGTGCTTAAATTATTAATGCACACACACCCGACCACAACACTACACTAAACAATAATGAGATAAACAGTAATCTAAACAATAAAGTGAAACCACTTATACGGCTATTACTGAGAGTAGGTTTAGAGTGGCTAAGATAATTAGTCAAATAATGCCTAATTTGGCTAAGGTTTACTTAGAAAACACTTGGCGATAAACGTTAAAAGGAATCTCAATGAGCGATATAATTGAGAGCTTAAAAGAGATTTACGTCCTGGATTGAAACTTTGAGGTGAACGAAAACTGCTAGATAGAGTTAAAGAAGTCAAATCTATAAAAGGCACCCCAGGAAGGGAGAGTTACAGGATGAAGATGGTTGCTCCTAAACGAGTAAACTTGACTGAGAAAGGTAAAAGTTATGTGGTTTATGAGAAAACTGAAAGCGGGGAGGCGCTATAAGAAATGAAGATTAAAGTCAACAATGTGCGCTCTCTCGACCATGAGTCATGTTGAGATTTTTAAGTATGATAGGCTTTTCAATTGTTCTCAACATACCATAAATCTTTTATCCATTAAACATTAAACGATGATGCCTGGTCATAATGGAGGAGAGAACATGGCTAAATGTCCAAAGTGTGGAACCGAAGTTAGCTCCCCAAAGAAGAAATGGACAATGGCTGGTCGCCCAGACAAATCAGGCAAGAAAACGCAACTAGAAATTGGACTTTTCGACTGCCCGAAATGCCATAAACCATTCCGAGTTGTCCTAAGCAAACGCAAGATCTAAAGCGACATACAAATGGAGCTCACGCGCGCCCAAGCATGAAATTCATCCATGCACGAGCGTCTCCCTTTTTTTCTCAAATCCATAGTAATGGAAAGCGAAGAGGCTAAAATCCAGCGCCTTTCGTTTGGTTGGATAGAATTTCTACCCACCACCAAATTCAACGAAGAGTTGAAAACAATACATCAATAAGAAACAGTTGAAAAAATGGGCAAGTTTTTTAGGTGAACCATAAAATGATAGATGAGTATATTCTTAAGGATAAGGTAACTGGCAAGTACTTGACTGATTGAGGTGAAGTATATGGGAAAAGACAGGCAGTTGAGAGGAGGAGAAAAAGGAAGCAGAGAGAAAGCTCAACCTAGTAAGAAGAAAGACCGTGCAATGAAACGTAAACAGAAGAAGCGTGACAGAATACAAAGGCAAAGAGATAGAAGATGAGGTGAGTGCCGCGCAAAAGTCAAGGGAAAGTAGATAAGCGCGCTCAACGGTCAGTAGCTATTTGAGGAAATAGCTTATTGAAACAAGATGAGCCCGTATTAAAAGTTAGGGATTTAATGACGAGGAATCTCATTACCATCCAAGTGAAAGATAGTATAACAGAGGTGGCTAGTGTGATGACTGAGAAGGGAATATCTTCCGTTATTGTAAAGGACGAAAACGAATTTTCAGGGATAATTACTGACCATGATATTATCAGCAGAGTTGTATCTAAAGGGTTGAATCCTAGGGAGGTGAAGGTTGGCGAGGTCATGAGCTCTCAACTAATAACGATTAGCCCAGAGGCTACCATTGAAGAGGCAGCCAAAAAAATGCGAGAAAATAAGATACGAAGGTTGTTAGTGGAGAAGAATCATGAGAAGCTGGGAACTATTGTTGAGTCAGATATCATAAGTGTCGATCCTGAATTACACTTTGTGATCAGGGAAAAAAGCAAACTAGAACCTCAATTTCGCGCGCGTGCGCACGAAGTAACTTTCTCTGGCTACTGCCAAGATTGTGAAAATTATTCAGATGACTTGAGAAACGTTAGTGGCCGATGGCTCTGCGAAGAGTGCAGAAGTTAGGAAAACGATTGAACGCGCACAGCCTTCTCAGTGCGCGCGCATTGTAAGAATGCATAGTTATAGCAGTGAGCCTGAACAATGCAACTGGGGCTTTCAGTGGCTTCACGAGAATATCATCTACATTAATGTAAAGGCGTCCCAAAAATGTGGGAAAAAAGGGAAAGTAACCTATCGTTGTCAGCTCTCTATTTTGTTTTCTTTTTACTTTCCTTTTTCTTCTTTCCGGTTGGACTTTTAGACACAATTGCGACCTCAAATCTACAATTCTCAGCGATTCCTATATATAATTTCGTATGCACTCGTTATCTTAACGCGTGCATGTGGCAGTTAAAGGGAGCGTCTGTGCACTCTAGTTATTAGAGAATGTTAGTGGTGTTTAAAAGCGAGGTTCGCCTATTGTGTCTGTCAACATCTACAACGAGGAAGTTAAATTTTGTCTAGAGAACCAAACGTCATATACGTGGGTAGAAAGCCCCTAATGAATTACGTGTTGGGGATTATTACGGGTTTCAGCGGGGCCAACGCTAAAGAAGTTACTTTGAAGGCGAGGGGACAAGCAATAACTACTGCCGTCGACGCCGTCGAGATAACCAGACACAGGTTCATGAAAGACCTGAAAATAGGCAAAATCACCCTGGGAACCGAAGAAATGCCACCAAGAGAAGGCGAAAGCAGAGCAATGAACGTCTCAACGATCGAAATCACCTTAACCAAAGAAGCCAAACCCAACGAAGAGGCGAAAGCAATGCAGGAAGCTCAAGCAGCCAAAGAAAAAGTAGCATCATCATCACAGATGTGAAAGGAGGAAGACGCTTTATGAGTTATGAGAGGAGACGTAGTTATGGTGGAGGCTTCAAGCCTTGCCCAGTTGAGATGGGAAAGGAATACGAAGTGGACATAACGGAAACGAGCCGCCAAGGAGAAGGCATAGCCAGAATCCAAGGTTTCGTAATATTCGTTGCCAACGCAAAGCCTCGAGACCATGTAAAAATAAGGATCACAAGGATAGGCCGCAGAGCCGCAAACGCTGAAATAGTATAAAAAGGAGAAGTTAACCTTAGTTAGGTTAACAAATGGATGGAAAAGATAAAGTTGGAGTTAAGTCGCCAAAGAATGCGGGAGCACTCACTCAATCAATTCAAACATGTTAGAACATGCATATTGGCTAGGGAGCTTTGTCTGCTTGTGCGCACCAATAGGGTGGCGTTCAATGCAGAAGACGCCCGTGAACATTGCGCATTTATCGCCAAACTATGCGACGAGGCGGGTTGTAAAGAGCAAAGTGACTTGCAGCAAAGCTGCTGAAGCGGTTCTAACAAGCGAAGAGAAATACCTTGAACTTTGTGAGCAGAGCTGTATGAAGTGCGGCGAATCTAGGAGAACCGCGCCAGAAAGAATAGCGTATGTTGCTTAACACTCTTCGCAGCGAAGAACCATGAGATCTCATGTTTGCAAGGATTGTATTAAGAGCGGGAAAGAAGTTGAGGAGTGTAGGGTAAGGGTGTACGTCTATGGGGTTTTCGGTTACTATTGCCCTAGAGAGGAGGAGAGAGACAAAATAACGCAAACATGGCGATAACGCAGGTCCGTGGTGCATGCACTACGATATCTTTAGAAAACCATGCAGACTCCAATACGTTTCCAATAAATGAAGGCGTGCATTCCACAAATTTTCATGAAAGATTAGCCCTATTCTAGCAGCGCGCGCACCCGCCGTGATAAGGCCCTTTTCAGGGGTTCGTTGGTCATGGCGAAGATCCTGTGAAAAAAACATTTTTTTGTGTGTGCTTAAATTATTAATGCAACTTGGAATGAATACGTTACAGTCTGTTGAATCAAAATGAAGAAAGGAGGTGATTGCCTGCCCCTTTGGATTATGTGCTTCAACCTGAAGGACGGCGCCAGCGAAGAAGAACTTGTCAAGTTATTGAAAGAGTATGCAGACATGAAAGTAGAAGGATTCGGGTCTTCGAAACTCTATTGCCACCACTTGGTCGGTGCAAATCGGAGAACATATCAACTACACATGGAGTTCAAAGACTTCGCCGCATGGGACAAGCTCCTAGCGTTCGTAGCAAAGGACGCTAAGGGAACAAGGTTCTACCAGAAATGGCGAAGCCTCATAGACATGAACACGCACTATGACGAATTCGTCCGTGAAATAGCCCTGTAGGTATCCTTATCCAATTTCTCCACTGCTTTCATTGAATACAAGTGCGGGGCATATACACTATCTAGTTTGATTTTTCTCTCTTCTCCCCCCATTAATAGGGATAAAGGATTAGATCGAGTAGGTCTTGTCCTTAGGAGGAGAGTACGGGTTCTCCCAGTCGATTGGCTTCTCCGTCGAGAACAGGCGTTCCAGTCTTCCGAGAACGATGTCCCAAGCACGCAAGAAATACTGGAAGACCTTCTCCCACTCGTCACCTTCTCTCCAACCCAGATGCGTTAACCTAACTCTAGTCTGGTCTTTCGCAAGCGGGTAGAACTGAAGGACGACCCAAGTGTGCTTCCGCATCTGCTGCCTCCGAACCTCTGCAAACTGAGGCGGCGCATTCCACTCGAACGACAGCATCTCCATGGGAAGAAAACTCAGCACCCTGCAACCCTCACCACCCCGCGAACCCCTCGGAGCGTGAAGATCAAAAAACAATTCATAACGTCCGCCTACAGTAAGCTCGATTCTTACTCTAGGAGCAAAGAACATGGTTGCTCCCTCATTCGTGGTCCACGCCTTCCACACCTCCTCGATAGAAGCGTTGACTTTCACTTCTTTCCGAATGACACGACTGAGATTCATTTGGCTGCGTCTCCAAGTGTCTTTTCCATGAAAACCCACTGCGACCTCAGTTGAGGCGGAACTTCCGTTTCGGGATATTCGCCGCGTTCAACAAACCCGAAAGAACGGTAGAGATGATAAGCGGCAGTCATGAATGGACCCGAATCGAGATAGACTGAACAATATCCGAATTCCTTCGCTTTATGTAACAACTGGTGCAATAAAGCCTTGCCATAACCTTTTCCACGATACGCCGGCCGAATATACATTCGTTTTATCTCACCAATGCTTTCCCTCACTTGCCGAAGTGCACCCATGCCGATGATGGCATCTTCAAGGTTAAGTAGATAAAAGATTCCTCGCGGCGGGAGACAAATGGAACACAAATCGTCAATAGTATTAGTTACGTATTCTCTGACAGAAATCCCCACGGCGGCGAAAATGTCGATTTTGAAATGTTCCCTGATTCCCTCAGCTGCCCAGCTCATGTGTTCCACGTTCAAATCAATCACATGAGACCGATGAATACGCAAATCAACCGGGACAAACAGCACGTTTTCAGTCATGACATCAAAACTCATTAAGACGGCTTATCAGGGAAGAGCTCCTTTGCTTTTTCCGTGTACTCGATAACACCTAGTTGCTTGTAGAAATCCAACATGTCATAGACTGACGCTTTCTCCACAACCTTGCCATCAACTATACGCCAGAAGTTAACACCCGTCCATGTTACCTTCTTGCCAGTAGGAGCTAACCTTATCTTACCAAAAAGAACCTCACCCGTGTGCGTCCCCGTACATTTAAAACGATGCCACACCTTATCACCCTCAGCAATCATATCCTCAACAGTCTCATGACAATCGGGAAACCCCTTGAGAAACATGGTATAGAACTGTTTCATACCTTCAGGACCCCGCAACTGATGAGTAGGGTGAAAGAAGTCCGGTGCTACTAACTCGTCCAGAACGGCTAGGTTTCGCTTATTGACTTCTTCAATCCACCTACGTACAACAGCCTTATTCTCTTCTAACGACATAGAACATCATCCCTCCAAAACTATCAATCCTAACTATCTCTTTTGACATTTAATAGTTGTTCAGAACAAGCGCTTCTCGTTGCAGCAAAACCTTCGATCTCTCCCTATCTTTAGGAGACCAGAACAAGATGCAGAGAAGTTCAAGATTAGGAGACCAGAACACTAACAGCTACGACCAGTATTCCCAGAACAATTAAGACTCGAGCACGCAACAAAGGCTTTGACTTACCAACACGCGTCAAGACTTCAAAAAAGACTCCCACACCCAAAGCAAGAACACCCGAGAACAATAACTCCGAATTCATCTTTATTCATCCTGAAAATGAATAGAAAAACGATTATTAACCGTTTGCCACACACACCAACCACACTGAAACTCACTTTTAACAAAATTGAAGGTGCGCGTAACAAACGTCAAACAGAACCAAAACACAAACAGAACAAATTCCAACTATCTATCTTAGCGAAGTATCCAGTAGAAGAAGGCATAAGCAGTTTGCTCCCTTCTTCTTCTGAAACTTAATTCACAGCACCAACAAAACAGAGCAAGGCAGCATGATGGTGAACATCACTTTTGACAACATTAAAAGTGGCTTTCGAGGTAACATTCCAACTTCACGCCAACTATGTTGCAACTTCACGCCAAACAACATACAAGAACACGCTCACCCCACACTAAACAGAGCTTAACCCACAACCACAAACAAAAACAAAGCCTAAAACACAAACAGAACAGGCTTAGCCCTGACCCAAAAAAATTTCTCCAGCACCCATACTAACAGGCTAAGCCTAATCTTTAATGGCTTCCAAGATACTCATCACATTCCACAGTTTAACCCTAGTATAAGGCGGCATATTCGGATCCTGCAGTATCTCGTCTAACATTGAAATAGCGTTAGAAGCTCGCACAGCCAGCGAGTGTTGAGCCACGTGTAAAGCATCAATCGAATTTTTAGCAGCTCTTCTAATGTTGCGCGGAGTGGTGGTGTCCTCTGAAACCAAACCGAGCACACCAACTGCCTGCTCGATTCTTTCCTCGTACTCCTTCGCCTTCTTCTTTCCCACCATGAGGCTGAACCCCCATAAACTCGCACCGCAGCGATAATCAAATAATGCACCAGTCATAAAACCTTTTTGTAAGAGGCCGAAGAAATTGTCAAAAAAATCAGACAACCTCGAAGCCATGGCTAACCTGCTGCGGCGGGGAGCCACACTCACCGAATACTCGTGCCCAGCCTGCGCCTCACCCATCTTCAAACTCAAAAGTGGAGAATTATGGTGCGCCAAATGCCAAAAACGCGTCATAGTGGTCAAAGAGGGAGAAACGCCCGAGGAAGCAACCAAACCCATTGTACTAAGCGGACTGGAGTCAACCGTGCTCGCAAAGATTCAAGAGATTGAAACAAAAATCAAAACGGAAACGGACCCGACGCAGCTTGAAAAACTCAGCGCCACACTGGCTACACTGCTGGAAAACTTGGAAAAAATCAAAAAAATGAAACGCTAAGGAAAAAGGGCGTGTGCTACAAACTGCTTGGGCGATACGACAACTTCCCAGTTAACATACAGGGCGTCGCTCGATTCACATATCCCTCCTCTACCCAATCAGTGCAGGGGGCGATAGTCCAAACTCTGCACAAACTCAACAAACAAGCCATAGACATGAAAACGTTAACCAAGGCCTCACCAGCCAACTGCGTTCTAAACTTTGAGTTCGGCGTAGCCGACGCAGACACATTCAATTATCTGGACGAAGAAGAACTAAAGAAAATAGAAAACATATTGAAACAGCAGGCGTTTCCAATACTTGATGTTTACTGCGTTGCACGCTACCATGTCACAGAAGCAGATGGAAAACGCAAATCGCTAAAGTTTGACTACACCATGCTTCGCTTTGCATTCTACAGAAAAAACATGGAGTTGTTCGTTTATCACGAAAGAGGAATCCAACGACTCCCCTTGGAAGACCTCGTTCTCTTCCTCAAAAACAAAATCGACGAAGAACTCATCTACAAACAGCAGAAGAGCTTAACGCTAAAGCACCTACACGCACTTTGAGGACACGCATTAACAGTTAATAGTCAAAAATCCCTTAGACAAAGTGGGTGAATTTATGAGCACTTCACAGTATGAACCGTTGAAGTGTAACAACTGTGGAAAAACGCTGGGTTACATCTCCATATCGGTCAAAATCATCCCTCCAGAAAGATGGATTCGTTTAGCCGCGGGCGGCCCGATCAAAAAAATCAAAAAAACCGCTTATTGCGGAGAATGCTTTAAAAGAAGAAAAGCTGAAACTAGTAGCCTCTAAATAGTCTTCAATCGTCCAAGAACAATCTCTAGAACCTTTTTTCCAACCCTGGAAACGGGCTTGTCGCCGTCCACCAACATTAAACGCTGCTCCTGCACCATCTTCAAGTAAACCTCCCGCACTTTCTCCTGGTTTCGCTTTGTCTCCATAACGGTTCTCTTCCTCTTGAGTCTCTTAACAACAACATCCGTCGGAACATCAATGAACAAGGCTAGATGCGGCTTCAAAGCAAAACGGTTAATGCGCTCTATCCAATCGAGACTGAGCCCAGCCGCGCCCTGATAGGCTAGGGTGGAGTAAACATAACGGTCACAAACCACAATCTTGCCCTGCTTCAACAAGGGCTTCACCACATTTTCCACATGGTCAACTCTGTCAGCCGCAAACAACAACGCTTCAAGAGCAATGGGCACACGCTTATCACGGTCTAGAACAAAACTGCGTATCAGTTTGCCCACTTTGCCCGTGCTGGGTTCAGTTGCGTAAACCGCGTCAAAGCCTCTGCGTCGCAGGTTCTTGACCAGCCTTTTAGCTTGGGTTGTCTTTCCGCTACCATCCAACCCTTCAATACAGATGAACGTCCCCCGCTGTTTTTGTTTGGTCATAGGTTCTCTGCTCGCTTTCGACAAAATGTGAAAAACCGTTCAGCATAAATTACTTTCCATACAGCGTCCAGCAGAATCGATTGCTTTAATAACTGTTGACAAAATGAGACTTCCTAAGAGGCATTGGTTATGAGGCAGTATTGGGGTGAAATAAAAGACCCTGTTCACGGTTACGTTTACATAACAGAGGCGGAGAAACAAGTCATAGATTCGTTTCCTGTTCAGCGCCTAAGAAGACTACGGCAACTCGCCGGGGCTGAATACGTTTATCCGGGCGCCAACCACACACGCTTTGAACACAGCGTGGGCGTCATGCACTTGGCTGGGTTGATGGCTGAAAACCCCTACTTATCCAAGCATTTTAATGAAGAGGAGTACCAACTGATTCGAATCGCCGCGTTGCTACACGATGTGGGACACGGTCCGTTCTCACACATTTTTGAACACTTACTCGTCAAGTTCCTCCACAAAACGCATGAAGACATCAACGTCTGGATTGTGCAGGAATCAGAACTGAAAGACATCGTCAAGAAAATCGGCTTCAACCCAGACGAGATAGCTAAACTCTCTGTGGGATGGCTGCACAAGCCCAAGCGAGCCTTCATGGACCAGATTATCCGCAGCGCCGTAGACGTGGACAAACTCGACTTTGTGGTCCGCGACACGTATCACACGGGTGCGCAGTATGGCTACGTGGATGTTTTCCGCCTCATCCAAACCCTAGACGTGCTCGATCAAAACTTAGCTGTGGACTTGGGCGCCCTGTCTGCCCTAGAATCGTTCATCTTAGCCAGAGTTGAATCGTTCAAGAGCATATACTTCCACCGAGTCGGACGAGCCGCCCAGCTTATGCTGGCCATGGCTATGGAAGAGGCAAAAGATGAACTTGGCCTGATTAACTTCAAAACGCCTGATGACTACTTGGCTTACGACGATTACACGGTTTGGACCAAGCTCAAAAAATCAAAGAAATCAAAGAAAATCATCGAAAACCTCGAGAGGCGGAAGCTGCTGAAGTGCGCTTACGACCGAACCTTTTATGTGCGGGACAAAACGGTTTCAAGCATATTCAGCGTTGAAAAGATACGCGATCAGCTACGCGACCAGATTGCCAACGAGGCGGGAGTGGATTCTCAAGCGGTAGTTATTGACGTGCCCACATTGCCCTCTGTGCCCTACAGCCATTCTGTTTTGCTTGAGCCTATGGAAATCCCAGTGTTCATGCGCACGCGTGATGGCGAGAAGGTTCCGCAGCGACTCAGCGACATCTCAGGCATATTCGAAGTTTTGAAAGGGTTCATTAACATTTTGCGTGTTTACACAGATGAGGAAAACAGAGAAAAGGTAGGCGCCGCAGCAACAAAACTGTTGGGTGACATTCCATCCTCGGCGAAAATATCGTTTTAGACTCTGGCGAAAGCATGCACATAGATCTCCAAGAACTTGCGCAATTCATCGTCAAAGCCAAGAGAAACACTTACGCTGGCAAGGGTGAAGGACAGAGGAGGTCTGACGGTTCCAAGAATCTACAATATAAAGAGGGCGACTACGTGTACAGAGACAAATATTTTGGCTCAGAGAGATTTGGAGGAGAAGAGGTTGTCTGGCTTACAGAAAAACCCGTCTGGTTGATGAACTATCACGGTGGAATTGAAAAGAAAATCGTTGATTCAAAAAGGGTTTTCACCTTCTTGAGGAAAGCGCTCTCACAAGTCTCTGTTGACAGACCATTTAGGGGTCCCAGATTCTATCAAGAAGGCGATTTTAAATACGTGGATTCAAGTTCGGGAGATACAACGTGCTTCAAGGGAACAGAAGAGATAACATACCGAGGAGAAACTGTTCACAGACTGGAATACGCCGGTGGAATAATCAGGCAATAACGCAGCGCCAAGGACGAGGAAAGAAACTTGAAAACCAAAATACTAAACGGACGCCCCATTGTGCCGGGACACCGTCAGGGGCCTGCGCTTGTTTCCAAGAAGCCTCTCAGTTTCTTAGGAGGAGTTGACTACAACTCTGGAGTGGTCATCGAAAAAGACCACGACTTGAAAGGTGAACCCCTGAAAGACAAGGTTTTGTGTTTTCCATCGGGACACGGCTCAACGGTTGGCAGCTACGTGCTATATTCACTTGTCAAAAAGGGGCTTGGACCAAAAGCCATAGTGAACCAAGTGGCGGACACAGTTGTGGTTGTCGGAGCCCTCATCGCCGAGGTTCCCATGGTAGACCAAATCGACATCAAACAAATCAAAACAGGTTACATCGTCGAGGTAGACGGCGATAAAGGAACAGTAAAGGTTACGAGCAGAAAGGGTTAGTCATGTATTTGACTAAACAAGAAGAGCGCATGCTAGACGGTGAATACGGCTGGGCAAATCAAGTTTCAATGAAGATTCTCGTCCGCCTCGGCGACCTATTCGGCGCCACAAGACTCATCCCAGTTCAGTCGGCGCATCTGTCAGGCGTCTCTTACAAGCATCTTGGCGACGCCGCTATCGACTTTCTCAACGAGTTAGCCAGCAAAGGCGGGAGAGCGAAGACGCCATCCAGTCTCAACCCTTCAAGCCTTGACCAAGAAATCTTGGTGAAACGCTACTCAAACGACCGCGTTGTCAAACAACAGAACATTATCGAGCTCTACGAGAAAATGCTTATCCAGCCCACTTTGACATGCACGTCCTACTACCTTCAAGAGCCCAAACCGGGTCAACACCTGGCTTGGGCTGAGTCTTCGGCTGTAGTCTACGCCAACTCAGTTTTGAAAGCATGGACAAACCGTGAAGGCGCCCCAAGCGCCTTAGCAGCCGCCTTGGTGGGGAAAACCCCAAACTATGGCATGCACCAGCCTGAAAATCGTCAACCGAACGTGCGCGTAAAACTGGAAACTGAACTGCAAACAGAAACAGATTACGGCGCTCTCGGAATCCACCTAGGCAAATTGTTGAAGGAAAAGATTCCAACACTTGAAGGACTGCGCGGCTCAGACGACGAGTTGAAACAATTGGGCGCTGCAATGGCGTCAAGTGGTATGACTGCCATATTCAACACAGAGACCCTTACCAAAAGGCAGAAACTAGAGACCGTGCCAGTAGAAGCGAAGGACATTGAAGAGGCAAAATCAAGCCTTTGCACCACTGAGCAAGCACCGGACCTAATCTTCGTCGGATGCCCACACTGCTCAGTAAATGAAGTCAAACGCGTTGCTCACGCTATGGAAGGCCAAAAAGTGCGCAAAAACACAGAGTTGTGGGTTTGCACATCGAGACACGTAAAAGAAAGAGCGAAAAACCATGTCAACGCTATTGAACGCGCTGGTGGACACGTACTATGTGACACATGTGTACTCGTAACATGGATTGAAGACATTGGACTGGACACGCTTATGACCAATTCAGCTAAGACGGCTTTTTACGCGCCCACACTAAACGATGTTAACGTTGTTTTGAGACCGCTGAACCAGTGTATGGAAGCTGCTTGTCAACGTTAAGTCGCTTTCGCCATTCTCTTTGTGGAACCAAAACTTGTTCCAAACGATAAGCATATCGTTTGACAAACCATTTCTTAACAATTTCAACCAGCATTAAGTAGATTTTGAGAAGATTCTCCGCCCCTTGGGAAGTGAGACCAGACTGAGAAGTTTTCAAACCAGCAAGAAGCTGGTCAATCGGCTGACCTAGAAGTTCCTCCGTGTCCATCATTAACTGCGTCCTGCCCGAAGCCTTTTTGCATTCCCTTTCCTAAAAGTGTTAGAATCGTTGTCATTCCATCAAGAATTCACTTTTTTCTTTCCCCAATTTGTTATGTTCCAAATTCTCTCATGGAAATAGTATGCAATGGTTGTGTAGATGTTGCTGATAATCATGAACCCGAGCGCGATTTCAACTCTTCGTGTAAGCAGGTACACTGCAGTAAAATCTAAGATAAGAATCACAACTCTGTAGGTAATTGCTTTAGTTAAGGACCTAGCCCAATTTTCTTTGAAATCATGCTTTCCAGCATTCATTTTTCTAACAACCTCTATTTTTCAATGTTTTCATTCAAGGCGCTTCTTCAACTCAGCGATTGACTCCATGACTTTCTTGCTGGAGGGTATACTGGCCTGTTCAAATTTTTCTTTAGGTTTTGTCAAGGGTCGAGTGGCGTCCACACCCACTTTAGTTGTGAGCCCAGTTTCTTGGTCTGCTGAGGGGTCGAGTGTTGAACCTCGGGCTTGAGAAATAATGATTAGGTCTTCGCTGGCTTGGAAGCGTGTGGCTATTGCCCACTCCACCATTTCTGAATTGTAAACGTTGATGTCAGCGTCAACCACAACCGCGTGTTTGAGGCTTGGATGTGCACTGAAAGCTGCTGCCAAAGCGTTTTTGGCGTCTCCGTCAACGAGCTTTTCAATAGAGATTATGGCGTGGAGCCATCCGCATCCTCCGCTTGACAGGTTGACTGCTTTGACTGCTGGCACAACTCTTGACACGGCTTCCCAGATCATGGTTTCATGCGGCAAACCCATCAATAATTTGTGTTCAGCGCCTGATGGCAACAACGCTTGATAGATATGGTCGCGGCGGTGCATCATGCTGACAAGTTCGATTACAGGCTGCTTACGCTGGATGTCGTAGGTGCCAGTTATATCAACCAACGGACCCTCAACAACCTCTTTTTCTGTCAAGATTTTGCCTTCCAACACGATTTCAGCCTCAGCTGGAACATAAGCGTCGATATGCCCACACTTAACAAGGGGCATTTTGTTGTTGAGAAGTGCGTTAGCCACACTGAACTCGCTGACACCGAAAGGAACAGGCGACGCTGCAGCCAACATAGCTGCAGGGTGGGTGCCAATGATGATAGCCACATCCAAATCTTCTTTCTTTTCCTTCGCTGTCTTCCACATTTGGTAGAGGTGCCGCGGCACCAACCGAATGGCTAAATGGCGGTCATCCAAAACCTGGAGACGATGGATAGACACATTTTCGATTTTTCCATCAGAGCTGCGGGCTGAAACCACAGAGGATGTTATGTAGGCGCCTGCATCGCGTTCAAAATGGGTCAAAATAGGCAGTTTGGACAGTCTCGCCCTCTCCACCACCTCGTTTACAGGTCCGCCTCGCACAACTTTTGGCGGTGTGGGCTTGCGCCAAGCTTCAACTATTCTTTGGTACAGAGCCTCTTGGCTCACTCCGAGAGCAAAGCTCAGGCGTTGGCGCGTGCCGCAAACCCCTCCCACAATCTTGGAATGGGTGCCTTCAACATTGTCGAAGTAGAGGATCGGCCCGCCGTCGAATTCCTTCATAAAAGCAGAGATCTCGAAGCGTGGCGAAACCTCTTCGTCAATCTGCACGAGCTGGTTTTTCTTCTGCATCTCCGCCAAAAAACTGCGCA
>Ga0315309_1000740_pt1 | contig 19951 bp, 22 predicted proteins | sample TDP4_MG_FD_203080 | JGI IMG/M metagenome (GOLD analysis project Ga0315309, IMG submission 203080) | Freshwater sediment microbial communities from Lake Towuti, South Sulawesi, Indonesia - TDP4 | ecosystem: Environmental > Aquatic > Freshwater > Lake > Sediment | place: Indonesia: South Sulawesi... | reverse complement strand
ACAAACAGACTAGGTTTGCATGTTCAACGACAACTGTCCAAACCTGCACGCAGACATGGATCGTTGATGTCAGCGAGAATGCTCTTACGACGATGTCCACATAACTTCAGCCACGAACACCCTGCAACATTGGTAGAAGAAGGCGCTGAGCTACTGCACCCTTTCTTCTTCTTTCGAAACTTCTCTTCCCGCACAGCCCAGTCAACATACCTAATCACCACGCATGCCAACATTAAACGTCACGCATAACAACATAGAACACCACGCTAAAACAGCGAAAACAGACCACAAAACACCATACAAAACCATGAACAGCGCCCAAAACACAACCAGAAAACCAGAACTTTCACCACAAAAAATTTTTTCTGCACTCATACTAACCCTCTTCCTAGCTGATGTTAAACCTGAACAAAAGCCCATAACATTCTTCATATTGCCAATCCAGATTCCCATATCGCAAACTATTAGCCCACAAAAACACCATCACTAAAACCCCCAAACACAGGAGAAACCGAACAAAAATGAACGAAACACTATACACAGCATGCAAAGAACTAATCGACGACGCAAAAACAAGCAGCAGCGACAAAGTATTCAAAGAAATCGCACTAGAAATCCTAGCCAGAGCCAAAAACATACTCACAGAACACCAATTCAGAGACCTAACCCAATACGCAGCAGAAAAAATGAAAGAACAAACCGAAACCACCCAAGCAACGCTGCCCTACTAGCCCACGCTAGACCCTATCCAAACCCAAAACATACAATTCACTACTCTTTTTCCGACTAGCCCGAGGCTTCAAAAACCGAACCACACGAAACTCACGACGAACCTCAGCCACAAACTCGTTCATCATATCACCCTGAAAAACCTTGAAAAACACGTTACCACCCCGCCTCAACACACCACCAGCCACAGTCAAAGAACGCCAAGCCAAATCCACCTGCCTAGCCTGATCCACCTCCCAAACACCAGAAACATTAGGCGAAACATCAGACACCACCACATCAGCCAAGCCATCAGGCAAAAAACCACGAATCACATCCACAGCACCAGGCTCAGTTACATCCAAAATAACCGACCGAGCATTCTCAGCCTCCAAAGCCTCAATAGGCTTCAAATCCACACCCAAAACAAAACCACGCTCACCCACAGCCCACAACGCCGCCACCATCCAACCACCCGGCGCCGCACCCAAATCCACAACCACATCACCCCGCCTAATCAAACCAAAACGCTCAACAGCCTCAGACAACTTAAACGCAGCCCGAGAACGAAGCTGCTCCTCCTTAGCCCTACGATAAAAATAATCCCTCTTGCGCGCTCGCATCCAACTCTTAGGCAAAACTAAGAGTCACCAGACGGATCCACGGGCTCCCCAGCCAAACCAACAATCCAATCAGTCAAAGTAGCGCAAGCAATAGGCGAAACCGAACCAAAAGCCCCACAACGAGGATCATTACCACACATCAAACACGGACACTCCATAATAGAACCAATCGACGGAGGCTGACGCTTCGGAAACAAACGATACGTCCAACGCCCACTCCGCAACTCACGCTCACGCCTAACCAGACCCTTATTCTCAAGCTTCAAAGCTATCCTAGACCCTTCCCGGCTACTAGCCCCCAACTTACGCCACAACTCAGACTGCAGCACACCTTGACTACGCGTATGCGAAATAAAATGCAACGCCTTGTACTCCAAATCATCCCGCTTAGGCATATACCGTCGAAACCTCAAAGTCTTCTCGCTTTCCAAGTCCTCAACACATATGTACACAGTCTAGGAATAAAAATATACGTGTTCCAGCCAGAAAACCGCGGAGCCAACAACATATGCCCGAAAAACTCAACAACCCACAACACATACTAGGGATCGAATCAACAGCCGACGACTTCAGTGCCGGCGTGGCCACCTCTGACGGCAAAATCCTGGCCAACATAATCAGCACCTTCATGCTCCCCGAAGGCGGAATCCACCCCAGAGAAGCAGCAAGACACCACGCAGAAGTAGCAGGCGAAATAATACACAAAGCCCTAGAAAAAGCCAAAAAACCCACAGACCAAATCGATGCAATAGCCTTCTCACAAGGACCGGGCTTGGGACCATGCCTACGAACAGGCGCCACAGCCGCACGCGCCCTAGCCTCATACCTCAACACCCCATTAATCGGCATAAACCACAGCATAGCACACATCGAAATCGGCAAACTCGTAACAGGCGCAAAAGACCCTGTCACGTTATACGTATCAGGCGGCAACACCATAGTCTCCGCCTATGAAGAGGGATACTACCGCGTCTTCGGCGAAACCCTGGACATCGCAATTGGAAACTGCCTCGACGTCTTCGCACGACAAGCCGGACTAAGACAAAGCCCCAACAACCCATTCGGCGCCATAATTGAAAAACTAGCAAACCAAGGCAAAACGTTGATACCACTTCCCTTCACAATCAAAGGCATGGACCTATCATTCAGCGGCTTACTCACGGCCACTGTCGAAGCGTTAAACACCCGAAAATTTCCCTTGGAAGACATCTGCTTCAGCCTCCAAGAAATAGCATTCTCCATGCTGACCGAGGTCACAGAACGCGCTCTAGCACACACTGAAAAACCCGAACTCTTGCTAACAGGCGGAGTCGCAGCCAACAAGCGACTACAAGCAATGCTTCAATCTGTCGCAAACGAACACAACGCTCGCTTCAACACGGTACCTAAAGAATACGCCCTAGACAACGGAGCAATGATCGCCTGGACAGGCGCCCTAGCCAACAAACACGGCATCACCACTCCCATCGAGAAGAGCACAGTCAAGCTGAAATGGCGCCTAGATCAAGTCCCCGTACCATGGGTCAAACAAAGGTGAAAACCAAGCCATGCTAATCAAGAAAGGCGCCGAAGCCAACCTGTACCTTGAGGAATGGCACGACCGAAAAGCAATCATGAAACACCGCCTGTCCAAAGCCTACAGACTGACCAAACTTGACTCAGCCGTGAGAACACAACGCACCCTTCGTGAACCCACGCTTATTCACAAAGCAAAAGAAGCTGGAGTTCCAACACCCACAATCTACATGATAGACTTGGCTGAATCAAACATCATAATGGAATACATCGAAGGCAAACAGATCAAACAAGCCCTCAACATTCTGCCCTTGAAAGAAAAACTACATTTATGCCGCCACATCGGCACACTAATAGGTCTCTTGCACAAACACGGAATCATCCACGGCGACCTAACCACATCCAACATGATTCTCACATCTTCTGGCAAGATTTTTCTTGTCGACTTTGGATTGGGCGAACACTCGAATGAGCTGGAAGCTCGCGGCGTCGACCTGCACCTAATGAAAAGGGCACTTCAGAGCACGCATTACAGATTTGCGAAACAATGTTTCGACGCAGTCCTAACCGGATACGCAGGCAGCATTGGAAAAGAAACAGCAGCTAGAGTGCTAGAAAAAGTTAAAGAAATAGAGCGTAGGGGACGCTACGTTGAAGAAAGGTAAAATCGCATACCTCGTCACAGGCAACATGCACAAATTCGGTGAAGCAAGAGCTGTACTCTCAGAATCCAACATCTCAACAGCGATCCTCAACTTGGAAACCACAGAAATACAGTCTGACAACATAGACGCGATTGCAAAAGCAAGCGCCCTAGAAGCAGGCCAAAAATCCAACATGCCAGTTTTCGTGGAGGATGCCGGACTCTTCATCAATGTTCTCAACGGTTTTCCAGGACCCTACTCATCATACATTTACACTACACTCGGTTGCCCAGGGATCTTGAAACTGATGAAGGAAGCAGCTGAACGAGATGCCTACTTCTACTCTTCTGTGGCCTTCTGCGACTCCGGCAAATCCAACTCTCTCAAATGCTTCAACGGCAAAGTTGACGGAAAGATCACTCTAAGAGAGCGAGGAATCCGAGGCTTCGGCTTCGACCCTATCTTCGAGCCATCATCTAAACCCAGCAGAACTTTCGCAGAAATGACGCTATATGAAAAAAACAAGTATAGCCACCGCGCTAGGGCTTTGCGAAAATTCGCTGCATGGTATCGACGACACTAAGAGAAGTCTTAAATACGCCGAGGCAGTCGCTGTTTTAGAGTCTATGGTGAAAAGGTCATGCCGAAAACCGAAAAGGGCAGGGCTCAGTCAACCAGACCAGTGGGCAAGCGACCGCCAGCTTGGGCTAAGTACACCCCTGAAGAAGTTGAGTCTCTCATTGTTAAACTGGCACGAGAAGGCCACAATACAAGCAAAATCGGCGTAATTTTGCGGGATCAATACGGCATCCCTTTAACCAAGCCAATTGCTGGAAAATCCGTTATGGAAATCGTGAAGCAAGCGGGCTTGGCTCCACCTATTCCCGAAGACTTGGATGTCTTACTAAAGAGAGCTTCACGGCTGGCTGTTCATCTAGAGAAGAACAGAAAGGACAGTTACAATGTTCGCTCTCTCCAAAACGTGGAGGCTAAGATTCACAAGCTTGCCAAATACTATAAGCGAGAAGGAGTTTTGCCAGCGGATTGGAAGTATGAGGCTAAAACTGCCAGCTTGGTTTAGGTGTATTAGCCCTGGAAAGTCATGGTCAGATCGAATCTTTTTTGAAAGCTGCAACTCAAGCAGCCGACCTGATAAAGAGATATGCGAGTGGAAACGGTTTCATTCATGTCGTTTCTCATCTGGATGCTGACGGTTTAGCAGCCGCCGGAGTTATCGGCACAGCATTAGCTAGGCTTAACGCCACATTCCGAATAAGAATTGAAAGATGGTTAGACGAAAAAATCATAGAAAGCATAATCTCCGACAAACCCTCACTGGTAGTTTTCAGCGATTTTGGCAGCGGAGACCTCGATGTCTTGAACTCCAAATTAAAGGGCAAGCAGTCAGTAGTCCTCGACCACCATCAACCCATAGGCGAGGCAGACCCAGCCTTTATTCATGTAAATCCTCATCTATTCGAAATCGATGGTTCACGCGGCATAAGCTCAGCTGGAATCGCGTATTTTGTGGGTAAAGCCTTGGACAAAGCTAACATGGACTTGGCCAGCGTAGCCATCGTTGGGGCACTTGGTGACTTGCAGGACAAATATGAACAAAGGGGGCTTGGGGGACCAAACGCTCTTGTGGTCGAGGACGCCGAAAAAACAGGTTATCTAAGAACTGAAACCGACTTGATGTTTTTCGGAAGAGAAACCCGTCCCATTCACAAGGCCTTAGCTTGCACTACAACACCATTCATTGCTGGCATAAGTGGCGAGGAAGACAAGAGCTTGGCTTTTCTAGCGAGTTTAGGAATCACGCCGAAGAAGGGTGAAAAATGGCGAGCATTGCGTGACCTCGCTGAGGATGAGAAGAAGAAGTTGTTCAATGCCTTGGCTGATTACATGGTGTCGCATGGTTTGGCGGGCGATGTGGCGCTTAGCCTTCGTGGAAGCGTCTATACGTTGACTCGAGAAGAGCCTTGGACTCCGCTTCGTGATGCAAGAGAATTCTCAGTTTTGCTGAACGCAACCGGTCGTATGGATAAGCCGAGTCTAGGTGTCGCTATATGTATGGGTGACCGCGGCGCGGCACTTGAGGAAGCAAACGCTGTGTTGGAAGAGTATAGGCGAACTATTACAAAGTATCTGAATTGGCTTATGGAGCCTGACGTGGGTCGCATTGAAGAGTTAAGCAATATCTATGTTGTGCGCGGCGAAGGCGTGATCGACGACAAAATCATAGGCACAATCTCATCTATCCTGTCAACTAGCCTCAAGAAGCCTGAAAAGCCGATTATCGCCTACTCGGTTGTTCCAAAAGAGAACTTGGCCAAGATTTCAGCACGGGCGATCGACATGGTTGTGCGCAGAGGATTGAATCTTGGGGGGATTCTAAGGGCTGCGGCTGAGAAATGCTCCGGCAAAGGTGGAGGCCACGACATAGCAGCGGGAGCTCAGGTGCCTATCAGCGAACTCGATGCCTTCATCAAAATAGTGGATGAACTGGTCAGAGAGCAATTGGGAGTTTCAAGTCTTGAACGCTGAAATCACGATATCCTACAAGACCATCCAGGAGGCTGAGGCTGTTGTGAAAGCCTTGACGCCTGACAATGTTGAGGTTCCAAGAGGTTTGATTATAAGAACCACTAGGCAAGAAACAAAAGTGTTAACGACAATCGAATGCATAAAGTTGCTGACCTTTATCGCCACAATAGATGATCTAATGAGTGCTGTGTCCGTTGCGGAGAGGTCTATTTCAGCCCTTAGACAACGTTGAGTGTCTGTCGCTATTGAGCATCTGTCTATTGTAGCTCAATAACGTAAGAGGCCCTTGCTTCCGCGTGAAACATAGCGACGACGATTTTCTGCAAGTTGCTGTTGATGCAGTGGCTCTCGTAACAACAACTTCCAATCGAAAACTTAACTACTGAGTCAATATAATTAAGGGACGTTTGCTAATCGCAGTTATTTGACGCAGGGTAGCTGATGCGTTGCTATGCTGGACATCAAATTGATTCGTGAGAATCCTGAGCTTGTTCGAAACAATCTGGAGAAGAGGGGAGACCCTGAAAAATTACGGCTGCTAAACGACTTGATACGATATGATAAGGAATGGAGACAACTCCTCTCAAGAGTCAACGAGCTGAGACACCGAAGAAAAATGGTTACTGAGGAGATTGCAAGGCTCAAGAAGGGAGGTAAGGACACTACTCAGAAAGTTATTGAAGCAAGGAGCATTCCCAATGAAATTAAAAAACTTGAGAAAGAAGTTGAAGCCCGCAGGCAGAAGGTTGACGACCTCTTATATAGGTTGCCTAATCTCCTTCACGAATCTGTGCCAGTGGGTAAAGATGAAAGCGCTAATGAAATCATACGTGTCGTGGGCAAGCCGCCCAAGTTTGATTTCCCCCCCAAGAATCACTTGGAAATCGCGCAAAGCTTGGGCTTGATTGACGCGGAAAGAGGCGCCAAAGTTGCTGGTCATGGGTTCTATTATCTAAAAGACTCTCTCGCGCGCTTGGATTTCGCTATAATGCAATATGCAATAGACTTTATGACTAGAAAAGGGTACCAACTGGTCGAGCCACCATTCCTGTTGCGCCGCGAAGCATACATGGGAGCTGCTGACCTAGAGTTCTTCGAACAGCAACTCTACAAGGTAGAAGGCGAGGATTTCTTCATGGTGGCAACGGCTGAGCATCCGCTTGCCGCACTCTACATGGACGAAGTGATAGAGCAAAAAGACCTCCCGATTAGGCTTGTGGGATTTAGCACAAACTTCAGGAAAGAGGTAGGCACTCACGGCAAATACACTAAAGGCTTGTTCCGCGTGCATCAATTCAACAAAGTTGAGCAATTCGTGTTTTGTCAGCCTCAAGATTCATGGAGATTTCATGAGGAGCTTCAGAAAAACGCAGAAGACATGTACACAGAATTGGGTCTTCACTACAGAGCCGTAAACGTATGCACTGCTGACATAGGGAATCTGGCCGCAAAAAGATATGACATCGAGGTTTGGATGGCTGATGGCGTCTTCAGAGAAATCGGCTCTAACTCTAATTGCACCGACTATCAAGCGAGAAGACTGAACATAAAGTACCGCAAGAAAAAGGGAATGGCTCCAGCTGGTTTCGTGCACACCATTAACAACACAGCCTTAGCCACAAGCCGAACTATGATAGGGATATTAGAACAGTATCAGCAAGAAGATGGCTCTGTTCTGGTTCCGAAAGTACTGAGACCCTATATGAGGGGAATGGAAAAGATAACGAAAGCCTAAGCAAAAATAAAGGTTTTAATACTCCACATAACCATTCTCAAACGCAACGAGGGCCAAAACGTGTCTTCAAAGAAGCGAGTGCGCGACAAATGGCGAAGCAAGGATTGGTTCTCAATCGTAGCGCCACAGTACTTCGGCTCTACCGAACTCGGCTCAATTCCAGCCGATGGACCCTCCAAGCTTGTGGGCAGAGTTGTTGACGCCACATTGTACGATTTGACTAATGATTTCGCGCATCAGTATCTCAAGATGTTCTTCCAAGTTTCTGACATTGAAGGCAAAACAGCGCGGACCGTCTTCAAGGGACATGAATACAGTCGCGACTACCTCCGCAGTCTGGTCAGGAGAAAAACAACAAGGATAGACACGCTTCAAAATATAACCACAAAAGACGGTTACCAACTGCGGCTTGCCGTATGTGCTTTTACGTTGACCCGAATAAGAACGACTCAGGAACAAGCTATACGAGCCGTAATGAAAAGAATCGTTGAAGAAAAAGCGAAAGCTCTCACCTTTGACCAGCTTGTGCAGGAAGTTGTGCTCGGGAAAATCGCATCTGACGTATACAATGAAGCCAAGAAGGTTGCACCCATGCGACACGTAGGCATCCGCAAATCCAGACTAGTCGCACAGCCTAGACAAGATGCTCAACCGACCGCTGCATGATAGAACTGCAAGGGCTGAGTTTTGCGTAACAAACCACCCAACTCGATCAAAAACAAGGTTGCCAAAGAAGCCGCTGTTCTGTTCTATACTCAGCAAGAAAAAGAGTACAAACAGGCCAAGCAACGGGCAGCAGAAACCTTGGGAATAAGAGCGCTACCAAGCAACAAAAATGTAGCTGAGGAACTAGACAGAATAGCAGACGAAATGGAAGGTCCAGCCAGAAAGGAAAAGCTGACGCAAATGAGAAAAGATGCGCTCTCAATTATGGTCATGCTGGGCGAGTTTCATCCCAGGCTCGTAGGCAGTGTATGGAGAGGCACGGCTCACAGGAACAGCGACATTGACATTGAAGCCTTCACTTCGGATTGTAGCTTCGCGCTTGAAAGACTCGGGCAGAACAATTATACAATTCGAAAGGCTGAGTGGCAAACCTTTACTAAAGGAGCAGGAACCGAAAGAGCCTTTCACATATACTTTACCTCGGCTTCTGGCAACGAGGTCGAGTTAGTTATTCGCAGCCCAGAGAAGATGAATAAGATTGACAAATGTGAGATATATGGAGACATAATAAAAGGATTGAACGTGCATCAGCTTCGAAGAGTGCTTATAACGAACCCTGCTAAGGAATTCGTACCCGCGTAGTCAGCAAAAATGATAGAATAAATATGAACTGTCTTGTTGAACAGCAAGTGCAAATAGGTTAAATATGGGTTTTTCGTGTAGAAAACTTAGACACAACCAATACAAGTTATTGAAGCAAGTTGTGCCATCGGGAGCGAAGAGATGAAGATGGAGCTTGACAAGAAGCGCTTCAGAAAGATGTTCCCAAACCTAGCCGATGAAATGGAAACCGATGAGAACCGAGTCAAGATTTCATCTGTTCGCTCAGATGCCGGTGTTGCTGAACGTGCTTCTGCAAAGAGATTCGACAACTACATCCCTGACGCAGTGGACTATATCCGTCGGTGCGACCATGAGAAGCAGGCAGAAGAAATCATTGATTACTTAGAAAAAAGACATGAAATCACAGTTGAGTATGCCCAAAAGCTGAGGAAACAACTCAGAGCCAAGGGCGTTCGCAGCTTTGGACCGAAGAAACAAGATGATTACTATTCTCGTGCCGAATAGCCTGAACTCCTCGGATCAGGCGGCATACTGCTTAATATGTGTCGTCTAACTTTCAAAAGGAAAGTAAATAAGGACAATCTGTAGAATATACGCCAAAGCAAACCGAGAAATCCAGACAACATCACACTTGGTGAGTGACTTGAAGAGATCATGGACTACCGCTACTCTGCTTGCTGTTTACGCTCTCTCAATTTTAGCAATCGCACTACCCTCAATCGTCAAGGCATCCTCTTCCCCAACTTCCCTAGACGTCAAAGTCGACCATGTCGTAGAGATCAGAGAAAGCGGCCTGCTTGTTATTAACGACACCGTCACCTTGTCGAAACTCAGCGATAACTTCGAACTGCCGGAAAACTTTGTGCTGGGATTTCCTTTCACTTATCAATACAACCTAGCATATGCGTTTGCGTATGAAACCCCAAATCCAAGTTCGAGGCTGAGCCTTGAGCTCAACGCTGGAATGGGACGGATAGGTTTCTACGGCGTCAACGTTAATCTCCCCCCTGCTGTTAACAAGTTCACGGTGGTTTTCGTGTTCTCAGACAGCATTTCATTTAGCGTCTCTTCACTTGAAGAGGCACAGGTTGTGTTCTATAATGCTAGCTTTCCAGCGTATCCAAGTCTGCTCCAGCCCTCATCACAAGTAAACCTGAAGATAATCATGCCCACTAGTCTAAACTACACGAGCAGCTCGCTTGAACAAGAAGGCATCAGCTTCACACGGACAGTCGAAGGTGCCAGCCGCGTTTTCAGCTATACCAAGGGCAATCTGACTGAGTTTTCAGATCAACCTGCGTGGTTCTATGCCAGTAAAACAGGTGACACAACGCAACTGCTGGATGTTAACCAAGTTGAGCGTAAAGTCGAGATTATTGGCAACGAGCAGATAGCAGTGTCAGATTCTTACAAAATGATCAACCAAGCTGGTGACCTTGGAAAGATCTGCCTTAAGCTTCCAGCAGAGTCGTACTCTATTTCCGCCATCGACGAATTTGGGTTAATTCCAGACAATGACTTGAAGACTGAACAAGCAGGCACATACACGAATGTGACGATATCTTTTAGCATTCCACACGCAGAAGGCGACGAAGTCTACGTATTAGTTCATTACAGTCTTCCTTGGAAGAATCATGTCACTGTAAACACTTTAGGCGAGTTTCATGTATCCCTGTCGCTTTTTGAGAACTCTGATTGGGCAATAGGAGAACTAATTGTAACTGTTGTTTTACCTGAAGGTGCTACTTTCCGTTCCTCCGTGGATTCTGGAAACCTAACTGAACTTCAAAAGGCAGCGTTTTTAAGTTCACTTTCTTTTGCTTTTCAGAATGCCACATCCTTTGAGGATTTTTCGTTTGATCTCACTTATCAACGACAGATTTTCTGGGGCTCGTTTCGCCCGACACTCTGGACGGGCGCCTTTGTCTTAGTTGTGGGTGTTCTAGTTGCCGTGTGGCATTTCTATCAACCTCCACCTGCAGCTCCATTACCTACAGCTGTTGTTACTGTGCGCGCTGAAGATTTGAACAACTTTGTGAGTCGTTACGATGAGAAGAGACGTCTTTTCAGGGATACCGAATCCCTAGAGGTAGCAGCACGAAAGGGCAAGATACCTAGACGACAGTATAAAGTGCGAAAAATGACCATTGACAGCCGTCTAACTTCTCTTTCACGCGAATTGGCAGCGTTGAGGGACAAGTTGCGAATGGCTGGTCCCAGATACGCTGAGTTAATGCGCCAACTGGAGGTGGCTGAAACCGACCTAGAGGGAGTCAAGGCCGACCTTAGTCGGACTGAGATTCGCTACCGCCGTGGTGAAATATCCGCTGCAGCTTATCACAAACTGCTTGAGGACTCGTATCGGCGAAGAGACCGAGCTCAAACAACTATTGATGGCGTTCTGTTGAGGCTTAGAGAAGAAATGACTTAGCGCAAACGTGATTCAAAGCTAAGGCACTGATGTATATCGGCAAGGTAAACGCTTTTATCTCGCGTTTTTCATTTCTGATAAGATTCCTCAAAAGGAGCTGGGCTTCGAATGGTTGAAATCAAAATAGACAATGACAAGTGCGACGGTTGTGGAACGTGCAAAGACACGTGTCCTGTCAGCGTATTCGAGATAAACGATGGAAAATCACACGTCATCAACGTGAAGGATTGTCTAGCCTGTCGAGCATGTGAAATCCAATGCCCGAATCAGTGCATTCAAATAATCGAGTAAGCGCTGTCACTCGATCATAGTTCCCAGTACATGGAATGAATCCGCTTCACGTTGCTTATGATCTCTTCTGCTTTTTTAACCACTCGTGGATGACTAACTGGGCGATTGTCTCTAACCACGTACGATGCGTGAGCCATTTTCGCTATTGCTGAGGTAACCATTTTTCCCAAGAAGTTGAGACTGTAGCCTCCCTCTAAGCTAACCACAAGCTTCTCTTCACAGAGCTTTGCCGCCAGACTCACAATCTTGGCAAAAGCTTCCTCGTACCCGTTCATTGACATAGAAAGATCGCCGACCGCGTCAGTATAGTGTCCGTCGAAGCCCGCTGAGACCAGCATAAACTGCGGCTTGTATTGACTGGCAATTGGTAAAGCGATTTCGTCCAAGGCTCGCTGGTAGGTTGCGTCATCTGTTTTGAACGGTAGCGGCACGTTAACTGTGTAACCCATCCCTTCGCCTTCCCCTATTTCATCAACGAAGCCCGTGCCTGGAAAACCACTCGAATCCTCGTGCAGACTGATGTAGAGTACCTTGTCCGTGTTGTAGAACATTTCTTGGGTTCCATTTCCATGGTGAGCGTCAATATCAAGGATAAGAACACGACTGAAGCTCAAGTGATTCAGCAGGAAGGAAGCAGCGACAGCGACATTGTTGAAGAGACAGAAGCCTAGCGAGTAGTAAGCACCCGCATGATGCCCAGGCGGCCTTACGAGTGCAAATGCATTCTTCGCTTTCTTTCTGACCACAGCGTTCACGGCATCTATTGACGCCCCGACAGCAAGAGTTGCCGCCTCAAAGCTTTTAGGACTAACCACCGTATCGCCAAGGTCAAGGACGCCGCCTCCTGCAGCACAGGTCTTGTCAACTAACTCAACATAATCTGTTTCATGCACCAGTTCTAGGTCTTCTCGCTTGGCTGGCTTAGGTTCAACGTAAGCGCATTTTCGGGATTTGAGCAATCCGCTTCGGCTCAATTCATCAACAATCACTCTTAGTCGGCTAGGCGTTTCAGGGTGGTCAGGTCCAGGATCGTGTTCAAGAAATTTCGGACTGTAGTAGATTGCTGTGTGCACTTCGCCTCACTCTTGAGCTAGGATAGACTGTTTTAAAGACTTCTTCAACATACTCACTAGGCGTTAAGCCTTTGCTCCTCGCTAGATGTCTAAGTGCTCTGTCCACGCCTGTTGCGTATTGAATCGCCTTCTTCGGTCTATCTGAAATGAATGCTGGGATACCGAGATCCTTGGCGACTTTGCGTAGAACTCTTTTTCGTAGACCGTCGTTTTCTGATTCTATTTTCAAATTGATTGGCAAGCTCAATGCGAATCTCACAGTGCCAATGTCAGCAAATGGGAGGCGCAGGTCAATTTTGTGAAAGGCGCTCACGGACTCGTCTCTCTGAAAATTCGTCTCATGCGACATGACCGTGTCATCGTATAGCGCTTCAATGACCTTTTCGGCACCATACTTTGCATAAACTGCCAGGTATTTGTGGTAGCCGCCAAACAATTCGTCAGCGCCTTGACCCGACAACAAAACACGGCAGCCAAGTTTCGAAGCCGTTTGGGCAGCCCAGAAAAACGGAATTGCCACACTGGCTTTCATGGCATCAGGTTCCTCTAACAACCAAAGAACCTTTGAAAGAATTTTCTCAACATCAACGATCTTGAACGTTTTAACGGTGATTGGCATGGAAAGCGCTTTGGCGGCTTCTACAGCATGCGCTAATTCGGGTTGCCCTTCTGACCCTATTGAGATCAAATTCACTGCAACTCCACATTTCTGGGCTAGACGAGCGATTACGCTGCTATCTAAACCGCCCGAAAAGGCTACTCCAGCTTTCTCAGCATCTAATACTCTTTCTCGAATCGATTCCGCGAGAAGCTTCTCCAAGTGTATTGCAGCCTCATGCAGCTTCATCTTTCTTCGGCGTGGTTGTCTAATGGCTGAGACTGATTCAAAAGCGAATCCTGTTCGGTTCATCCTCGCTAGGTTTCCCGGTGGAAACGAATGCACATCTTTTACGCCGATGTTCCATAAAGCCTTGCGTTCCGATGCAACAGCGCACAATATTCTGTTCTCGCCATAATAAAGCGGCATTATGCCCAACGGATCTCTTCCTAACAGGATTTGCCTGCCTGACGCAACAACAAACGTGTAATGCCCATCAAAGTTACTGAGCACTTTTTTAGCTGCCTGAAGTGGCAAGCACGTTTGGTAAATGCCTGCATAGCTGAAAGGATGGGTTGGATGTTGAGGGAAGACTTCTCCTTCAAAAATGATCGCATAGTCATCGTCTTTGGACTGAATTGATTCATAATGACGTCCGTTCTTTGACATATTGCGGCCCATGCACACACTTGAAAGTATACCTGATTTTTTTCTTAATTCGTCAAGGGACTTGGTCGAGACTACACCACTTGGCGTTATTACTTCGTGGCTGCCTATTCCTCGATGAATCAGCGCTTCGAGCATGATGATAACTAAAGGAACCACATCGTCATCACACTTGCTCATGGCTGCGACTATAGCTCCCATTGGGGAAGTCCTTCAGGTGCCACTTTAAGGCGGAGTATGGTTTGACCTGACCTCTGCTTTAACATTTCTGAGTGTAATCTACTTGAATTCAAATAGAAATCGAGTGCATTACTCTGAAGTATAGATAGATTGCCTTTCTTTCCGACGTCGGAGAGTTTTATAAACCCTCACATTTCATTAGTTTTGGAGGAGGCTACTGCGTGGGTCTTGAAGACTTTGAGAAGAGAGCAGTTGCGGCAATCAGTGAACTGAAGGCTATGAAAGCTAGGGAGAGCACTCTTGTGCATCACGATGATGCAGACGGCCTATGCTCAGCCGCCATCATAAAAGCCGCGTTAGAACGTGAAGGCTACCAAGTCAAAACTCTTTGTCTAGAGAAGACTTATCCTGAATTCGTTGAAGACTTGCACAGGCGAAAGAACGAGACAATAATCTATTCTGATATAGGTTCAGCCCACGCCGACTTCATATCCAAGGTTAACGCTGGCAACAACCTGACAATAATACTCGACCATCATCATGACCCCCCTGAGGCAACCGACCTAAGAGTGTTCGACTTGAACTTGGAACACTTCGGCTTTGAGGGAGACACTGAATTCTCAGGAGCCACATGCAACTATCTTTTCGCCAAGATCCTGAACAAAGCGAACATCGATCTTTCTTATCTGGCGCTTGTTGGCAGCCGCGAAATCCCTGCTGACCTTGCGGGTTTGAACAGAACCGTGCTGGAAGAAGCTGTTAGGAATGGCGTAGTCAAGACTGAAGGGAAAAAAATCAGAGTTGCACAGCTGGACTTGAGTGTAGATGATCTCTTTTCCAAACTCCAGATTTTAGGCGCAGTTGGCTATTACCAAGGCGGACCGAAACTAGGCGTTCAGGCCTGTCTCATAGGAATCACAGAGCGGGTCAAAGCTACGGTTGACGAATGGGAGCAAAAAAGAAGGAATGTGAACAAGAGATTGATCGGATGGCTTTATCGGCAACGACTGAAAGAAACGGAGCATCTGCAATGGTTTGATGCGGGCGACATGTACAAGGGCATGGGAACTAAAGTCATTGGACAGTTCTGCTCCTTCCTATCCTATCAAGCAAGACTTGTCAAACCTGATAAGTACATACTTGGTTTCATGAACGTCCCCCCGGAAATTCCAGGATGGCAAGGCAGACTGAAAGGTCCGTTGGTCAAAGTTTCGGTCAGAGTCCCAAGGACTCTACATGAATTAATCGACAGAGAAAAAATGCGAAGCGCAGTTGACCTATTAGCTAGAGCCTCTGAAGGCTTTGGTACAGCGGATGGCCACAAGTACGCAGCGAATGTTGTCATATCAGCAGACAAGAGGGAGCTTCTATTGCGAAATGCTGATGTCCTCGCGCTTATGTAAACATATTAGCGTCTAAATTGAGTTTTTTGTGTCATAAAAATTGAAATATACGTGTATGATGTCTTCTGTGGTGCTGGTAGTAAGCCATGGTAGATGTGCCTGAGGAAGAGTGCGGAGTCTTTGCGGTCAAGGACTTCCAGGGCGGTCCGGTTTTCGAACACATATATTGGGGACTGCGTGGTCAGAATCATCGCGGGCACCAATCGCATGGCATACTCACTTATAACGGCGGTTTTCACGTTTACAAAGGCTTAGATCTTGTTCCGAAAATAAAAGGGCAAGACATCCAGCCTTGGCTGAGCAAGCTGCCTGGAAATGTAGGGATAGGAAACGTTCGATATACAACTTCGGGTGGAACTGATGAGGAGTCGCTCATCAAAGGCACCCAACCCTTCATCTTGGAGGCAGATGGAAGCAAGATCGCCGTAGCCTTCAACGGCAACATAGTGAACACAGCCCCGCTCAGATGGGAAATAAGGAACAGATTCGGTGGTTTTGCGTACCAGTGCGATGTTGAACTTGTGGGCAGCAAACTGCTGATGAACTTGACGGAAAACAAGGACCTGCGTGCAGCAGTAAAAGAATGCATAAGGGATCTAGAAGGTGCTTTTTCAGTAGTTGGCATAACCCAAGAGGGCGAGATGTTCGCGTTCAGAGACCCATATGGCATCAAACCCCTATGCTGTGGTCACAACCCAACACGAAACGTATGGGCGGTGTCATCGGAGACGGTGGGCTTAGACATAAATGGCTTTGAATTCGATTTTGAAGTGGAACCAGGCGAACTGGTCGTTGCCACAAAAGATGGCTTCACTCGTGAAGAAACTGTACCGTGTAGGAGAAAGGCTTTATGCGCTTTCGAGTTCGCCTACTTCGCCCGGCCAGATTCCAGACTTTGCGATCGCTTTGTATATGAGGTTCGAGAAGAGTTCGGCAGAAACCTGACGCGTGAATATCCCGAAGTAGCCAAAGACGCTGACTTGATTATTTCCATGCCGGAAACGGGCGATGATGTAGCCTATGGCATGCATGAAACAACAGGGCTAAGATGGGAACGTTCAATGCGTAGGCACCGATATGTTACTGAGCGAGCCTTCATACTGCTACCGGGGGAACGCCAGGCCACTATAGACCGAAAGATAAATGTCTTGGCGCAGAAGGTGAAGGGGAAACGCGTTCTGGTTACAGAAGACAGCATAGTTCGTGGCGATACCACTAAGGTTGTAGTTGAGAAGCTTCGCCAATTCGGAGCAACTAAGGTTCACTTGTTCATCACTTACCCACGCATAATTGGTCCGTGCTTCTACGGGATCGACATGGCTACTTACAGCGAGCTGATTGGTTTTCGCTACATGCCAGAAGACATCGCCAAAATCATCGGCGCAGATTCTGTCAACTATCAGTCAATCGAAGGGTTTGTCAAGTCCATCGGCGTGAGTGAAGACGAACTCTGCATGGCTTGTGTGACTAGTCGATATCCGACTCCGCTTGCACAGAGAATGGCAGATGAAATGAGGGCCCATGTTGAAAAGGGGCACAAGGAGACAGGACGAGTCTACGAAGTAGCAAGCGTGATGTAATGGAAAAGGTCAGCGTACTCGTCGTGTCGTACGGCTCTAGAGAAGCCGCCATCATAGACGCATTCGCTCGAAGCGCAAACTACAAGGCGGAACTATACGTTGCGGACAAGCAGAAGAACCCCTTCAACTTGAAAAAAGCGCGTGAACTGGTAGTCGTATCTGACCTTAACACAGAGGAAATAGTCAAATTCGTTAAGAAACGCAAAGACAAAATCGACTTCGGAATCATTGGTCCAGAAAAACCCATAATTGAAGGCATCCGAGACCTAATCGAACATGAAACTCATGTTCCTATTATTTGTCCAACAAGAGAATTCGCGATAGAAGCCAGTAAAGTGGCGCAGCGCCTGCTCCTAGACAAGGTTGCACCTCAAGCCAGCCCGAGATTCAGAATATTCAATATCAAAGATTACAGAAGCCTCGCAGTCATGAAAAGAAACGTTTTTCGTTGGTTAGACGAGTTAAAGAATCAAGCCGTAGTAAAGCCAGACAGACCAGCTGCAGGAAAAGGAGTAGGCGTATGGGGCGACCACTTCAACACTCGTGAGCAACTTTTTGAGCATTTTACAGCCAACTGCCAGCATGGCGCTGTGATTGTTGAAGAAAAAATCGAAGGTGAAGAATCCAGTTTTCAAGCCTTTTGCGACGGCAAGCATCTGGTGCCTTTGCCTGAGACACGTGACTACAAAAGAGCTTTCGACGATGATAAAGGACCAAATACGGGTGGAATGGGTGCATACAAAGACTCTGGCGATGTCTTACCCTTCATGACAACAGAGGACAAAGAAAGGGAAATTGAACTTGTCAACAAGCTCTTCAGAGAACTGCGCAAAAGAGCAAACAGCACTGATTTACGGGGCATACCATTCTACGACGCCTTTATGCACAATGGAAAAGAGCCCAAGATTTTAGAAAACAACAGCAGACCTGGTGACCCAGAAATACAATGCGTCCTGCCCATCCTGAAGGACGACTTTGTAGACGTCTGCTACAAGATACTAGAGGGAAACCTCACCAAAGTCAGCCTTGAAAAGAAAGCAACAGTAGTAACCTACAAGGCGCCACCAAACTACGGTGGATACGCCACCACTTTTCCAAGCCGTGTAAGGAGTAATGAAGTGAACTCTCCTGTCGACTTGTATGAAGTTGAGAAGCTCTGCGCCAAGCACGGAGATGACATGCGTGTGTATCCGGCTTCGATGGAGACCAGAGACGACGGTAACACGTACGCTTTGAGTTCTAGAGCAGTATGTGTAGTTGGCATCGGAGAAAACATAGAAGAAGCAAGGGAAATCTCACTGAAAGGCATCAGAGCCATCAAGGGCGGAGCACTCTGGCACCGAAACGACATAGCCTCAAAGAAGCACATCGCAACGAGCATTGAACACTTGAACCGTTTGAGGCTCCAGAAACAATGACTTCACATGCACCGAGCTCGCAGGCAATCTTCATCTCTGACTGTGAAGGACCCGTTTCAAGAAACGACAACGCATTCGAGTTGGCGAGTCACTTCATTCCCGAAGGTAGCCGTTTATTCACTTTCATAAGCCGCTACGATGACGTTCTCGCAGATATCGTGAAGCGCAATGGCTACAAAGCAGGCGACACGCTGAAGCTTATTCTGCCCTTCTTGAAAGCTTACAACGTAAGTAACGCGATGATGACTGTTTTCTCATTACAAAATATGCTTCTAGTGCCTGCCGCCAAAGAAATGCTCGCATTCGTTCGTCGTTCCATGCCGGCATATATTGTGAGCACAAGCTACGAACAGTACATGCGTGCTCTGTGTGACGTTATAGGTTTTCCCTTCGAAGACGTGATTTGCACACATCTAGACTTGGACAGGTACGAAATCGTCGAAGAGGAAAAAGAGGAACTCAAGAGGCTTGCAGAAGAAATTGTCAAGCTTCCCATGCTGGAGATTCCCAAAAGCGCTCAATATTTGAGGGAATTGCCAAAAAGAATGCAGCTGGTTGTTAAGAAACTGGACGGGATCTTCTGGGAAGATATCGCTGGCATGAAGATAGGAAGAGTGCTTTGTGAAGTCAACCCTGTTGGAGGCTATGAAAAAGCTGCAGCTATAAAAGGCATCGTGACCAAATCGAGAAGACAGCTTTGCAACGTGATGTACGTTGGCGACAGCATAACAGATGTAGTAGCCTTTCAGCTTGTGCGACAGGCTGGCGGCTTAACTGTCTCATTCAACGGCAACGGTTATGCAGTGAGAGAAGCTGAGATTGCTGTAATGTCAGAAAACGCGGTTGTAACAGCTGTCTTGGCAGTCTCTTTCACTAAACTCGGAAAGACTGGATTAATGAGTTTTATTAGAGAGTGGAACCCAGACGCAGTAGAGAAACTCGACTTGTTTGAACCCTTGAAGAGGAGCTTCTTGAAAACATGTGGCAAGAAATTCCCCAAGGTGGAGTTAGTCACGGAGCGGAACATGGAAAAACTGGCGCAAGAGAGTATTAATTTCAGGAAATGCGTGAGAGGCGAAGCGATTGGAAAACTTGGATAGAAACGTAAATGCTTCTTCTAAGACTGAGTTAATTTCTAGGTTGAAAACGGAGCGATCGTAGTTGGTGGAAATTGAGGATACTTATGCTGAAGCTTTCGACGGTCTGTTTTGCCGAATCTTGATCACTGCCAAAGATAAAACGCGACTTG
>Ga0315309_1000739_pt1 | contig 19953 bp, 22 predicted proteins | sample TDP4_MG_FD_203080 | JGI IMG/M metagenome (GOLD analysis project Ga0315309, IMG submission 203080) | Freshwater sediment microbial communities from Lake Towuti, South Sulawesi, Indonesia - TDP4 | ecosystem: Environmental > Aquatic > Freshwater > Lake > Sediment | place: Indonesia: South Sulawesi... | reverse complement strand
CCGTGATGGCGAAGGAGTCTAGGTGTCTCTGTCCACTCTTTTCTACGTAGCCGTTTTGGAGCAGATACCGGAATATGCCCTCGAACGTGCTGTGGGTTCCACACTGCTTGACGGTTCGCTTCTCCAGCTCGGTTCTCCTCAGCGGACTCTTCTTAAGCTCGGCGAGGACAATCTTTGCGAGTCGCAGTCTCTCCTGCAATGTTCTTGTCATTGAAGCTCCACCTCAACGGGCTTCTGCGTGCTGTAGTGGGGCGGAGAATGGTTGCCGCACACGAACAGGATGCTAATATCGTGTTTTCCGTCTTTCCCATAAGTTTGAGGCGTTAAATCTGGCTCATATGGAATCATGGGCACGGTCCAAGCTGGAACACAAACGGGACAGAACCTGTAGCAGTCGCACAAAACTGGTATGGCTGGTCTGCTGGCTATGTAGACGCGTCCGCAAACGGGACACTTGCCCACAGCCATACCAACCCTAACCGTCATGTGATTTTCCTCACGAATTTGAAACCAAAAATGGGAGATGATGATTTCACGAAGCGCGTCGTAAACTATGGAGTTGGCTACAACGCGGTGGCGATGTTGGTCATTTTAGCGACGCCCTTGCTTTGCAACACGCCTAGTCCTATGCGTTCGTTGGCAACAACCCCGTAGATTCCGCCTTTAGGATCCTCGTAGTCCTGGGTTTGTATGTCCCTGCGCACCAGCATCACAGCAGCGATATCGGTGTCTACGCCGTATGCGACCCCGTTCGTGCATTTGGTGCTACTCACGATGCGCATCCCAAGATAGGTTTCCGCTAGGACGCCCCGCCTAACGTCCACGCCCTCACCCCAATAGAGGCTGCTGATGAACTTGTCGTCTCTCCACAGCTGGGTTACCTGGCGTGGATGCAACACCAAAACTTTCGGGCTGAAGTCCTCGTTGATCACGGCGTCCCAGAGGGCGGTCACTTTAGCCCAGTCCATGGCGGTGCCTCCGCCAGCCAACGGAGCTCCACCAGCCAGATCAGCGTTTGCGATGGCTCCGTAGAGGCTTAAGATTCGCTCAGTCTCCAGCTCAGCCACTGACCTTCCGCACTCAGCCACTTGCCTGTCCATGACGTTCCATGTGGCGTCTTCCAGAAACTCCTGGGTCCATTCCGCACCCGCCTTCACGATGACGTTGGTGGATACGTCGATCCTGTCGTATCGTTCGCCTACCACGTAGACCTTGCCGCTTTCGGCCATCACGTAGGCTTTACCCTTTTTGGCCTTTGGAAAGCGCTCCAGGGCTTCGCTTGTTGGGCGTACCCAGATGATCTCTCTGCCAATAAGCGCTGGCTTGGCAGCCTCAACGACCACGTCGTGCATGCGTCCAAGGGCTTGGGCTTGATCGCTCAAAACGCCCTCCTGGATGCCCTTCTGCGTGTAGCGCTGGAAGAACGGGTTTCGCTGAACTCTCTGCGCCATCTGGTCAAATTCCGCCTTGAAGGATGGTTCCTTGATTAAAGCCTCAAAAAGCTTCGGCATAGCGGTCACTTCTCCTTTTTCTCCAGCTTCGCAACCCTTTTCTCGAGCTCTAAGACCCTCTCCGTCAATGCTTTGTTGTCCATGGTTTCCTCGCTCATGATGGTCACTTCTCCACTTTGATGAGGCCGGTGTCGTCTGCTGCGCTGAAGGCTTGTAGTGCAAACCCAAGCCTACGTGAGTAGTAGATGGTGTACGATGCGGTTCCGCCCTCGTTGACGGCTTGGTCTCCTAGGGCTAGGAGACGCTTGCTGGCATCCGCCCCATACACTGCTTGGCCCCTGGATATGGACCCACCTGCCTTACCCTTCACCACACCTTCCGTGCATATGGGGCACCTCTCACCGGTCTTAACCGTCTTCACGGCGACGCCGATGCAGTTCTGGGCGCTCGTCGCCGGGCTCACCTTCAGGTCGTCACTCAAGTAGACTGGGTCACCCTTGGTGATGTCAGCAGAGGCCTCAAAGCTTAGAATCTCGGCTTCCGCCATCGGCGTATAAACGTCGCCAACATCGATCTCCGGAAACAGGTCAGCCATTCACCCTCACCCTGATTTTTAATGCGGTTTCAACGAGTTCATCCTCGCTTACTTCCGGTCCAGAGAGGACCCTGACGTTGACAACTTGTAACGCAACTGATGAACAAGTAAGCGTGGTCCATAGCTCCAGCTTCTCACAACCCTCTCCTCGGGCAGAAGCCTCAAAATCTCACGTTTGTCGATGAGGTTGGGGTCTGAAGGATGGGTTGACTTCAACAATTCCTCAGCCAAAGATTTCTGCTTGACTCCATTTGGCATAGGTTCCCTTTGTTCAGCCTCAGCCAGCTGAGGCTTGGACTTAGCTATCTCGTCTAGTCGCTTGTTTATTTCAGCAAATTTTTGTTCGACTAGCTTCATCAAGTCGTGAAGGGCTAGCTTTGGCTCTGACTCTTTCTCTGCTTTAAGCTTCTCCACAATATGAACGTTCGTTTCTGGTATGCCTGGCACAGCCACTAGGCTCAATTCAGCATTATGCAAGCCGTGCGGAACCTTGCCGTCTAAAATGTCGATGCGTTCGTAATCGGCGCCGATACTGACGTGCTGGATCAAGCCCTTACGAATCTTTTCAGCCGTCTCGTCATCGTAGATTTCCGCCTCATAAGACAGCATCTTAGAATCCGGATTCCAGTAAGCCTTAGTGACCTTGCCTATGGCGTCAAACGCGGAAACATGCTCTAAATAAACGGGTGAACCAACCAGCCTAGAAGCAAAATTCTGTAGCTCATCCGGCGTGTAGATGTTGAGATTTCGGCTCATACCAGCCGTTAGGGCTACACCTCTAATCTTAAGAGGCTTGTCGACAATTTTCTCGAGAATGGGCGTTACATAACAGAAGTGTTCATGGCGAGCCTCGCGGTGATGCCGCTCAAACCAAGCCTTCGCCCTCTCTAACGTCCACTTATCCTTGTCGAAAAGGTAGCTCTGAACCGTGGTCTTGTCTTCACCCTTTAATTTGCCAACAACAGCTTTGATGCCCTCATCCTCACTCAGCGTAATGGTCCGCAGGCTGTCCTGCTCAAAGTCTGATGGGTCCCGATGGCCGCTGCGAATGTATTGGTCGGTTGTTTCCCAGGGGATTTTAACCACGACCATGCTGTTTATGGGAAGAAACGTTTTTAGAATTGAAATGTTGTATGGTACCTGTGTAGGGCCCTGGTTAGGTGCCTAGAATGCAGAAGAAGTGGATAAAGGTCTATTTGAGTGAGGAGCAGAGACATCTTCTTAGAAGGATTGCTGAGGGCTTGGGAATAGGGGAAAGCGAAGTTCTACGCCAAGCCTTCATGGAATACGCAAAATCCATCAGCCTCATCACAGAAACAATACACAAAACAAAATAACCCTCCATACCAAGTAAGCCCTAGAGACCTAACTGGCGTGTCGAAGCGTGAACGCTAAGCTACCCATCGATTAGCTCGTCCAAACATCCAATCTGGATTAAATCCCCGAATCGTAATGAATTAATGGTCTCCGAAACCGTCAAGGCACATGACCGAGATAAGCGAGCCCACGCATGTTTTTAAACAAATTTGAACGCCAAAACCAATTAACTAAAAATTAAAAGAACATCTATAACAGAATCTTTATAGACCACGATAAAAATTCTTTTCCCCACGGTCAAATCGTGTTTGTTCTCCACATATCTCGAGTAATGGGAGAGATAAAGCAAAATTAATATCATCTGAAACCGACAAGATACCTTTAGGGCTGTCTTTGAGATACAGTAAATACAATTTTAGGTTTGCAGATGAAATTCTAAATTCTAAGATAGCTTTAAAGACTGAAATCGAGGACATCATCAGGCGACTTATTCTTGATCCTTTTGGTAAAGGCAAAAACTCACCGCATAAAGTGATCAAAAACGCATTTATACAAAATAATTGGAGTGCCGAAGCGACAATCTCTAATAGGACGAGGATGAGGTTTGATCTTTACAAGGAACGAATTGGCATAGAAATTGAAACCAGTCATATAATCCATACGTATAAAGATTTTCTTAAATTCCTTGTCGCGTTTAATGATGGAAAAATTGACGTTGGCGTTGAGATAGTGTATGACGATTCATTCGTAAGGAGATACGGTCTTGGGCATGATAAACCAACTATAGGTAAAGTGAAAAAAGATCTTGAAACACTGTTTAGACCAATTATTCCTGTTCCTATCTTCGTCATGGGTCTAGAGTGACATTTTACTTTTTATGGGTGTTCACTTTGATCGTTTGCCGTGGACGCTGCCGGGCAACACTAAGAAACTTTTAGCAGATAGGACACACGATCCGTAAACTTTCTGAGATCCCTTAATTGAAATACCCCATCCGCAGCAGATAAGATTCTCCCAAGATCGCGCTGTCGGTGATACCATCCTGCACCGTCGACAATTGCAAACACTTCAACCAAATTACCATATCTCTGCTTAGCATCGTTTTTTATCTCCTCTATCTCATCCGCATCAAGTTTTTGCTTCGTTCCATGACTATTATGGAATTTGACCTCAACAAGTACCTTTGGGTCCTCAGTGGTAGGAATGCAAAGATCAACCTTCTTACGAATACCAGGAACTACTACATCAGGTCCCTGATACGTGATGTTGGCTTTAATGAGTTCTTCTTTTACCATATCTAAGACTACATCGCCCAGTTTTTCTGATAGTCTCCTCACCGCTCTCTGGATCATGATGGCTCTCAGAACGTCCTTTGTAGATTCCACCATTCCTCTGGCAGGATTGTTTATACTCCATTCAGAGACCACATTAACCGAGGCCATACGAAGTTCCTCATCTTTGGGTAACTTCAATAGTATGTCCTTCCATCTGTGCATTTTGCCCATTTTGGCAGATATCAACGCCTCAAAAGTTGTGTGTGTCAAGAACGCCGAAATTATTAGTTCATCCAAGAAAGATGGGTCACGTTTCAATTCTTCCACTAACCTACCTTGCAAACTTCTATTGAGTGGTTCTCCTCGAACCAGTTTATCCAGGCCCTCCTCTATTTCAGGCATTCTCATTTCAACGATGACATCGGGGGTGACCTCTTTCATGAAATCCTGAAGCCTCTGTAAGATTTTGCCATTCGTAGTGATGCCTTTCAAGAACTGGTCAACACTCTTGATCATAGGCTTAACCCTTTTTCTGAAAAATTAGAATGTCCTCAGTCTGCATGATGTTCCGAGCACCCTCTATAGGACGAATAATATGTCTTTCAAGGTTTAAATTGCGGGTTTTGGCGATTTGTATCAGATTCTCCTTAAACTTAACGCCCAAGTCTTCAAGAGTGCGCTGTATCTGAAGAGTGTTATAACCAATTATTATAATACAATATTTTTTATTTCTAAGAACCCGGCTCATCTCTCCAAAGACTGCATTCATATCCTCGAAGTAGTAGTCGATCTTTTGCTTAAGACCCGCCCCTCGCAATCCAATCATTCTCTCTCTCAATTCGTCAATATCATATCCCAGATACTCTAGTTGAGACCGATCTTCCTCAAGATAATCTATAGCAAAATAATATGGCGGAGAAGTAATTATCCCGTCAATCTCCTCTTCATTAATGCTCTTAAGCTTTTTCGATTCTAGTTTTCTAAGGTCCCGTGCATCTCCTTTGGCAACAATAACTTCTCCGAGCCTCAGCCCAAGTTTTTCTCTTGCAACTATGAACTTCTTTACCACGTTCAGGTACCTTTGAAAGACTACGGGAAAAACGTCCTTGGGAGTCTTATTTTTTCTACGTTTAGCATATGCCATAGCGTCGAGATAACAAAGCAAGAAAAGGTTTTCAAGAATGGGACTTCTTGCAAATCCCGGTTTGGGGCTCCTTCGAAACACATTTTGATCCAAAGTTAACTGCAACTTTTTTGGAGAAGAATAATACTCAAACACCTCATTTAGATCTTTCACATACTCTAGGTCATGCATACCAAGCTTCAAAGCGTCAGCCTTAGTTTGGGTCATAAACAAACAGAAAGGATTCGCGTCAACACCGATTGACTTGAGACCTATAGTGGACGCCTCGATGTTAGTCGTTCCACTTCCGGTCATTGGATCTAAAACAACATCTTCCCCTCGGAGCTTCATGATGTTCATAAGCGCCTTAATTAACTGTGGATGAAATTTGCCTCGATAAGGGAAAAGACCATGTGTCGCGTATCCTGTCTTAAACTGATAGGTTTCGAAAAAAGCCCTTAATCTGACAGAAGGATGTTCACCAGCTAGAAGAGGTAAACCCGCGCACAGATTATAATGATGTGTTTCTTTTCCATTAACTAGGTGAAAATATGCGCTTCGAGTTATCAGCTCTGACTGCTCCAGACTTCTGAGTTCTCCTAATGCTAGTTCTAGTTCGTAAATCTGTTGCACTCCAGGTAATAATTTGCATCCCTTTGGAATCACTTCGCTCTGGAAACTCGGTAGATCAAGATAGCTCATTTTCTCTCTAGAAATTGTTTGTTTCCGACAGTTCTTAACTCTTTTCATTACGGTATTCATCTGTTTAATTTATACAAGTGGCTCATAAACCTATATGAAAAACTCTTTCTGTTAACAACTCAATGGCAGATATCTTTGTTGCGTTGAACCATATTGCAAGCGACCATTTTATTGTCGCTACGTCGCTATACTCTTTCCTCAATTTAGCCGTTACATCCTTTGCTGTTTCTAGTAGATTTTTGAATGGTGATTCGTGAGTTCGAAAATTGCTCAACTCATTTCTACCTATCCCCATAACCTTTGCAACGTGAGTGTCAAGGATTACCAGATCGTCATCCAATCCTACAAAAGCCTTCATCGCCGCCAAATTCTTGAACGTGACCCTAACATTCCTGTTTTTTCTAATCCTCCAAAATATTGCGAAAATGTTTTCTTGTCTCAGCGCTTCAGCAAAATTGTTCCACTCGTTATACTCATCTTTAATGGCTGAACAAAACCTTTTTAGCTGAGCTGAAATCTGGTTGCAGAAAATCATTGGTTTTAATACCGATGCTATTGCTCTTGGCGGCATCGACAGGATAACATCTAAATCGAAAGACTTTGTGCACTCCATTAGTTCAAAAATCTTAGGCTCTACCTGTGTCCATTTCTGCGGCACTGAATAAAACCAACAGTAAATTATAGCTGGTCCAGGTCCTAAGATCCCTCCCAGTTTCCTAACCTTACTTAAATATTTCTCTGCCTCACTACCACTTTTTCGATAAATCTCTGTAACATCTCCGGCTATGGTTTCGACTTCCCTCATCAAGACGCCACTAACTTTTAGTATATGTTGCGGAACTGCTAAATATTTTGGAGATGTTAAGAAGATTACGTGGAAGGTCATGGAAAGAGAAAAATGCAAGTCATGTAGTAATGAGGTTTCATATTGGGAACTGAGACGTTATAATGGAATTTGTGCTGCCTGTTTTGCGAAGGATGCGAATAAGAAGCGTCGCAAGCCTAGATTATGAGAGGTTATATGCTTGTCTTATGATCCTATTCAAAGGCACCTAGCTATAGAAAAACTGGTTATTCGTTTGGGACCTGAGGGTGAAGAGAAGAAGTATTATCGTGTTAGGCCAGCGAGATGGTATGGCGGAATCGTTACAGCCGATTGTGTCGGCTGCGGGTTAATATGTAGGTTTTGCTGGGTATCCGACGCTGTGATGTTTCATCCCGCTGAGGTTGGAAAATTCTATACTCCCAAGAGGGTTGCGGATGGCTTAGTTACATTAGCTAGAAAATGCGGCTTAAACCAGCTGAGGGTGAGTGGCGGAGAGCCCACGATAGGAAAGAGACACCTGCTCCAGCTTCTTGACCATCTTCAAGGCAAAGGATACCCCTTCATCCTAGAAACCAATGGAATCCCCATCACCTACGATGAAAGCTATGCTAAAGACCTCTCAAAATACGACTTCGTCCACGTAAGGGTTTCATTGAAAGGATGCAACGAAGAAGAGTTTGCCATGCTTACCGGAGCCAAACCAGAAGGCTTCACGCTACAACTAAAATCCCTCCAAAATCTAGTCGAGGCGGAAGTCAGCTGCCACCCATCCATCATGGCATCCTTCTCACCAAAGAAAAGCCTCCACACCCTCATCCAAAGACTCAAACAAATAAGCCAAACCCTCGCTGAGGAAATAGAAATCGAAGAACTAATCCTATACCCTCATGTGACCCAACGCATCGAAAAATATGGATTAAAATATTATACCGCTTATAGCCCTCAAAGAGTCCCTCCGGAACAAATTTAAAGACAATATAATATTCTTAAAACAAGTTTGCCCCCTCTGTGGTTAACGTGACGAAAACCATAGGAACTAGGGTTGAGGATGAAATATACGAAACAAATTCTTCGACTTCATAGAAATATTTATCTAAGAAGAAGGAAAAAACTTCTTTAGTAGGTAGAGGTTGAAATGTCACTTAAGCCCATTCGGATTAAGCCTTTTTGGAAAGAAGAGAAGAAGAAAGAATCATATGGAATGCGGGCTGAAAGAAAAGCTGAAGAATATCTGAAAAAACGGTTTAAAGTAGTTGCTACTGATAAAAAACTAAAAAGGGCTCTTGCAAGTCATGGACCCGCTGACTGGATAATTATAGATTCAACAGGGAAAACCATAGCATTAATTCAGGTCAAATCATCAAAATTGAAGGGTGGAGCACGTCTAAGTCCAGCAGAACGTGAGAAACTCATAGAAACGGCAAAAGAGTTTCATACACGTGCGTTTCTCACCACCTGTGAAAGAGGACATTATCACACGAAGCAACTATATCCAATACGAGAGAAAGCAACCACATCCAAGAAACGGAAAACCACTAGAAGACGCAAGACTCCATTAGAAAAACTTTATGGGGACTTAGTATGATTATAAACACTTTGTCAAATACTAAAAATGCAACTTTTGCAGTCTTGGTTCCCCATCCAGATCCCAGAGCGGAAGAATTTCCCACACCAAATGGGACTGGATTTTTTGTAAGCGAAGATGGCTACTTCATAACTGCCAGACACGTATTAGAAAAAAAGGATGCTTCAGGTAATATAACTCTTCATGATCCAGCAAAAGTTCAATTCATAAAACCGGAAATACCCCCGCCTATGCCCTCAGTTGATAGCATTTCAATCATAAAAGATTGGCCGGAGTTTGATTTAGTTTTATTAAAAGCAGATTTTGACAAGAATAGGAGTAAAGATGCATTTAAAGGAAAAGATGGATTTGATTTTGTTGAAATCGATTTAAACGTAATTCCTGAAGGAACAGAGGTATATTCTTTAGGTTATCCTTTACCAAAATACGAAGTGCATATCAAACGACCACTTATGTGGGGCTTCCACCATTTTTGTCCAAGAACAACTTCCGCAATAATATCTTCACATCATGATGTTATTGGTCCAGCATTTGGTCCAGGATTTCCTAAGTATTATGTAATTGACAAGTCGTTAGTCTATGGAAATAGTGGGGGTCCCATAATTGTTCAAGAGACTGGAAAAGCTATATCTGTGTGCGTTAGATTTCAACCAGTTCAAATACCTCAAAACAGAAATGTAACAATAACGGTTCCCTCCCTTTATGGGATAACTTCTTCTTTGAAAAATATTGAAAGTGAATTAAAAAATTTTATTTAATTCTTGCATGCAAGAGTTTTGACATCTAAACCGTGTTCAAGACACTTAAAAGCAAACTGTATATTCGTTGAAACCAATTCTTTGATTATTTGTTTACGAGCCATTTTAATGTATTCGCTAGGTAAGTATATTTCATGTGTAAAAGGCTTTGTTATACGCTTTCCTTCAGTGGTCAAGTGAGCATCATTTTGTCGTAGTCTTCGCGCAGGTTCTTGAGCTCCTCCTCTAGCCTCTTCAGTTTTTCTTCTTTGAGCCTACTGTTTTCAATCAAGGCCCTGATTGTTTTATTTTTGTCCTTAATGTCTTCTTCTAATGCTCTAATCTTCTCTGTGTCAGGTTTGGGTGATAAGACCCGTAAGGCGTGGTAGTGCTTTCGGTATAGCTCCTTCAACTCTTCAGGTCGAGCCATCCAATGAGCCATCGTTGTCTCGTCTAACTTGTGACCAGCCATGAACTTCACCGCCTTTTCGTTCATCCCACTCAGCTTTGCCAGGTTCATCCCGCTGCTCTTCAGCGCGTCTGGTCGAGCAGGGTTGATGTCTGCAGCTTCCAGCTGCTTCTCACTCACTAACTCTGCCTTCAAGGCTAGCTTCCTGAAGGAGTTCTCGATTAGGTGTGGCTTAAGTCGAACGTGTCGTAGCTTTTGCCTTCCCTCTTTCGTGAACAGCGGTGAGTCAAACTCCAACACATCATCATTCGCCCGCGCGTGCGCGCGCTGCTTAGAACATTTCCTGTCGATGCCCGCGGAGCCGGACGGATCCGGGATAAACTCTTGAGCTTCATCAAACACAAACAGGATGTACGGCTTGACCTGAACCTTTGTTGAACTCTATTGAATTATGAAAGAAAGAGGCATCAGGATCTGGTGCTTTTGGTAGAAGCATGGATTGCCAGAGCGATGGCGAACACGATGGTGAAGCTTAAGAGAGCGTAGAGAAATGTTGTCTGGGGCCTCTCGAAGTATTTAGGCATTTCCGGGAAAGGCGCCCCCCTTGAAGCTGTTTTTTCCTCTGCAGGGTCGCCATAGGTGATATGTATTGTTCCGAGACCATGATGGGTTATCTTAGCGGTTAACATGCCGGTGCGTTCGTCATAGGTCCAGCCGTGCTCCTGAACCGAAAGGGCATCCTTATTCGGACTGGGGCGTCCAGAGTAGTCGAGGTTCTCTAGGAGGACCTTCCTGGGATAGCTCGGGATGTGAATGCTCACCCAAGAGGCTGAGCCCGTGGTGCCATAGAGCTGAACCTCAACCTGATCATTCTCGCCCTGGACCGAAGTTACCTTGGAGGATGAGGAGGTGGGGTCCAAGGCCACCCAAACATCCTGGGGAAGGGCGGCTTGGCGGAAGAACAGGGGATTGCTGAGGGCCACCCTCTCCCCACCATGTTGAACCTCCAAGCGAAGATAGCTAGACTTGTCTGTAAGGGGCAGGCGTATCTCTTGGTTAAACTTTTCTTCCTTTAGGTCTATCCGCGATATTGTAGAGCCATTTTGGATGACGAGTAGTTCGCTTCCTAGAGGAACGCTTTCTAGGCAGACATTGATGACTACACCTGTGTTAGGGGATATATATACTACTCCGCCTCCTTGTTGGGGTCCACCCGAGCCCGCAGTGAATGACATACGGATGGGGTAGTCGGAGCGCACGATGTACATTCTGCCGTGGCGCAACGCTGACAATATTTCTTCCCTGTTGAGAAACTTGGCTATGACCAAGTTCTCGTATATAGGTTTGCTCGCCACAGTTGGTTGCTGTGTTCCAGGTACTCCTATCAATCCGTGGCTATCAAAACCAGCCACGCCGAATATGGCTGAGCCTTGGGAGAGGAAGTCGTCCCACAGCCTCAAAACCTGACTAGATGGTTCTTGGTCATGAACCGTATTGAAGATCTCAAGCAGTTCCGCGCCCCAGCCAGCCTCTTGCGAAACGGCTGTGAGATTTGAGGCCCTGGGATTAACGAGGCTGCTTAAGGCCCCGACTACCTTGATATTTTTCACTCGCTCCTCTACCGACTCGTAGACCGAGAAGTTGTGCCAAACCTCGAGGCCATAAGCCCCTATATCAGGCGTTACAGACGTCTCAAGCCCTGCTATCACCAGGAAGTCGAGGTCAGAATAGCTCTCGATGTCTCTCCTCCACCAATCATACATCTCTGCAGAGGTCCATCGAGAGAAGACTTGAAAATCATCCATCCAAATTTCAATGGATGCCCCTCGCCTAGAGGCTAGATTCAAAGTAACTTGCTTGAGCATAAGGTACTTAGCCGGGATATCTCCCAGTGTGGGACGCAAACGGAATGCGTAATCCGTTATGTTCAGTGTGTAAGTTTGCCATTCTCCGGGCGATGGAGAATCTAACCAAACGGAGAGCTGCTGTGTGCCATTGCAAAGGTCGGGGACACTCTCATCCTTCCAAGCGCCCTTAGAGAAGTAAAAGGAGAGCTTGTTGGACACCTCAGGAAACTTCGGGTCGTCTCTCCTTCCGAGACTAATAGAAATATACATTGCGGAGTCGGAAGCAGTGCTTTCAGAGAAGAAGACGCTGAATCTTAGCCATAAGTTGTAAGCCGTGGGCCGGTCATGAAGGAAATGTTTCCCTTTCTCCCAGCATGCCCAGGAAAGAAGATCGAAGTCGTCTTCCTGTCCCGTCAGCCCAAGCCGGAAACTCCTGTTCCCCTCCATAGACTGGCTGGAGTCAGTTGTGTTGAAGTAGGTCGCTGACTCCCCTGGGGAGTTAACCAGTTTCCACTGAGAGGGATATGGACTTCCGACCTCGAAGCCCCCATTATTAAGGGGAGGAATGGTGAAGTCGGTCTGAGCTGCTCCAATGGTGCTGTAGTCGTGCTCTGAGACCAAAACAACCTGATATCCCAGCTGCTTCAAGTTTCCCAACTGGAGGCTAGGCTCTGATCCAAACTTAGCGTCATGACTGAAGCATGTATGCAGGTGAGTGATGGTTCGATAAGCCCTTGGAATCTCTATCGATTCCTCTAGGCTAGCCACATCGTGTATGTAAGCGGTAGAGGCGAAGAGGATCATGGCCACCAACATCATAGACAAGCGTATCCAGGGTCTTCTCATGATTCGTCACCCGCTAGTTGTTGTTCTCTCTAAAGGTGTTGAAACACGGTTTCTCCCCGGGTCGAGGACCACAAGTTCGACGCTGTGGATAAGTGGCTGCGGAAACCCAATAGAGGCGGTGAAGCAGCCCATGTTGTCGGTGGGGAATCGGCCGAGGAAGGTGCGGCCGTAGTAGATATCAACGTAGGAGTCGATGAGGAATCCGGCTCCCCTAACGTGGATGGTAGTGTTATCTAGGCCTACTTCGACTTCTGGTTTCGGCAGGCGCTTTCCTACTTTGTATATCCATACGCGGGCTTCTCGTATTTCGGCCCCGTCTAGGCCGGTGAACTGGCAGTATACTATGTGGAGAAGGTTCCCCTGATACTTGCGGACTAGTTCTATGAACCTCTCCTCTATGGGGCTCTTCATCGGCATGTGAATAGGGTCGTCTCCGCCCCATGACACATAGTGAACCAAGTATGTCACCGTTCCGTTCTGGATGAGGGGATCTGGAGGTGGAGCCCCCGTGATGATTCCGTCTCCGGGGAGAACTGTGTGAAGAAGGAAGTCGCCGAAGGGATACGAGTCGATCTTGGCGTAGAAGCTCAGAACATATTGAGCGGAACCCTGAGAGATCGTCATAGCGGCAGCTCCTGGAGGAGCGTTGTCTCTCAGCCAGTAGGCGGCCTCTCTAAGGCCGACGAAAGGCCTATCGTACACTATGGTATAAAGGCTCGCGTAGCCGAGGGAATAGGAGGCTGGTGCAATCAGCAAGATCATAGCCGTTACTGTGACCACCTCTCCCCAACGATGTGGGTTCTTCAAGGCCAAAGTGGGAAGTACGTTCAAAGACCTTGCCAGAGATACTAAGCCCCTTCCGGCCAGGATCGAGGCTGCAGGCACCAAAGGCAGGATATAGTTGAAACCCTTGAGGGGGTAAGCCTGGAAGAACAAAATCACCGTCGCTGCCCAGATGAGGCATATTAGATCTCCCTTCTTCCTGCAGACTAGGGCCACAGCTACGCCGAGGATGGTGATAAGTAGGAAGATGGGGCCGGCAAGAGTTGCCAGTTCGTCGATATAATATGTTGTCGGTACCCTGCTTACGCGAGAAGACCCTTGAAGGAAGAACTCGGTTAGCAAGGAAGGATTGCTTGTGAATTGTAGGATTGCTGGGGATATGGAAACTGTAAACGCCAAGGTGGACCCGGCCACGGTGCGAAGGTCTAAGTCGCCGAGCCGTCTGGTGATCATGACTATCAGGAGAGAAACGGGAATCACGAGGGCGGCTGGAGCTTTGGCCATTACGGCTAAACCAGCAGTGCCCGCCAGAAGGTAGGCCCACCTGGTTTTCCCTGTCCTAATCCACTTGGCAAGCCAGAGCATGGAGAGGGTGAAGAAGAAGGTCATAGTTGAGTCGAGAAGTGCGAGGCGGCCAAGAGACACCGCGTACCCATTGATAGCCAGTAGGAAGGCGGCGACAGCGCCGATCCGTTGGTCGAAGAGTTCGCGGCCAAGTAAGTAGACGACTACTACCGTCAACATGCTGAACGTCACAGATAGAAGGCGGGTCGTGAGGTCAGATACACCGAAGGCCGAGTAGACCAGGGCTTGCAAGCCTTGATGAAGAAGGAAGTTGCTGATTCCGCGGGAGGCTAAGACAAAGAAGCGCCTCATCTCTTCATGACCCGCTAGTATGAGGGCTTGGCCTGCGTAGACCGCTTCGTCGCCCCTCAGGCCTATTTTGGTCAATTCCCAGGTCCGAAAGGCGGTACCAATGCCCAGGATAGGGAGTAGAATCCAGTGCTCCCTCAATCGGTTAACTGCCTGTCTCAACATGTGCGTTTCCTCATATCAAGAGGGGTGAGCCCCCTATCTCAAGGGTGCTTGCGATGTACTTGTCCCAGGAAAAATCCTCCAAGCGAACGTAGTAGAAGCGTACATCCTCGAGCGCTCTTGTGAGCAGATTCCTTTCCCTAGACTTGAGCTCTTGGTGGCTGAATCCTCCAATCTTCAAGTTCCTCACGAGGCGACTGTAAGGAGGGAAGTCAAAGGCTTCGTCGTTATTTGCCTCCACCATTTCCAGGGCTCTCCCGAGAGTGCACTCCATAAGAAGGGGTTCCCCACGGTCCATGAAGTAGAGGTCGTTAACCTGGCATTCTTGGGCTACACGTTGAGGATCTACAAGTGAGAGGATTGGCGGTTTTGGCGGTGGAACTACGATCTGGCCTAGGGCGTTTATAGTGAGAATAGGAGCCCCAGTCTTTCCCAAGGCGCGCATCAGGCTGCGTGTCCCCCGGGAGTGGATGCGGCTCTGTAGGATGAGGAATGGTAGTCCATACAACTCGTCGTAGTCAGATCCAAGGGCCTTAAGAGTGTGGTAGCTGATGGTTGGAGGCTTGGGGAAGCAGTGGGCTTTCCCTGAGGGATCCAAGATGGTCATGTCGTCGGATAGGAAGAGGCAACTCGGGGATTGGAGGATCTTCAGAACAGTCGTAGTTTTACCTGTGTCGGGATGGGCCGAGAGGAGGACACCATGTCCGTTTAATAAAAAGCATGCGGAATGTAGAAGGACATATCCTTTAGTAACGAAGAGAAACCTAAGCAATGGCTCAACTACGTTAACGTAAAGGACATTGTTTGAATTGGCAAGAAGTCTGCTAACGAAAAGCTTGAGTTCATTCTCGGCATCTATCGAGAACTCCGCGCCTAATGACCCAAAATGTTCACCGTAAGTTACTTTATCTCCAACAGTACGGGATGGAAAGAAACCATTATTGGACACTTTGATAATTATGTCTGGTTCCCGAATTCTGTCGCTATGGAAGAACTCCAACTCATGTAGAAGAATCTGGGATTCGACTCCCAATATGCCGTGGATGTCGTAGAAAATCAAGCCATCACCAACCTAAACAAATGAAGTACGTAGTTAACGTATTCTGAGGGCTTCAACTTACTCTTGCCCTTCGTCCTAGGTCGAAAGACATACGGCACCTCGATAACGCGTGAGTGCTTTCCCTTGACTAGGATCTCTAAGAGTATCTTATACCCCAATGGGTCCAAATTTACACAATCTAACACTTGTTTTCTGACTGAAAAGTAGCCGGACAAGGGGTCTCGCACTTTTTGCGTTCTAGGCAAAAGCACATGAGCGAGCAATGTAGCACCTTTGGACACCGTTTTTCGCAAAAGGCTCCAACTCTCCAGCCCACCGCCGTCCGTATAACGACTAGCCACGACCAAGTCGGCTCCATGGAGGGCCTTTTCCAGCATTTCAGCCAAGAGTTCTGGTGGGTGTTGCAGATCAGCATCCATAATGCTGAAGAGCGTTCCTTCAGCAATTCTTAAGCCATCGATGATCGCTAAGGAAAGCCTTCCTTTCCTGCGCCTATGCACAACTTTCACATTGGTGTAAGTTCTCGCCAGCTCGTCCGCCAGTTTTCCGGTTCCATCAGGGCTATTATCGTCGATGACTATCACTTCGTAGTTTTCATCGTCAATTAAAGTGGCTTGGATTCTCTCCAATAATATTGGAAGGTTATCTCTTTCCTCGTATGTAGGAACGAGGATAGAAAGCTCCTCATGCTTTGCCTTAAGCTCCCATGGTGGTTGCCTAATCAAATCCCTTAAACCTCCATAGTGGTTGACTGATCAAGCCGAACCAAATCATGGACAAGCATCCTGCTAGAGTAATGAAGACCATGCTAAGAAGATGTGTTACAAGACCTATGGGCAAGACCTCTGCCAGGGAAAGGCCTAGCCCCATGAACACGACAGACCAAAAAGCCTCATAAGAGCCTACATAGCCCGGTGGAGCAGGGAAAATGAAGGAAAGATTGAAGAGCATTGAGCCCAACAACGCCACCAACAGTGGAATATCCATGGCGAACATTTGAAACATTATGTGTACCTGTAAAGCGTAAACAAGCCAGATAGCAAATGATTGGACAAGTAATACTGATACCAATGTTGAACTATAGCTAAGCCCTTTTACACCACGAATCACTTCCTCCAACCAAGTGTTGAGCTTTCCTTTCCAACTCCTCGGCATTGGAATCTTAAAAGCGGTTTTGTTCGCTAAGCTCATTACCGCTTCTTCTTTCCTGGTCCCTACCATCAAGACGACGATGGCTGATAGCGTGAGTGTTCCTACAATTCTAAGGATGTTGATTGCCCACTCTGGAAGCACAAAATGATAAGGAAACAGAAATAACGCAATGGTTGCCAATGTAACTATGCTTAACAAATCGAGTAAACGCTCGACTATGATGGAAGAAAACGCCTCGAAGAAGCCTACGCTCTCACGCCTCTGCATCAAGAAAGCCCTGAAGAACTCGCCGGTCCTTATCGGAATGAGACTATTTGCAAGGAAGCCTACGAATGTTATACCCAAGGCATTAGAATACCCAACCGTGTTCTTTGTCGGCAAGAGAAGCAACCTCCAGCGCCAAGCCCTGATCAAAAAGGGAAGAGGTAAAATGAGAAATGCCAGAATCAACCAATATGCGGAGGCTTTTCGCAAAGAGATAACAAGCTCACCAAAGCCTACGTATGAAAGCATAAAAGCCAGTAAGAGGACACCAACAATCAACGAAGTAACGGTCCCAAGTTTATTGCTCCCCATACGCCCCCTCTCCGGCGATAGCAAGGTCTTCTCGGTTCCACACAAGTATATGTATGCTACATATGCTATATTAAGTCTTACGATATGTATTGGGAGTATTTAACGCAATGCTTTTGAACATCCCGTTCAACTTCTTGAACAGTTGGTACATGCTAAATCTACAGGATGAACTCCGAAGTTCTGGATGATTATTTTCGTTCGCGGAAGATTTTCACTCTATTAATTTCTGTTACGTATTTGAACCGAGAAAAGGGAAGGTTGAAGTCCAAGCCGTTACTACGTTTGTGTTATGGGCAAATGTGTGGTTTGCGGAAAACAAACCCAGAAGGTTCTGTTCAAAGACGCCGTCGTCAAGACCTACATCTGTTCTGAGAATTGTTTAAGGAAATACTTCGAGCCAGCATCATAAAGTGAAATTTTTATATTGAATTCTGATAATCATTCGGAATTTCAAAAAGATAAAAAAGGGATTTTTGGCCAATTATGAGAAGAGCTACTGCCGTGAAATCACCTACACGTAGCGAAAATTATTACCATCCAATTCCAAAGTCAGCTAGCATATGCAACAACCCAAGTCTAGAGGCTTCTCTGATGAAAAAACATAAAAAGTGAGTACTTTAATCTATACAGTCACATGGAGGTTCAAATGAAATGAAATGTCCAAGCTGTGGAAAAGATGTTACAACCCCAATAAAAGAATGGGATTTGAGCCCAAAGGTTCACGTCAAACTCTACGAGTGTTGTGGCAAAAAGTTCAGAGAATACGTGAAAAGATAAACTCAACTAATCAAAAGACAGATATGAGCGAACTCTCAAAGTTTCAAAAATTCCGAGGAAGTTAGCAGACCACAATCTGAGGAATACAGTGTATACTATTGCTGAGATTTTGAGAGCATCGAGGAAGGGGCTCGGAAAACCCATATCATGCATCGGTGTAATCTGAGCCTCAGGCAGTTGAAAGCTTACCTAGATTTTCTTGCTGATAGTGGGTTGGTAAGGGAGATTTCAAGATCAGAAAGCTCTGATTTTGAAACTACGGATGAGGGAATTGCATTTCTTCAAGCCTACAATAATTTGAAGGCTCTCCTTGGCGAATAGCCTTGTTACATACGTAATTATATAGTTTTTTCAGGCGCTCCTCTGCGTCTCCTGCCAAGCTTCCTATCCTCTTCAGCTTCGTCGATGAGCTGCGCGGGAGCTTAGTGTACTCCTCGAAGGCCCTTAACCCTGAGAGGTAAATCTCCTTTGTACTCTCTTTTCCCCTTAACCACTTAACGACCTCTGGAAAACCCTCCACTTCCATCTCCTAAAAACACTCCAACAGCTTTCAGCAGATTAAAGACTCGTCTGAATTGGATCTTTCCTCTCACCACAATATCCGCCTAGTTTTTAAGCTTATTTTCCTCGAAGTTCAACTTTCAAATCAGTATTAAAAGAGACAAAATATGTTACAATATCGATGTGGTATGGATGTCTAAGATGGATGAGGGGATGGGGAAACCTTGTGCTCACTGCTCAAGGACGATCCACGGAGCCAACTATTTCTGTCCGGGATGCAAAGTTTGGTATTGTCTCTTGTGTGGCATCCATGAGTTGTATGGAAAATGCCCGAAATGTGGAGACAAACTAAAGTAGGTATCGCGCCTCGAAACACCTAGTGTAGCTAGGCCGCCTCAGATAGTTGCTTTCTCCCTTGAAAAAAGTGAGCAAAACATAAACGGTGTCCCAAACTTCTTAATGAACAGAAAAAAAGAGGGAGTCTGCGGGGGACATCTCCACTACGTCTTATGTCCAAGCTAGACGACGACCCCACAGACCTACACGATTACCCCAGTTTCTTCCGATATATGTCGTGATTTCATTCGGGTAATTTGCAGTAAGCGTAACCCATAAGATTTTCAGCTCTTATTATTTCACCTTTAACATGAGTTTCTTACCTTCACGATCGTACACTGCTACGCTTTCTTCTCCCAGGTATGGAAACGCCACAATCATGATGATCCTGCCAAAGGACCGATTTAGATCATCAACTGAAGGCGTTAAACTTCCAGATGGGTGAGAATGTGCGCTGCCGACTATGGAGAAGTCGATGGGCATCATATGCATCGGAAAACTGGCGAAGCCCTTTCCATAGGTTGCCAACGGAGGAACAAGAACTTCGGATATAAAAATTCCATCTTTACCCACCTTGCCTCGCAAAAGCAGAATGCCCTCTCTAGGATGCAAAAACCTAGCATTCTCAAGAATAGATACAAGTGCCCCTCGACTAATTGAAACTACGAAATCCAAGCTCATGCCCCCCTAATACAAATTATAGAATCCCTTAATGAATAAATGCAACCAGTAATGAGCGATGGAGTTAGAATCGCGTAGAAAAGACTAACGGAAAATGAAGGGTAGCTAGATTAGTAGAAAAAAGGGGAGTTTGCGGGGGATATCACCACGCTAAAGGAGTTCTTATAAACTTCACTATTTCTGTTATGGCGAGGATGTCAAGGCTCGTGTAGTTTTAAGGAGTGAGATTGTTCTGCAAGTTAAACAAAACATAACGCATTGTTTATCGCTGGTATCAACTCAAAAGTTTGCCTAGCTAACAAACATGAATGTAAAGAAATAAAGGGGGAGAAAAGATGGT
>Ga0315309_1000738_pt1 | contig 19959 bp, 19 predicted proteins | sample TDP4_MG_FD_203080 | JGI IMG/M metagenome (GOLD analysis project Ga0315309, IMG submission 203080) | Freshwater sediment microbial communities from Lake Towuti, South Sulawesi, Indonesia - TDP4 | ecosystem: Environmental > Aquatic > Freshwater > Lake > Sediment | place: Indonesia: South Sulawesi... | reverse complement strand
GTCCCGGCTCTGGATTCAGCACTATGGCGCCTACGTATGGTCTGTAGGGCTGTTCAATCCTTTTGGGCACAAGCTCGCCGAGTTTTTGGGCGTGTTTCGTCAAGAACCACTCAACCCTGAAACCCACGGCTGCCGTTCCAACGTGGTCTAGTGGCAAACCCACGAGGTTTGAGAGTTGCATGGCGAAATCCAGGATGGTTTCGGCTATTCCCATGACGCAGCGGGTATTCTCCACAGAAAACCTCTTCAAGATTTCGCGTTTGCTTTTGTCGTCCCAGAAATCTGCAAAGTCAACATCCTCGATTAACGTGCGGCTTTCAATCTTCATCACGCCCAAGTAATCCGCCAGGTTCTCCAGAGTCTTAACCTTCACTTCGGGAAATTCCTCTGCAAAATCTAAGAGGTCTATGTTGGCTCTCCCAGTTATTGAAACGTGGCCATAGACGCTTGTGTGAGGTTCGGTTCCGGCTCTGTCAACGTGCAATCTTAACCCGAGCCTTTTGCATCTTTCGTTAAGATAAGGCCAGTCTTGAGTGTTTACGCCATAGCCGACAATGATGTCTGGATCGATGTTTCGCAAATAGCTTATGAAGGCTTCTAGGACAGGCTTGTCGTTTTTGTCTTCACCTGCCAAAAACTGCTTTCCTTCGCCACGATTTGTTGCCGCTGAGATTATGATTACTGGGTTTCTTTCTGGTTTTGGTGAGCCTTCCTTGCTGTAGCATATTGTTGAAAAGCCCAAGATTTTTAGTTGTGGAATCTCAGCTTTTTCTATGAGTTTTGGAAACGATTTTGCCTTGTAAACTCTGTTAACTTGAACACCGAGAGTGTTTTTTTCTTCAGCCACTTCCACTTCGTGCCATCCACACGGAACAATGTTGTTGTCGATTAGGTAGCGCATGGAATACCGAATGTCGTCTTCGAGGCAGTCTTTTACGCCTTCGAGCTTTCGAAGAGCCTTCGCATACCTCGGTATAACATCTGGGTCTTTGCAGTAAACCTTTATGGCTTTAACCGGTTTACCAAAAAACTTTCGTTCAACAACATCGAGCTTCGAAATAAATGGGTATTGCCCCTTATCAATTTCTTCAACAACTTTTGCTGGGTCTGCACTTTCTTCAACCACAGCGTAAAAGTAAGCAATAAAGTTCCGGTCAACGACTAGCACCCTTTTTCCTAAATCGTCAACGCCCCAAAGCCAGACTTCAGGCGTATTATTCTTAACTTCATAGTTCACGTCTAAAAGCCAAAACGTAGTCTTCATGGCTCACTCCTTCAACAATGAAGAGTGAAGAAAAGCCTACTTTTAACACTTTTTAAGGTTTATTTCTCTTGATGAGGGGTAGTGGGTTTTTATATTTGATGAAGTTATTTTCTTTGGAGAGTCAATTCATGGGTCATGTTGAAGTTGATGCTTATATCAGAGGCGTTAAGGAAGAGGTTAAGCTTGAAAAGGTGATTGTTGATACTGGCGCTACATATACAGTTTTGCCGATTGAGTTGATGGAGAAGATAGCCGCTGTGGAAACGCCCTACACTGTTGATGTGGAGCTTGGAGATGGAAGGAAAATTAGGGCTCACATTTACGTTGCGTCAATGAGGATTCATGAAAGGGAAGGACCATCCATAATTGCAGCTTTCAAGGAGGCAAAAACCGTCATAGGCGTTCAAGCGTTAGAGGCTTTAGGGCTGAAAGTTGACCCCACAACAGGAAAGCTGGAACCCGCAAGGCCGAAGGGTTTGGCCTACTTCTATTAGTAAACCCATTCACTTCCCTCTCAGTCTTGCCGTTTTCTGCAAACTAATCGATATTTGTGCTCTCCAATAGCCTGCTTCTTTAGGAAAGCAAGTTAAGAATTAAACTAGGAACGATTTTAAAAAGGAGATATTGCTGGAGAAGTCTCATCTTAATTTTTAATACTTTTTAATATGTGGAGGTTGATTATTGAATGCACAAGTGCGAATGGAAGAGGCTGAAGTTTTTGAAAACCTTGGAAACAAATTTGAGGTGATTTTATATTTTCAGTCAAGGGTGAATTGTTAAAAACTTGTATCTAAGCCTATATGTTCCGTTTAAGTCTTCAAGACATGCGATACCTATTTTTTGGTCCCAAACTTGGTAGAAACATGTTATTGATCTAGGTGAACAAAAAGTTGTTCCAAAAGGATCGGACGAAGAGCCTTCCCAAGTGTCATTCACGCATTTTTTCATGCGCAGCGAATTGTTGTAGATCCAGAAACAGTACAGATTGCCAGTGAGTTTATCCACAGAAAGGACAGGAAAAGATATGAAAGTTTGATGCGCTTCGATGATTACCTTGTCTTGCCAACCAGTTGCGGAGGTTCTTTTGAAGTGCAGTATATTATTAGTGTCATTTTCCAGTAGAGCCAGGTGTATGTCGTCGTTGTGGCTGATTGCTGAATAGCCGTAATCCTGTGCGAGTTTGGTCATTGTTATGTTTTCTTCGTTTCTCCACGCAGTTCCGTTCCATAGTTTTCCCCTAACTTCGTTGGTTGTGGCGTAGATTGCATATACTTTGCCGTCGTTTAGGGGTAGGATGCTTGTTCTCGGAATGTTAATTGATGGTTCAGAGATTTTACTGGAGGCGTTCCAGGAGCTTCCGTTAGTTGACGTTGCTCTCACCACAGAAGAACTCCAATAGAAGCCGTCGTTTTCTATGTAGGCTGCCCATGGGTATCCGTTGCTGTCTGTGATACAGTATCCGTTGTAATATTCGTGTCCCTCAACCCCTGAGACGGCTGTTTGCTCGTCTTCCCACTCGATTGTGTTGCCTGAGATGGATCCTCTTCTGTAGAAAACTGGAGTGCCTGGAACACCTGAAGCATAGACGGTGTGGATATTTCCGTCGTACCAAACGCATATCCCGCTGCTGCTGATGCCCTTTCTGACAATGAATGGTGTGCTCCAGCTTGAGCCGTCGTTTGAGGTTGAATACAATATGTGAGAACCGTTACAGTGGAATATCCAATGATAGCCATTAGCATAGAAGGTTTTACGTTGGTGGTTGGCGCTTATTGTAGCGAATGTGGTTGATGTTCCTACAACGTTTGTCAGGTTCCTTGGATAGAAGAAAAGAAGAAGCAAAGCCGAGATGAGAAAGGAAGAGAAAAGGATCAGGGCTATTTTGTGCAGTTTCATTTCAAACTCCGACGTCTATTAATACATGGGTTTCGTGCTTCTGCTCAAGCGAATTGGATTGCTTTTTTTTGGGTTTTATCGATGGCCAAATGAATGCTACAAAGATTATTAGTGCTATTAGGAGTATTTTTGCCTCGATTGTTCCAAGCCAAGCCAGAACATAGCCCATTTTAGGTATCACGAGAATAGCTTTGCCTATGATCCCCTCATCTGGGACTAACCATTCATCCAGTGCCGGGCTGTTGTCGCCTTGCGTCATATAGTACCAATGATCATCAACTTTGAACGCTTCTACAATTCTGTGAAGAACGGGAGTTTCCATGGTTTTAAAGTTCTCTTCACCCCACTTCTCTGTGATCTTTTTGAAAAGTATGATGTCGCCAGTAACCAAGTTTTTGGGGTCTGATCCTTGTATGATAATCATGTCACCTGCATATATAGTAGGTTGCATACTCGCTCCTGTGGTAACGATCCATGGAGTACTTGTTTGTAATATGACCCCGGCTATCTGATACGAGAAGATGAACACGATAATCGTTGCAGCAGCTATGACAATTTCTATTTTCTTCTTGTTTTTCACGAATAGATGCTTAAGTTCGCTGTAGAAGTGTATGGGAACGGAAAGCGATATTAAAGCTCCGCCGGAGATGAGCAGTGGAGTGCGTAGCCATACCAGCGGCTTTGTCGGTACTTGGTGAAACTCTTTTACTGTGATGAAGTAGATGCAGTGCGAACTGTTCACGGTGCTGTTGTTAAGAATCCTTACAACCCAAGCTCCAGCTTCTGGAAGGATGTAATTTATCTTTAGCTCCGAACCTTCCCACGGAGGATACTCTACCTTTTCGTTGAGTTGCACATAAACCGTCATCGTACTATTTGCGGACAAACTAACCCTTAGAATGGATTCTGCCTTACTAACATTGAATGTAGCTGACTGGTTGAACGATGGCGGAAAAGTATACATGTTAGAATAGCTGCTCGTCTGGCTAACTCTCTCGTATGAGATGTGAAGTTCGGTGAAAAAACCGATGACTATCAAAACAACTCCTATTGAGACTAGGCCAATGAGTGTCCTTCTCATCTGTAAACAGCCTTCTCAGGACATAATGAGAGAAGGGTGTTTTTATTGTTTGCTTGAATCATGGCCACCACGGTAACTCTTCGAGGTTTGACGCACTAACGCATGCTCAATGTTCGAGTTTGACTAGAAGAGAAAAATGGGGAGTTTGGTTGATGGCTTAGTTTAGCTGACTATGGGTAGCAGCCCCAGAACGTGAATTCCCAATCGTAGGTTTTTCCGACTACGACCATGTCAATGTAGAGCACTATGTCTACCTTTATCACTTTTCCTGGAGGTAAGTAGAAACCTCCCGTCGGATTACCGGTGGCTTTCTCTGGCAGTTGGCATGGGGGTTCTACTAAATAGAGTTGACACGGTCCCCCGAATTCGAGGACGTAGGCTGTGACGATGAAGTGTGCTTGGTTATCGTAGAACCATAAATCTGTTGGCAGATACGTGACGTAAAGGCCCACAGTGCCGGTGTTTTTAACGTATACTGGACACTGGTAGAATTCTCCTTCGACGACCCCGTCCCAGTCATATGAGGTAAACGGAATTGTGCACATGCAATCTTGGAACTGGCCGATAGTTATATCAATTGCGGGGTCAGCCCTCATCTTTATTACGCAAGGCACCCATGAAATTGTCGAAGAATACGCTGATATACCGATCACTGCAATCAATGCAACACCAATAATTGCTATCAGTTTCTTTCTAGAGATTTCCATATTTTCACCTTTTATATTAGACGAATTTTATTTCGACCGAAGGGATATTTAAAGCAGAAAGAACCATGAAACCAGACCAAAAAACCCGAAGAAATTACCAGAAAGGCAAAGAGGGTCTTAGTTAAAAATTCAGTAGGTTAAAATGTTGACGTAGAAGAGATAACATTATGACTCAAGAACCACGTTCACCCTTTTCAGCAGCGTGCCCGCAAAAAAAGGTTTAGAATCGAACCATTATCTAGACTTTTCGCTAATATCTTTCTCGTGCATGGAAGGAGGCCGCTTGAACACCTTTCGCTGTATCAATAGTGTAGAAACAAGCACTGAGATGATGACGATTGCGACCAAAGCTGTGGTCGTAGGCTGCAGACCCGTATGACTTTTTATCAAGTCCGTGGTGGTCATTATAGTCCCAATATCGGTTTTGATCGTAACAATTTCTCCCTGAATTGAGGTTACATTTCCCTTAATTGTTCCCACGTCTGTATGGATTGTGGCTATGTACCCATCCGTTACAGTCATTTTGGCGTTGATGTCGGTAAGGCTGACATTAACATCTTCGATGCTGGTCCTAACTGTAACCATGTCACCTTTAACCGCAACTATCTCTCCATTGATGTTATCGATGTCGGTCTGTATCGTTCCAATGTCTGTTTCAATAGTGGCAACATCTCCCTGAATTTCCCTTACACTAGCCTTGATGGAACTAAGCTCGGCAAAGATGGTGCTGGTCGGCGCACCAATCCTCACCATTATTTCAGCTGTGCCCCCATGAACAGCTACCAAAGTAGCGTTCAAATATTCAAGCTTAACCCCCACCTCGCCAAGCGTAGTATTAAGAGCCAAGTATGCCCCATCGACCTTCCCCTCCACGTCAACTATTTTGGCTTTAATATTGCCTAGGAAAACGCCAATATCGTCTATCTTCACCGCGACATCGCCGACCGCGGACTCTATTCGAAGAGTTGTGGCATTGATAAAGTGAAGCTTAGCCTCAATCGCCTGTAGGAATGGGATAACGGTCTCATCAAGTTTAAGCTTAATAGCTCCCACATCAGTCATCACCGTAGCCATATTCCCTTCAATAGATGTTATCATCAGCACAACATTTGATATGTCGGTTTGAATCGCGCCTATAGCTGTCTGAATAGTCACTATATTACCTTCAACTCTAGTTATGCGACCTTTTATATTGCTGATGTCAGTCTTGATAGTTCCTATGTTGGTGTTGATGGTGGCAACTGTTCCCTTCACGTCTACTAATGTGGCGTTAACAGCATCAAGCTTCGCCACTATTGTTCCAACCGCCGTGTCGATTTTTGCACATAGGGTTCCATTGATATCCCTGATGAGGCTAGTTATGATGGTGGCATTAAATTCACCTAACCTATCCAGTAACCACTCTAAGGTCAGTTCCACCACTTCGAAGTAGACCGATGCCTCTAGACCATATTCGTCAACTGCGGTGACATTGTAGACGCCAGTCACTGACGTAGGAACGGTGAAACTTCCTTCAAATGCACCCGTATAATTGGCACCAAATGATCCCACCAAGACGCCATCGAAGTATACCTCAACCTGTGCATAAGGCATGAAACCTTCCCCGCTAGCGGTTACTATAGAGGAGCCAGGTCCTTCGCTTGTATCTAAAGTTATGACGGGAGGAGGTGTCAGAAACTGATATGCAAATAGCTTGCCCTTCCTAATACTCGCCTTAAAGGCGTCAAATGTCTCGTCTGACACAGCAAAAGTCACAGGTATGGTAGCACTATCTTCCACATTTATGGAGCCAACTATCCATTGGAGCCCCACACCGCAATCTCGGCCCCATGCCCCAAAATAGTCGCCGTAAGCCACGCCCCTATCTCTATAGTCAAAGTCATAGTCGATGAGGTGATCGGCAACGTATTGTACATATTGGTAGTCTACTACCGCGTCATGATGCGTCGAAGCAGGTATAATCGACCCGAAGCCAGCATAGCACTTACGCTTCTCAGGTACATCGGACCAGTAGTAGCTTGGTCCATAGTACTGATAAACAGCGTCTAGAGTGCTCTCGTAATACGCCCAGTTGGGACAATCAGTGTACATGTCCAGATTGTAAGCAACATAAAAAGCTAGATCGTCCAACTTTGCTTCGGCGGTTATGGTAAATAGAACGGCATAGTAGTTTTCTGTAGTTATTGGCGCGCATATGTCCACAACGGTTGTTAGTAAAAGCACCGATCCCGTTGTATCATAGAGCAATATTGTCCCCTGTACATGGTCAACACCTTTGACCTCAAATCCTAATACTTCCTCTATTAGGGGTTCGGGCCAAGCATTAAATCTCCCGCCAGCAAGTCTTCTACTCCCCAAGTCAAAGACATACGTTGATCCGTTGTATGTGATGCGCAAGATGTACAGACCGTAGTCCTCATACATCAGAGAGTACCAGTTGTCGTATGAGTCATGGTAAAACTTCCAAGAGTCACAGTAAAATTCGTCTCTATCATATTTCCATTGGATATGCTGTTTTGGGGTTTTAATCCCAAAAGCTCCCGCGCCAGCGTAAACATAATATAGTGTAAATGTATCTGATGCCGTGTTGCCATCTCCATCAACTGCGCTGACGACGTAATCACCTGCAACTAACCCGTCAGGAACGCCAAACCAAACGTCGAAATCACCTGAGCTGTACGTGGAGGCAAAGACTCTCCAATGATTCAGGCTCTCCCAACTGATTATAACCTCCTCATTTGCTGCGAAACCAGTTCCATGAATACGTACTGTCGTGTCGTACCATCCCCAATCCGGATCTAAAGTGATCTGGGGCGTCGAGCCTGCTTTAACAGGTAAGGTTATAGTGCCTGTCGATAGAGATAGCATCAGTGTTACTATAACAAACAGTACCAGAAGTTTCCGCATGTTGCCAAGGCTGGAATTATGCCTATTCCACATATGCCTTTACCATAGTGATAAATCGAAAATTGATATTTAACTTATGAAGGAACAAAAGACCCTAAGAAAAAGCTAGAGTACAAATATAGAATACTTCTAAACCAGACTAAGAGACCAGACTCCATGTTCACTCACGCTATAAACTATAAATTCCTTTAATAAAATCTGGTTGGCGGCATTGAGTGATACCGACCGGTTCTTGGAAGCCATCAGAAACGGGACGTGGTTCAGCCTAATAAAGCTGACAGGAATCCTAAACATTCCACCTGATAAACTAGAAGAAACCGCAAATACCTTATCTCAAGAAGGCTTGATTGAATATGATAAATCCAGAAAATGGGTAAAAATAAACCCAGAGTGGAGAACCATTTTCACAGATGAAGAAGAAATGCCCAAACATAAACCCTCAATTGCAACCCTTATCATACCCTCAAAGGAAAGCATTTTCATACAAAAAATCCAAATCACCAATCTAACAGACAAAGACATCGAGCTATGGATAAGAACTTACAAAGACCAGGTTAAACTAGCAGTAAGCGAATTCATATGATCAAAACATTACTTTAAATTGCTTAAGAGGGCGTGCTCATTTTATCATATCTTACAAATCAGCAAAATCCTCAACCTTCTTCAAAGCTCGAAGCAACTCTCTACCTCGTTCAGTGGTTCTATAAACAATACCACCGTCAACAGAGTTAACCTTTTCCATTAACCCCATCTTTGATAATTCATCAAAATATTTCTTGGCCCTCAAAAAATTCAAATTAGCCCTATACATGATTCTGGTCTTATTGGCATCACCCAAAGCCTCGCTTAAAATATCTGCAATAATTCCGAGATGACTCCTCCTTCCTCCCCCGAGTTCACTTCTGTGATGACTTGACACAGTTTAGTCAACACCAATTAATAGGTGAGAAGCATATCTAACTATTATGCCAAACCGCTATTAAAGCTTAACGAACTATCTTCTATGACTAACCGAAGCGCTTTTCAGTTCTCATATTTACAATGTATTTCGCAAAAGAGCCTATTGTCCTGCCTCTTTCACAAAACAAGTTCAGAATTAAGTCAGGCTAAATAAAGGGAGATTGAAAGAGACCGTCTCCATTCAGACTCTTAACACTTTTTAATAGGTGAAAATTGATTATTGAATGTACAAATGTGAATGGAAGAGGCTGAAGGGTTTTGAAAATATTGGAAATGAGTTTAAAGAAGGGTTTTGTGAAGGTTATTCCTGAAACTTTTGACGATTTGTGGCACCTATACAATGTTATCTATAAAAACGATAAGGTTTACGCTCAAACATCGCGGGAAATAAAACCTGATGAAAAGTATGCGAGACCAAGACGCGGAGAAAGAGTCTCTGTTTTTCTCGGCGTAATGGTTGAGGATGTCGCTTGGGACAAGCTTTTGGGTAGGCTAAGGGTTCATGGGACCATTTGTGAGGCGCCTGAAATTGTTCCAACGGGTGCGCATCACACGCTTAACATTGCCTTAACCAAGCCAGTGACCATCGTGAAAAAGGAGTGGGCTAAACACCACATCGAAAGGCTGGAAAGAGCAGGCAAGACGTCTGAAAAACCCATGATAATAGTCGCCATAGACGATGAGGGCTACGCCATAGCCACGACAGCCCAGTACGGCGTCGAAGTGAAAGTGGAAGAAAGCGTAAAGCTTCCGGGAAAGCTGGAAGCCGAAAAAAGAGACGCAGCCACAAAAGAGTACTTCAAAAGGACATTGGACAGTTTGCGCCAAATCTGGATGCTAATGCGCTGTCCCATAGTAGTCATTGGTGTGGGCTTTGTGAAAAATGACTTTGCAAAATTCTTAGAAAACGAAGCCTCGGATGTTGCGAAATCAGTTGTGGACGTAAAGAGCGTCAACAACGGTGGCGTGGCTGGAATATATGAGGCGTTGCGTTCGGGCGTGCTGCTAAAAGCCATGAAACGACAGCGCATAGTTGAAGAAACAGAAATCATAGAGAAAATCTTGAAAAGACTCGGAGAGGGCGAATCAAATGTCACCTATGGGCTTGAGGAAGTTGAAAAGGCGGCTGAGCTTGGCGCTATAGAAAAGCTTGTTTTGGCGGATAAGATTTTGCGGGAAGTCCCGGACGAGAAGCGGCTGCTTCTTGAAGACTTGATGAGGATGGTGGAGCGGAAGGGCGGAAACATAATTGTTGTAAGCACGGAGCACGAGGCTGGAGCCAAGCTCATGGCTTTGGGAGGAATAGCCGCCCTGCTGCGTTTTGCATTATGTTAGCTTAAACGGTTTTTAGCCGTCTGCGAACGGCTGGGTTCTGGTCTGCAAGCCTTTTCAAAGCCATCTCGAATGTCTCGTTGTTTGAAAGTTCCCTTTCTATGAAAAGCCCTGTTCTGCCGACCTCATCCCTTCTCAGGAGGGCGTGGACTCGGTCTAAAACGGTTTCCATAGATATTCCAAGCAGTTTTGCAACTTGTTCCTCCCGTCCAACGATTGTGCTTTCTCTGTGTCCCTTTTCGATGGGTTCAATCAGCATCAACCGCTTGTCCACGCCGGCAACTCGCAAGCCGCTACTCAGATTTTCCAGGTTGGCTTCGCCGCTGAACGTGTAGAATTCCCTCTCCACTCTCCGCATCTTCATTAAGGGAAACGAGACGCTTGTGTTCTCATCTATTTCGATAAAGGCTTTCATGGCGTAATTCGGCGTAGCCTGTGTGATTAAGCGCCTGTTCACCGATATGCCCGCCTTTTCTAAGGCTGTTTCCACGGTGAAGGATGACACTTGGTACGGTATGAAAACGTCAATGTCGCTTTTCTTGTCTACGTCTCCTCTCGCAATACTGCCATGCACTATGGCTTTCAAATGAGAATTTTCCAAAGTCGCCATTATCCGCATGGCTCTCTGTCTAAATCCTTTAAGCAGATTCCAGCATTCGGGGTCGTAAACCACTTCCAGATACTCTAAGCGTCTCTCGGGCTTTACAGTCATGGCACCACCCTTGTCAAAAGACTATTGTATTTGGGTTTATTTTAATAGTTCCAGAAAGAGGTTAAGGATGTAAGGTGTAAATGGGCATAACTGCCACTGTATGCACCGTTTGCAACCTCAGAGAAGCCTTCTTTTTTAGACCTTACTCTGGTGAGAAACTCTGTCGAAGATGTTTCGCCGAGTCCATTGAGGAGAAAGTTAGGGGAACAATTGCCAAGTATAAAATGTTCGAATTTGATGACAGGATAGCTGTGGCTGTTTCTGGCGGAAAGGACAGCGTCAGCCTACTGCATATTTTAGCCAAAATTGAACGTGATTACCCCAAAGCCTCGCTTGAGGCTGTTACAGTTGATGAAGGAATCAAAGGCTATAGGGATGAAGCCCTAGAAATAGCGGTTGAAAACTGCAAAAAACTCGGCATAAAACATCAAGTAGTTTCTTTCAGAGAACTTTATAGCTACACGCTGGACGAAATTGTTAGGCGTGTGAAACAGAAAGGCGACGGCGGATTGACACCGTGCGCATACTGTGGGGTCCTGAGAAGAAAAGCGCTAAACACAGCCGCCAGAAGCCTCAAAGCAGACAAACTCGCAACGGCCCACACCTTAGACGACGAAGCACAGACAATTCTCTTAAACATTTTTCACGGCGACGTCTTGCGCATAGCGAGGGAGAAGCCTGTCACAGACGAAGCCCACCCCAAACTTGTGCAGAAGGTGAAGCCCTTCTGTGAAATTCCGGAAAAAGAAACCGCCCTATACGCTTATATTAAGAAGAGAAAGTTTCAAAGCACGCCGTGCCCATACGCTTCAGAAGCTCTGAGAAACGACATCCGAACAATGCTCAACAGAATGGACGAAAAACACGCCGGAATAAAGTTCACAATTTTGAAATCAATAGAGAAAATTCGACCTGCACTAGAGAAAATTGCCGAGAAAGAAGGATTAAGGGAATGCATCGAATGCGGAGAACCAACAACCGATATAATATGCAAGACTTGTCAAATGCTTAGAGGAGTAAGCTAGCGCACCGATATTCTAATAAAGAAGAAGATTTGAACACAAAAGGCGATGAATGACCTAATTGCTATTTTGGCTTCGGTATCAACAGTTAGTCTGATATCCTTTGTGGGAGCAATTTTCATAGGCCTAAAAGAGAGTTTGTTAAGACGCATTGTAATGGCTTTTGTCAGCTTTGCCTCAGGCACTCTTTTAGGTGGAGCATTTATTCATTTATTGCCAGAAGCTTTATCGCAAGAAGGCCTAAAGATGGATGTAGCAACAACATTCTATTGTGTTATTGTAGGCATTGTTTCATTTTTTACCATAGAAAAGTTTTTTCACTGGCGACATTGCCACGAAGAAACATGCCCAATTCACACGTTTGCATACCTCAACCTAATTGGGGACGGAGTTCACAACTTTATTGACGGAATGATAATAGCAGCCACGTTCGCGGTTCGCTTCGAGCTAGGTGTTACTACAACCATAGCGGTCATTTCCCATGAAATCCCACAGGAAATAGGCGACTTCGGAGTTTGTATTTATGGAGGCTTCAGCAAAAAGAAAGCCCTAACTTACAACTTCATTTCAGCCTTAACTGCAATTTTAGGCGCATTGATAACCCACTACTTAGCGTATCTTCAAAACAACTATGCGCTACTTGTTCCCTTCGCCGCAGGCGGCTTCATTTACATCGCCGCAACAGACCTTATGCCCGAACTTCACAAAAAATCCCATGCAGGTGAATCACTTATTCAGCTTATGTCTATCTTATTGGGGATAGGACTAATGGCTTACCTGACAATTACCATACGAGCCTAGGATTTCTGCGTTTTTGCTGAGAATCGCTTTTTAACTTACGCAAGATTATTGATGCTTCGCAGGCGTTTTTGGCTGAAGCCACCTTTTTAGCTTTGTCTAGGACGACTTTAGAGCCGCAGTATGGACAAGTTCTTGTTTTCTGTTCATCCTTAGCTAGTAGAAACCCGCCGCATCTGCAGCACACAACTATTACGAAAGATGTCATGCTACGCGTCATCCGAAAACCTTTTCCACGCTCTGCTAAATAACGCTTAGTGCAAGAGGAGAATGAATGAGCGGCGAAGAGAAGACAGAAGCAAAAGTGCCATCAGATTTTGTAGAGTTGGCGATACGACATTTCAAAAAAGAGGGCTACAGAGTGGAGCAAGAGGCGACGACACTTGAAGGTTACAGCGGAATTTCAAGAAGATTCGACCTAATAGTTCAGAAGGGACGCACGGCGCAAGGAGTTTGGATAAGGGACTGGAAGAGAACCATAGGCGTAAACATCATAATAAATCTTGATAAGGCTTCTGAGGATGTGGGCCTATCGAATCCAATACTGATAGGGGAGAAGTTCAGCGACCACGCAAAGTCTTATGCGAACAGAAGGAAAGTCGTGTTGTTAACGAAAAGGCAGATAGCCCTGAGAATAAGATAAACTTCTTTAGATTCTTAGAAACTCCTCTAGCAACCCTTCCCTCTCTAACTTGCCCAACCAGTCGACAATACCCACGAAGCATCTTTTTTGTCCGTCTAGAACATCCAAGATTTCGGCGACAGTTTCTTCGACGCTTTTACTTGTGACGTCTAACTCGCATACTTTTCCCTCTCCATGAACGTTTAGGGCGTCGACCAAACAAACATCCAGAATCTCAGAGGACAAATTCTCCCATAACTTGCGGCCGGAAAAACCACAATGTTCCATAAGTTTTCGTAAATCAACTGGGTCACGCCTCAAAACAAAAACAAACGATACAAGTTTCTTGGGAACAACACTGACAGCGTAATGCCCGTCAACAACAACATCCTTCTTGCTGCAATCACTTACAATTTGACGGATTTTGCGCCGCATTTGGATCTCATCAACGATTATAGAGCCTCCTCGTTCCTCGTCTCTGCCAGAAATGAGGTTTTCACGCATAGCCAGTTCTGTCAAGTTCACATACAAAGCATCTAGTTTAGAAGTGAGCAATTGTGCAACCGAGGTTTTTCCAACACACGGTGTTCCCGTCACCAAAATAACACGCTTAGACATGAATCAGCCATCCATCAACCTCCATAAAACGTGTTTCACCAAAATAAGGTTTCCAAAACTCTTATTGCACACCTCTGCGCATTGTATTTTGGCTGGCGAGTTGGTGTGTGGCTTTCGAGCCTCCCTGAAGAGGCTTGAGGAAACTCCGCCCACACGTAGAATTGCAACGCCCGCAAGGGCGTAAGGCGAGAGTCTTGGCTCCGTAGCAGAAACGAAACGTCCATCCGGCAAGTGTCCATGATGCATGCTGAGTTGTTGAGGATGCTGGGTGCGAAACGGTGAAACGGCGTCCTGCAAGTGGAAAGGGCAAACAGACGCCTGTGAGGAATCTACCCAAGGCGCGGGTAGCCCGATTAGCTGAATGCCACGTCGAACAGAAGGCGGGTTACAACCAACACGCCAGCCTTTCTTCTCAACCCACCAGCATCCAAGAAGGAAGACTTATAGAATACTTATGGCATCTAAAGAAAAACGGATTCAGCGAAACAACCGCAAAAACAAGATACAAAATACTCAAACTCATGACCAAAAACAATGTCAATCTAAACAACCCCGAAGACGTTAAAATGTTTATAGCAAGACGAGAAACATGGAGTAACGGACACAAACAAGTAGCAGTTTACGCATACCACCAATACACAAAGATGATGAATATACAATGGACACCACCATTTTACGACAACAACCAAACATTACCCTTTGTCCCAACAGAAAAGGAAATAGACGCACTAATTAGTGGAACAAGCAAGAAAATATCAACCACACTACTAGCATTAAAAGAAACGGGATTCAGAATAGGCGAACTATGGCAATGCAAATGGACAGACCTAGACGAAGAAAAAAGTACACTCAAATGCAAAGCAGAAAAACACGGTAATCCCAGAGAAATCAGAATATCAAGCAAACTCATAAGCATGTTAAATGCACTACCTAAAACCAACGAATACATATTCGGTAACACACACCTAGATAGCCACCGATGGAGATTTGACCGACAAAAAACAGCATTAGCCAAGAAATTACAAAACCCACGACTAAAGCAAATACACTTTCACACATTCAGACACTACTATGCAACAAAACTATTCAGCGAAACCAAAAGCCTACCACTTATAAAAGAGAAACTCGGACACCGAAACATCAATTCAACAATGGTTTACACTCACATAGTCGAATTTGACGAAGAAAGCCAAAACTACCACCACGCAACAGCCAGAGACGACAAAGAAGCAGGAGAACTAATAGACAACGGATGGCAATATATCTGCACAACACCACAAAACATAATGATGTTCAGAAAAAGAAAATAACCCTCTTTTTTTACAATAGCGCGCACCAATGAAACCAATATTCAACGGCTATAAGCTCTGTAGTGTAAAACTGCATCAACGAGCGCGTGCGTGCAATTGAACGGAGGAAAAATTTAAAATCCAATGCGAACTAGCTACTATCAAATGGGTGAAGATGCCAATTCATAAAAAGGATTTCAATATTACTACAGTAATTAGAACATTGGTTCTAATTCTTATTTGTTTAACGATAGTTGCGACCATTTTCTTGGTCTTTGCTCCATTATTTCCAACTGAAAAGGAGTACATTGGAAGTTTTCCAGAGAATTTCAAAGAAAATCTTGATTTGTGGGTATCCAAATATCTTCCCCGACACTTGATGTTATTTAACATATATTATGACATAGTCTGGATTCTTTCATTTTTGAGCAATGTGTTTTTCTTAATTCTGCTTGTGAATGTTAGAAAAGCCGTAGATAAGATTCCTGAAGAATCTGGCGCAGTCGTCAATGACTATTTTAACTGGGCTATCAGTAGCCTTTTAATTGCTGTTGTCTTTTTGACAAAGTACCTTAACGAAGAAAACATCCAAGGAATGAGTCTAGGTATATTAGGTTTGATAGTTTCAATATTTCTTCTTCTCTATTACAAGAAAAAAATGGTTTAGCTTGAAAACACGCTATTTAGAAAAAGAGAATGAATCCGTGAGGCTTTTCGCCTCACAATGCCCACGTTCCGCACAATGCCGATAACCCTCAAACCGCACAACTAACCATACCACTTTTTCAAAACTACGCAGATAAGCACAAAAACCAAAACCGACAAACCCACCAACCAATAAAACTCCAAGCTAGTCAAAGCCTATTCAACACCCTTAATAGACGATTTCCAACGATAAAACAAAGCCCAATAATACCGCCTTGCCTCTTCACTGGGAACAACAATCTTCCTTTCAGCACAAAACTTGCGAAAGAAAGCATGAAAATCCGCAATCTCCTTACACGTAACAACATCATCAAACTCTAACTCAAACTCTAATTCTTCAGAGCTACCGCTACCCAAAACTATCCCCTACTAACAACTTCAACGAAATCGGCATCCTCACTCCTATGTCCATGAAACCACGGAACATAATTAGCATGCCCCAAATTTTTGGGAATGTGTCTCGTACCAACATAAATGCACCTAACCATCTCTTCATTACCACAGACAAAACACTTCGGCTTAGCTTCAACCTTCACCCTATCTCCCTTAAAATTGTTGTAAGCACAACAACCCCCCCACGTAACAACGTGAAACCTCTTAACCCCAACCCTAATAGTCGAGTGATTAAGTTGATAGAACGCAGTACCAAAAATCGTTTCCCTCTTATCCATAACCTTAACCAAATATCCATCCTTCGCAAACCCTCTCACTTCTCTCCCTTTAAAACCCGAACACGTTTCGCAATCCTTTCTCTTATGGTCGCAATTCCGACATACATCGAAATCCTTAACAAAACCCAACACATGGTAGTGGACACTAAAAACCAAACGTTTACGCACCCAATCAATACGAAAACCATGAAATATCATGCTTTCACCCGTAACACCCCTATCCCTCAAAGCCAAACGACACTTTTCCCTACATGCCTCTTCATCGAAACATAATACGTTTTCATATTCCTTTTTTGGCGGAGAAACAACAATATGTTCAACCTCTCCAAACCCACGCTTGACCCCTTCAAGCAAGCGACCCTCAATAAAACGAGCACCCCTAACAGCCCAACCCCGAATAAAACAGACTGGGCATGAGGACTTATGACAAAACCAATGATAATGATTAATGGTGAACCTATCCGTAAAATCCACCCCATCAATAACAACCCCCTTATGAGCCTCATAATCGTTGCATTTATAAAACCCCCGATGAACACCGCAAACCTCAGAAGTTTTCTCCAAAGACCTACCAACAGGCATATAATTCTCAAACCCCCTATCGTCAACAGGCAAATACCAATATGGATTTTCCATAATTTGCCTATTCAAAGCCACCCGCTTAGCAAGAGACCTTCGGTAAGCCTCAGAAAACATAGACTCAATCCGTTCAAATCCCTTAACCCGCTTAAATTCCAATCACTCCAACTCTCCATATATATAAGCTTGAGGATTCTTCCGCACCCTCTTCTCAAACTCAAAAAACTCAGCCTCTTCCTCTTCCATATCCCGAACAAACGTTTTATAGTGTTCACACGAAAAACACGCATCCATAACCATCAACCCATCCCCCAGCAAACCCCTTCTCTTCAAATCAAGCTTAATGGAACACACTACGTTAACCAAAAACGAACACATCTCCGCTTTATCACTAAACTTCGACGGCATTATTATCACGCTACAAAGCGACAATCCGTAAGGCAAAGTCGCTCTAATCTACTAATACCACTAAACCTCTATATAAAACTTTACATTCAATAAAAAGATCAACACAACAATATCCAATTGTCCAAAAAAACCCTAAAAAACTAAAAAACTGTTTGCCCTAGAATTTGTTTAAACAACCGTCAAAAAAAACCGCAAAAAACTAAACAAACATCAATAACATAAAAAAATGCACAGAAAAAGACAACCACACTAAGCACACCTTGAAAGCTCTCAGAACCGCATGGTTTTCCTCCGACCTTTCCAACGAGCAAAGCATAATGAATTCCTTCGGTTCAGCTATAAGTTTTCCGCATTCTTCTCCCTAACTTGATTTATAGTTAATCCAGCGATTTGCATTGCTTCTTTTGGATAACCATTTCTACCAGATGGAAGCGAACATTCACCCTCTTCGACACAGAAGGGTTTCCTTCTTTCGCCCTTGACTCCTAATTCTGTTTCAACCTCTTTTAAAACCATTTCAGCAAATATTCGACGTTTAACTTCATCCCAATCAATTTTGACAAGTTCCCATGTATAACAATAAGGAACATGAAGCACAACATCAAAATGTTTCATCAATGCTTGAATCTTCTTTTGGCTTGTTACTCCACATTCTACAGCAATAGTGGCTTCACCAATCCAGCCCACAACATCAACCTTACCTATTCCTTCAACTGAGACCTCTGTATCTACGGAAACGGGATAGCCTTTTCCCTTCCAATGTTCTCTTATGAAGTGACAAATATCACTTTTCAGTTTGGCATGAGATAGACTTTCACTCTTACCTTTCAAATCATAGATTAATTCAAGCCTTCTTTTCTTTTCTCTGAAATAGTCTATGCATTTTGAACATTTCATAATCATTCTCTCATAAGACTCCTATATAAGAAACAATTATTAACCCTTTAATTATTCATAAAATACCATTCTAAAAAAGAAAATTCTAGAAAACATGTGGTCTTCATGAAAAAGCATGGAAAAAACACGTCGAAATTCAACTAGGCTAACTGGAATGGCATGAATAAATACTAGAACGCTTCAAGAATCAACCAACCATCCTTAAACTCCCAACGCCTCTTTTTATAAGCAGACAACTTAACCAACTGCTTCAAAGGAACAGACGCAATATAAGACCCTTTCTTCTCCCTACGAACACGAACAAATAACCTAATCTTAGCCACTTCAAACCACCTCAAAAAAGACATACGCCAAACAAATATAAAAACCCATAGGGAAACCTTAAATATCGCCTCTCTCTATCTATATCTGAGGACAACAAAAATGAAAGACCAACAAAACCAAGCACAAAAGAAGAAATTACTAAGGATAAAGACGGGTTACAACCAACACGCCAGCCCTTTTGAGCAACCCACCAGCATCACAAGACGGAAGCCTCGTAAACTTCATGTTCTACTCGCAGAAAGAAGGATTCAGCGACGCAACTACAAAAACAAGATATAAAATCCTGAAACTTATGGCAAAGAACAACGTAAACCTTTCAGACCCCGAAGCAGTGAAGTTATTCATAGCAACTCGAAAAGAATGGAGTAGTGGACACCAACAAATAGCGATTCATGCATACAGTCTATACGCAAAGATGTTAACGCTACAATGGACACCGCCCTTTTACGACAAGAACAAAACGCTCCCGTTCGTACCGACGGAGAAGGAAATCGAATCACTCATAAGCGGAACAAGCAAGAAAATCTCAACAAACTAGCAAAAATCATTTAGCTTCAACCTCGCGCGCATATTGCCAGACATGTTGGACGAGGAGGTGAGAGTGAAATTGAAAGAGTATGCTTGCATACAAGTTAATCACCACAAAGAAGTGCCTAAGGCAATTGCTGATATGCAGAACTTGGGTTGGCGTCTTCATACCTATCAAGCTACTGGGTATGGTACAGATGTCAAGCACTACTTACTATTTGAAAAGGGTTGACTAACCTCCTCTAGAGTGTGATATTTAAATTATATCAAATCATCCTTTTTCTCCACCGTCCCCTTTTTCCTAAAGACAAAGGGAAGGAAAATTTCTCTTGAAATTTTGACATATCGCTAGAAAGCGCGGATTCAAAATGAAAGAACCTCTTTCTGGTTGGTGTTCAGAAAAGACAAGATAAAAAAGTGGTGGTATGATGTTTCTGCTATTCTTTGGTCTTTGCAGAAGGCTTACGCATCGAACCCAGATATAGCCCTACGAAACCAAGCGCCAACACAACGAGAACGTTCACAGAGGTGTTAAGAGCCCCCACCACCGTCTCATAAGCAACCCAATCCATGTTTGTCCACGAACTAGTGTCGTACATATTCTGAAGATTTTCATCAACCAGAGCGCCAGAATGTCCC
>Ga0315309_1000737_pt1 | contig 19973 bp, 15 predicted proteins | sample TDP4_MG_FD_203080 | JGI IMG/M metagenome (GOLD analysis project Ga0315309, IMG submission 203080) | Freshwater sediment microbial communities from Lake Towuti, South Sulawesi, Indonesia - TDP4 | ecosystem: Environmental > Aquatic > Freshwater > Lake > Sediment | place: Indonesia: South Sulawesi... | reverse complement strand
ATTTACAGCATGAACGCCCCCGAACGATTTAGACAAATTCTCAACTCTTAGTATTTCCATAGCGCACCCTCACCTTTTCCCAAAGTCTAGCTAGGTAAACGCCGATTCCGGCTCGGGCAAACATAACTGACACAACAAAAATACCGCCCAGTATTAAGGGCCAGCGCGCCCGGATAGTTATACTGGCGAGGTATTCCACAAACGTTACTATCACAGCCCCTATAGCAGGCCCAAAAAGGGTTGTACTTCCACCTATGATTGACATGACCATCGGTAGGAAGGAAGTACCAACCGCGAAGTGTGAAGGGTCTATCATTGCATTATTCCAGGCAAACATCGCGCCGCCAACCCCGGAGAATCCTGCGCTGACAATAAGGGCAATATATTTGTAGCGCCAAGTATGATAACCCAGAGCTTGCATTCTGGGTTCGCTTTCACGAATGCCTACCAGAGCGTGCCCGAAAGGAGAATTTGTAATCCGATATAATAGAATGTAGCAGATGACAAAGCCTGTAAAGATAAAGTAATAGAAAGTAGTGCTGGTCAACTCAATCCCAGGGATTACGTCTGGATATACTATGCCGGGAATACCCCGCACAGCTATTTGCCCAGCAACACTGAGGACACCCATGAATTTCGTCTGCCAAGCAATGCTATAAAATAATTCACCGAACGCGAAGGTAAGTAATAGGAAGTACATCCCTGTTGAGCGCAGTACAATAGGGCCAAGGATAGCAGCCAGTAACATTGAAACCGCGACGGCAAGTGGCATGGCCATCCAAAAGGAGTAAATGTGTAAATGATATTGCAAGAGGGCAACAGCGTAACCCCCAGCTCCGAAGTAGACGCCGTGCCCTAGGGAAAGAAGCCCCGTATAGCCAAAGACAAGGTTATAACCCATGGCAAAGGTGGCGAAAGCTAAGCTTTTTGCCATCATAAGCTGAATGTCAGCGTGCGCGAAATGAGGAATTGTGAGAAGGATTAAACCGACGATTATGAAAGGAGCAAATTGACCCAGTCGTCCCTGCCATAAACGCCTAATCCCTTCCCATTTATCCTTCTCCATCTTCTATATTTTCCTCCCCAGAAGCCCGCTGGGCTTGGCAATCAAGATAATTATCATGACCAAAAACATGAAAAACATGGAAAGCTGCGGGAACAGGGCTCTGCCAAATGCATCTACAATACCTATTATAAGCGCTCCCGCTAGGGCTCCTTGTATAGAACCTATGCCGCCGACAATGATAATAATTAAGGCAAAGAGCAGGGTTTGGAGACCCTGATAGCTGTATACACCCCATAACTGAGCCCCAATTACACCAGCAAACCCGGCTATGAAGGCAGCTAAAAAGAAGATAAGCATAGACACCCGAGCCAGGTTTATGCCTAGTCCGGTTACCATTTCTCTGTCATCCATTCCTGCCCGTATTATGGCACCTACCCGGGTCTTATTTTGTAGCCACCATAAGAACACGGCTAACACTGTCCCAATAGCGATAACGATAATACGAGTCTTGGGGTACAGCAAGCCAGCGAGATTAAAGCTACCGGATAAAGCTGGGTCCCAAAATGGGACTTTAGCGTCTCCTCCCCAAACCCAGAGGCATATATTGGTTATGATGTAGACAAAGCCAAAGGTTAGCAGTACCTGCTCGTTCATTTGCTTGTAGAGGCGGCGTAAAAATGCCCGCTCTATAAACAATCCCACCAGCCCAGCAACAAGTCCGCCTATAAAAACGGCTAACCAGAAATTCAACCCAAGCCGTTGCGCTATCATCCAACCGAAATAGCCGCCGAGCATATACAATGCGCCGTGGGACAGGTTTATAATCCCCATCACCCCAACAATAATAGATAGCCCGGCGGCTATCAGAAATAAAATCATCCCGAAAGACAAGCCATTTAGCAGGCTTGTTGCAAAGAATTCCATCTCTCACTCAATCCCAGTTGCCCAGTACCAGCTGAGCCTTTTGCCAAGGGGAGGGGCGGGTTGGGAGGAATCCCAACCCGCCCCTCTTAACCAATCACTTAGTCGCTCGGTACGTAGGGGTCCTTCGTTGCCCTCTCATAAGTCTTAACTACCACTGGCAGAATCTCGTCGCCTACCTTTTGTATCTGGGCTATGTAGCAATTTGATAAGCCCTCACCAGTAGAGGTATAGTACAGAGGCCCCTGTGGTGTTTGGAATTCACGCTTGGTCATAGCAGCCCACATCGCATCAAACGAGTCATCACCACCAGTAATCTCCAGACCTTGTGCAAAGAGCATCATATCGGTGTAGGCGTTCTGCTGAATGACTGGCGTCTCGCCATACTTGGCTCTGAAAGCCGCAACAAAGGCATTGTTGATTGGGTCATCGCGCAGCGGTAAATAAGTGGACTGGGCATACATACCAACCACCACATCCTCAAGGTCTTTGTACTGCTGTGGTGTAAAGACATCAACTATGAGTTCAAAGACCGGTGGCAGGTCACGCTTGACTTTTTCGTCCCTATACGCCATTAGACAACGGGCTGCATCCTCTCCGCTGGAAAGGAAGATACAGAGCACGTCAGCCGTATCCTTGGTTGGCATGGCAGCCATGTAGGGAGCAAAGTCCGGTGTACCTATCGGAGCCCATACCTGGTGAACCACCTTCCCGCCTTTCTCTTCAAACCCGTACACGGCGCCCGCTATGTAGTCGTGCCCACCTCCATAATCCGAGCCGAGAGTAGCCATGGTCCTATAACCCATATCCTCGTAAAGAAACCAGCCTGATGGTCTCTGTTGTCCAATACAGGTAGCTGGATATGCAATAAAGGTTCCGTAATCAGCTACGCAGTCAGTCGTTGAATTTATGTAGCCAACATACAAAACCTTATGTTGGTCGGCATAAGGTGCTACTGCTGATTGCTGGTCGCCCATCAGTGGTCCGATAATGATGTTCACGCCGTCGCTTTCATGCAACTTCTTGAACCTCTCCATAGCTGTGGTGGGACTGCTGCCGGAGTCTTCAAAGATGACTTCTACTGGCCTGCCGGCGATTGTGTGGTTAATCGTCTCCAGCGCCAAATCGATGCCTTGTTTGAACCTCGGACCCATATCGGCAATAGGACCGGTCAAGTCCACTAAGGAGCCTATCTTTATTGGCTCCGCCGGTGGAGCTACTGCAGGTGGAGCTCCTGGAACACAGCCTGATATAAGTAAAGCTGCGACTAGACATACGATACTAACTACTAATAAAGACTTTTTACCTTTCACCTTTAACCTCCTGATAAAATTCGAGTCAGTTGAATATTTAGATTTATTATCTCATGCTTCACCCCCCTTTCCGCCGTATTCTGAATAATTGTTCCAGTCGCTCTTTCCTCACTGCTTGATTTTTGGTATATTATACTTCTCATCATCCACTTCTCTCTTTAGAACACCGATTTCCGATACTTAAATAATTTAACCTCTTCCACCCTGTTTACGCAAAACATGACCACAGAGCTTGCCATTATAAACGCCCTTTTGCACTACCGGGGTTCCGTTGATTATGACATATTCAATCCCCTCGGGATAATGAGCCGGGTCAAAGTACGTGCCTTTTTCACCCACAGTCGCTCCATTGAAAATTGTTATATCAGCAAAACAGCCTTCCCTTATCAAGCCTCTGTCAAGTATCCCAAATCTCTGCATACTGATAGAGGTCATCTTTCTCACCGCCTCTTCCATGGTAAAGAGCCCCAGTTCGCGGGAAAAATAACCCAATACCCTGGGGAAAGCACCATATGCTGCCGGATGGGCAACGCCTCGTCCCGTCAGTATTGCATCCGTGTTAATTGCCGCTCGGGGGTTCGCAATTAGCTTCCTAACGCCCTCATCTGTTTCCATATCCCCATCAAACCCAAAATATAGCGCCATAATCTGCCCCCGCTCTTGAATAATCAAATCAGCAGTCGCATCGAAGGGGGTCTTCCCCGCTTCCTTTGCTATTTCTGATAAAATCTTACCTTCTAGATACTTATTGGCATCGCTACCTACCCAGATAATAACAATGTTATTCCACCCAGACGACTTAGCAAAGCTATTAGGCCAGCCTCCAGGTAACCACGGAGGCCATCCAGGCTGGGCTTCCTCTACATCCTGTTCTATGCGCTTTCTGGTCTCTTTATCCTGCAGCCGCTCTATAAGCTTGTCCACTCCTCCTTCAAGTGACCAGGGTGGAAGAATAGCCATAATTGTAGTATTGGCAGCAGTGTACGGGATAATATCGTATGTTATATCCACGCCTCTGGCACGAGCTTCATCATGAAGAGCTATCAAGCGGTCGCGCAGTGCCCAATAGTCCCTTCCATAAGTCTCCAGATGAGAATGTTCTACAGCGATGCCATTCGCTTCGCCTACCTTGATAATCTCTCTGGTTGCCGCTAATAGAACTTCACTTTCGCCGCGAATATGACACGTAAAGACACCCCCGAACTCTTTGAGTGGCTTACAGATAGCAATTAATTCTTCCGTATCGGAATAGCTTCCTGGTGGATAAATCAACCCAGCAGAAAGGCCAAAGGCTCCTTGCTCCATGGCTTGCCTTGCAAGCTTGGCCATCTCTTCCTTCTCTGTGCTTGTAGCCGGGCCACTATCAAACCCCTTGACATAGATGCGTATTGCCCCGTGTGACACTAATGGCACAATATTGAAAGCTACACCCTGTTTTTCAATATAATCGAGATAACCTTTCATATCACGCCATTCCCATGTCAGCTCCCCACCTTGTATAAAACCGGTATATTTCTTTAAAAGCTCAAGAGTTTTCAGATTTATTGGTGCCGGAGAATAGCCGCAGTTTCCGGTGACCAGTGTGGTTACACCCTGACGAATAAAAGGTTCCAGAATTTTAGTGTGGTTTTTAAGGGGCAGGATGAAATCTGCATGTGTGTGTATATCCACAAATCCAGGCGCAACAACAAGTCCTTTCGCATCAATCACTTGCTTAGCAGAACCACCATCAACAATTCCTATTTTTGCAATTTTGCCATCTTCTACTGCTACGTCGCCATAGAACCACGGATTAGCCGTGCCGTCCATGATTTTCCCATTTTTGATTAACAAATCAAACATCAACTTACTCCCTCAACTTTGGTTAGCAAATCCAGCATAATTTACTAAGCTTTACTACATCTCTCAGCGGCTAGCTTTATCAGCCTTCTAACCAATACCTTGCTAACCTCAGTTCGGTACCAAGCCGTTGAGCGTACAGAAGTTCTGGGAGAAACATCTTTTGTAACCTTTTGTGCAGCCGTTTCAATGAGTCCGTCGCTGAGAGCTTTGCCTTTTAAAGCTTCTTCGACTGTCCTTGCCCTAATCGGCTTGTCAGCTAAAGCACCCATCGCCACCTTGATGTCCTCACATTTCCCATCTTTTACAGCGATGTTTATAGCACAGCTTGCTTTAGCTAAATCTACAGAGCTCCTCTTCTTCTTATCGTATGCACTCCCATACTTGCCTTTTTGCTTTGGGAGTATCACTTCCACTAGAAGTTCCCTATCCAACACGTTTGTCCCAGGACCGGTGCAGAATTTCTCGATTGGCACCCTTCTCTCGCCTTTTGGTCCCACCAATTTAACCTCTGCACCGAAAGCCAGCAGGGGAGGGAAGGTGTCTCCGGAAGGTAGACTCTGGCAGATATTACCGCCGATTGTCGCCATGTTTCTGACTTCCCATGTACCAAACCCTGCCGCTGCTTCGTGCAAAGCAAGGTATTTCTTCTTGATAATATCAGATTCAACTAGCATCGATATGGTAGTAAGAGCCCCGATTTTTAATCCTTCGCGGTCCTCTCGGATATAGGTAAGCTCCGGTATATTCTTGATGTTAACCACACTTTCAGGAACTAGTTCTCTCTGCTTCATCATGGGCACTACGTCAGTGCCACCAGCCAGTACCACTGCTTTAGCATCTTTTGACAGAAGCGACACCGCTTCTGATACTGTATTGGGGGAAAAGTATCGGAATTCCTTAATCGTTTTGGTTATTTTGTCTGGATAGCTCATTTCCCCCCCCTCCTTTAATAGTTTCCAGGATTCGTTCTGGCGTCATTGGAATAGTCTTAAGCCTGACTCCGATGGCGTTGTAGATAGCAGTAGCCATAACCGACGGCCCCGCCCAATGCCCGAGTTCCCCAACGCCAATCGCACCATAGGGAGTTCCCTCGTGGGGCGCACGCTCCGTGTATTCTTCGACTATGACATTCTCAATCACATCGGGTATATCCTTAGCGCGCGGAACCTTTAAATTGGCATAGCTTGCGTGTAGATATGCCTTTTTCTCTTCGTCATAATTAAACTCTTCTTGCAAAGCATACCCCAAAGCCTGTACGGCGCCACTGATATATTGGTTCTTTACAATCCCAGGATTTATCATCCTGCCCGGGCAATTTCCTGTCACTAATTTTATTACCTTCACCTCTCCTGTTTCAGTGTCAACCTCAACCTCCGCAGCTTGAACCATAGCGTTACGCACTTTGCGCCCCGGGGTAGACTCGGGGAACTGACTACCTGGGGGACCTGTAGCACTAGCGCATATTACTTGGGTGAGAAGCTCAGGAATAGGTATTGCTTTTTGCTCATTGCCCTTTACAAAAGCCTTTTTCCCATAAACTTCTACCTCTTCTGGCTTTACACCTAACTTGGGAGCAGCAAGCAATCGAACTTCTTGTTTTACCTTTTCAAGAGCCATCAGGAGAAGATGTCCACCCGTAGTTAACGATGAGCTGCCTCTCATTCCAAAAAGGTCCCACTGCCCGGTATTCGTATCTCCAGCGAATATGTTAACATCTTCGTAAGCAATCCCCATTGACTCGGCAACCAGCTGACACTGCGTCGTCCAGGGTGACTGACCCGCGCTCTGACTACTGGATAGGATATTAACTGACCCATCCGGATTCAGGCTTACTGCCTGAGATCTGTAGCCGTCAAAGGCAAAACCACCATCATAGCCGGAGTATACAATACCTAAGCCTCTTCTCTTGGACCCACTGACGGCTATTGGTTTCCCCCAGCCCTTCCATCTGCTCCAGTCTATCTTTTCCATGACCTGCCGCATTATCGTCCGGGAAGGGTAACTCTCCAGTATCGCTCTAGGATACGCGGGGGTATTGGCTACCCATGGTTCGGGGGGACTCATATCACCGCTCTCTGCCATGTTTTTAAACCGTATCTCAGTAGGACTCGTGCCTAATTTTTCAGCGATTGCATCAATAACCTGTTCTGTAGCAAAATTTGAGCCAGGTAGCTGGACTGAACGGTAGGGTTGACTGGTGAAATGATTGGTGTGTACATCCCAACCTTCCCATCTCGCATTCCTGCAATTGTAAGAGCAGCAAGGATATCCTCCCCAAAACGCGGTGATACCACAGAAGTTGCCATAACCGCCAAGGTCAGCATAAGCCTTGAAGTATATTGCAGTAAGAGTTCCGTCCTTTTTGGCACCCATTTTCACATATATGGTAGCCATGAAGCGCTTAGCCTGAACAAGCGCTTCTTCTCTGGTCATCACGTACTTTGTTACTTTCCCGCCAGCCATTCTGGATAGCAGTGCGGTAATTGGTTGAATTCTGTTCGTATACTTGCCTCCAAAACCTCCACCTACCCATTGTGAGACGACCCTGACTTTGCTTTCAGGAATTCCTAAAGCATACGCAACGCCTTTGCGCACCTCAGTAGGCGTTTGAGTACAAGCCCAAAGAGTCAGGGCGTCACCTTGCCAGCTAGCCACGCAGGCGTAAGGCTCCAAAGCAGAATGTACCTGCGACCCAACCTTAAACTTATCTTCAACTATAACATCTGCCTCGGCGAATCCTTTCTCAATATTCCCCCACTCCATTAGCGTAGGCGCGTTGATGCCTTTCTCTACGAGTTCCACCCCATACTGGGGTCCATAGACATTGCCCTCGGGATATATCTTGGGTGCATCCTCTTTTGCTGCTTCTTCGGGGTCAAAAACCGCTGGGAGTACCTCATACTCTACCTTTATCAACTCCAAAGCCTTCTCGGCTATGGCTCTGGTTCTGGCTGCGACCGCCGCTACTTCATCGCCCACGTGGCGTAAGTGCTGGTCAAGGACATAAAGAGCTCTCTGGTTAGCCCGTGGCATCAGACGCTTTGGCACGTCTTTGTAGGTTAATATTGCCTCCACTCCTTCCAACTTCTCCGCCTCGCTTGTGTCAATACTCTTTATCATAGCATGCGGGTGGGGACTGCCTAAGACCTTCACATGTAGCTCAGCAGGCATATCATCTACAAATTTTGCCTTCCCGGTAACTAATTCCTCTGAGCCCCTTATTGGGATGGATCTACCGACAACCTTTAGTTCCTTAGCCATTGTTTTCATTGCCCTCCCTTCCTCATTTTCTCGGCCGCAGCTGATATGGATTTGATTATGCTTACATAACCAGTACATCGGCATATATGGCCATTAATCGCTTCCATTATCTCCTCTTGGGCAGGTGTTGGGTTATTATCGAGCAGTGCCTTAGCTGCCAGAATTATTCCCGGCGTACAAAAGCCGCATTGTACCGCATGATTTTCTATGAATGCTTTTTGAATTGGATGTAGCTCACCGGTTTTTGGGTTTGCCAGACCTTCTATGGTTAGGATGTCTTTTCCTTCACATTCAATGGCCAAAAGCAGGCACGACAACAAGGGCTTTCCGTCCACCAAAACTGTACAGGCACCACAATCTCCAGCACTACACCCGTTCTTTGCACCGGTCAGGCCCAGCTTTTCCCTCAAAACATCCAATAAGGTTTCATTGGGATAACCTTCTACCTCATACTCCCTGCTGTTTACTGTGAGTCGCACAACTTTCCCACCAACTATTGCTTTCATAGTTATCCCCCTCCTTTTCTGCCATTCTAAATGTAGTAGTCTCCCCGCCTGAATTATTTAATTTAACCGTCTTTCTAATAGGGCTGTTTAATCTTTATCAGGGCCCATATGAAATCTTTCTTTGGGCAGTCCCGGCACTTCTGAGCCATCAATTATTATCTGTTCTTCGCCGACAACAGCTATCGCTTCAACTTCAAACAGAAAGTGGGGATGCCATAACTGAATTACCTCACAAGCAGTCATTGCCGGTACGTGGTCGCCAAAATACTTTTCAAATGCGGGCATTATCTTGGTCATATACCAAAGATGCCGGCAAAAGAAGTTCAGTTTGACTACGTCCTGCATGCTAGCGCCAGCCACCTCCAGCACATTCTTCATATTCTCAAAGATCATCTCAATTTGACCAAGAAAATCTCGCTTATGACAGATGTTATGTTCCCTATCCCTGGCTACTTGACCAGCTACATAAATGGTATTGCCTACCTTAACGGCATGAGCATATCCCAGCCTTTGTCTACATGGTGCTAGTTTGTCCGAATAGATGATCTTTTTCTTACTCACGTTTTACCTCCTTAATGTATTTTATAAACTTCCAGCGCCCTTAAAGAGAGGAGGGAAAGATGAAAAAATCCCCCGCATATCTAGCGGGTCGGACTGATTCCCCGCCTGCACTCTAGTTTCACATCTCTCCCGCCTTAAAAAGAAGATGGCTCAGAGACCCCAAATAGGGGTATACCTCTGAGCCATTTTCTTTAGGATCACTTTAGATTGAGAACAATTACGCATTACTGTCCTCATTCAACAGAAAGACCTGTTGCCGCAGATCTTTCCTATTTAATCACTTTCACTATTTCTTCTCGCTCAATCTTTTTCTCTATAACATCCCCCATCTATCTGCTGAGCGTTTTTTCCTGCTCAATGGCTTTAATATACGCCCTGGGAACGATGCTAGGCTTCATCTTGAAACTCTTTGATTCCCTAGCCTCATCCTTCAAGCAAGTCTCCTAGTACCTATATGCTACTATGCTACCACTAAATAATATTTTAGTGTATGCTACCACTAAATAATATTTTAGTCAATAACTTGTACTCGTTCATCGTTCATATGATTGGTGACACATCCTCCTTTCTTTTGTAGTCTTTACGCTTTTGTAGAAATTTGAGTGGTGTTAGGTAACCAAGGGCTTGATAAGGTCTTATTGTATTATATACCCTTTCCCATTGTAATAACTCATCTTTTGGCTCACAAAGGTCAAACGACACCCTGATTTTACTATTTTCAAAATGGCATATTAATATTATCTTTCTGTTCACCCATAGAACAGTTTGCGAGATGGACTTACAAGGCCAACACGGGTTACGAGTAAATTTAGTAGCAAAAGGATATCCCCTGCTTGACCGGGGGGGGCATAGCCATATATAATTTTCTCAGGTGGGCCAAAAAATAACCAATTTTTGAACGCAACCATGACTCAGAAAGAAGTTGACACGGCGGTAAAGGCGGTTGACGATGTCATGACTGAGCTTACGCCCACCATCGAGGACATTTGGCCTGAGTTGATTGGGCAAGAACCCTCGGTATAATCGAAGCTAGGCGGATACTCATAACTATGTAGACTAAAGGCCAATACTCGGAAATCCCGGTTGGCTTCCCTTATGTTCGAGTGGTCGAGCAAATACGACAGAAAGGCTGGTGATGTTAATGGTATCTGAAAAGCAACAAGGCAGAGTTTCACAGGGTGTAGTAACAAATCCGTTTGTGATGGTGCAACAGCAAATTGATGCTATTTGTGAAAGAATAAGCGTTAGTGAAACATGCCGTTTAAGACTCAGGGAATGTGAGCGGGAACTCGTCGTCCATTTTCCTGTAAAAATGGATGACGGCGAGGTCAAAGTATTTACCGGTTACCGGATTCAGCATAATGACAGCCGAGGACCAAGCAAGGGTGGTATTCGTTACCATCCAGATGTTACTCTGGATGAAACCAGAGCTTTAGCCGCTTTGATGACATTGAAAGCGGCTGTTGTCAATATACCCTATGGTGGAGCCAAGGGAGCTGTTGCCTGTGATCCAAAGGTCATGTCCCAAGGTGAGTTAGAAAGATTAACCCGGCGCTATGCCAGCGAGATCTCACTCTTGATCAGTCCAGAAAAGGATATCCCTGCCCCTGACGTTGGCACAAACCCTCAAGTGATGGCCTGGATTATGGATACTTACAGCATGAATAAAGGCTATTCAGTGCTAGGTGTGGTCACAGGTAAACCTATTGAGCTAGGTGGTAGTAGGGGTAGGTTTGAGGCAACAGGTCGAGGTTGTAAGATTTGCGCCCAACTAGCTGGTAAACATCTAGGTATAGGTCTCCAGGATGCTAGTGTGGCAGTTCAGGGCCTTGGCAATGTTGGAGCCACAGTGGCTAAATTGCTAGCCAAAGAGGGCAGCCGAATCATAGGAGTAAGCGATTCCAAGGGTGGTATTTACAATCCGAACGGCATCAATGTGGAAAACGCGCTCCGCCATAAGAAGGAGGTAGGTTCAGTAGTTGGTTTCAAGGATGCTGAAAATATAACCAATGCGGAACTCTTGGAACTTGACTGTGACATACTGATACCAGCCGCTCTTGAAAATCAGATACATGAAGGCAATGCCACTTCTGTCAAAGCAAGGATGATTGTAGAAGGTGCCAATGGGCCAACTACCTATGAAGCTGCTAAGATTCTTGGTGACAAAGAAATATTTGTTGTACCTGACATATTAGCTAACGCAGGTGGGGTGGTAGTATCTTACTTTGAGTGGGTACAGGGTCTGCAATCTTTCTTCTGGGATGAAGATGAAGTAAACCATAAACTGCAAGCGGTGATGGATAATGCCTTTCATGAAGTGCTGGCACTTAGTCAGCGTGAAAAAGTTGATATGAGAAATGCTGCCTATATGCTGGCAATAAAGCGAATAACAGATACCATGAAAGCTAGGGGAATATTCCCATAATTAAACGGAAATAAACTCCGTGGGTTTAGTTTGTCATCGAAACATTACGAGTAAAATTATGAAAAAGCCAGACAGTTCCTTACCCATGAGATCACCTGAAGAGGAACTCAAACATTTTAAAGCGGCCGTAAGAAGTGTTATGATTGCTGCTTCTAAGACTCTTGCCCATATAGAATTGCTTTCTCACGGAGCCGGAATAGAAGAAATCTCTCTATTGGATCATTATTTAGATTATACACAAAGACTATGTGAAAGTGAAACAGGTGGCCAAAAAGGGCGATCAACTACACCGGGCGGGCTCTGCCAGGGTAAACTTAGGTGCCAAGGGGCTTTTACTTTCCCATTGACTTAAATCTCCCTCCTGGTGTGGGCAGCATATACCAGACAGAGCTGGGAGGAACAAGCTAACAACAACCGACTTCCAGAATATTTGCTCACTTGTGCCAGGGAAGCAAAGAAGTTAGGCGCCGTAGTTCCAATAGAATACATACTCTATGATACGGTTACGGGTGAGCATCTGGAACGTCCCGACATGATGCGCCTTCGGAGGCTGCTAGCTGAGCGGCGCACCTCAGGAGTAATCTTTCCAGCGCTTGACCGCTTGTCCCGTGAGCCGTTACATCAGCAAATCTTCGAAGTAGAAGCAGCCCATTATGCAATTCAGATTTATCACGCTGATGTACCCAATGGCAATGACCCAATAGCCAGTTTACGAGGACAATCCTGGCTCATGCTGCCAAACTGATAAAGCTGGCCAACCGCCGAAACAATCGAGGCGGCAATATCGGGCGGGTAGTGAGTGGAAATGTACCTGCCAGTAAACCGTCTTATGGTTATACCTATCGCGCTGAATATCAGGGATTAGAACATGGCAAGCGGAAACTAATCAGGGCTTGGTGGGAGATAAATGTCCTTGATACTGATGGAACTCCAAAATGGGGGGCCGAGGCGCGGGTTGTTGTACACACCTTCCACTGGATTGGTCACGAAGGAAGAAGTACCTTCTGGGTCGCCGAAGAGCTTAACCGACTGGGCATCAAGCCCCGGTATGCCGAGAAATGGTCTCCGGCTCTAATCGGTTTCATTTGTAAAAACAATGCGTACACGGGAAAGCATGCTTACAATAAAGCGTGTTACGTTACTAATCCTGAACGGCCGTTAACAGATATAACCGCCGAGATAAAGCGTACCCTCCGCAAGGCTAAACCCGAAGATGACTGGGCACACTTTGATGTCCCGGCATTAGTATCCGAGGAGCTGTGGCGGCGGGCACGGCGTGAGAGGCGTGCCATTAGCCCTGAGGAGATCGAGAAGCTGACGGAAAGATACCTGGCCCGTCTTCCCTACAAAGTTACCAGTTGTCGCTTCCACTCCTTTGTCGTCTACTTCTCCAATCTGCAACGTTTGGGCTGGGTGGAATTCACCGGCAGGGAAGAACCTTCAGAGCCTAGTTTGTTCCTCAGACTACATAAATACGCTTAACAGGCTAATCAAGGTTCAGTACGACACGAGCGAACTTGATGCGTGGGTCAGTACATTACCCTACTTGCCTCCCCTACCCGCAGAACTTACACCTGAAAATATAGAACGGATGGTAGAAATGGCTGGAGAGCTTTACTCACTAATCTATAACTTACCACCATTACCATCGTTCCCACCACCCCCACCTGGAGTACGAGAAATCGAAGAAGCGAGACAAACTCTTCTGGAAGTCTTTGAATTTGTTGGAGAACTGCCTAATTTACCAGATCTCCTTAGTGGTGCTCAAAGCCTAGACGAGCTAAGGTCTCGTATTAACACCTATTTTAGCGATGTTCAGAACACTACATCGAGTGCTGGGAATCTAATGCAAGAAGTCAAAGATGTTGTAGGTTCACGCTGAATCTCACGACAGTCAGACTTGACTCATAAGCAGGTATCGGTGATGACAAGAGGAGAATATCCTAATTTCGGGCACTTAGGCAGTGCAGTTCAATTAAATGAACCATGACTGAAATCTGGCTGAAAAAAGCGTTGAAAACCGAAGTTTGATTATCCTTCCCATAGGTATTGGATGTCCACCCCATCGGTGTTGCCAAGTGTAAGTAATGTGATATCCTATGCTTCGAATGAGGCCTTTGTTTAAACCCCAGGTACTAGCTGTAACGCAACATTGCATCGGTTTGTTTAGCAGGTACTCCGGAAGCCGTCTTGCATACACATAGGCTATCGCTCATGCCCATCAGTCCAACCGGTTTCCAGTTTCCGTCCAGCAGTCCAAGCTTTGTAGCCCCTTTTACTTATGAATGTTATAACAGTTATAACAACCTCAACACTCTGTTATAACAATGTCAAGTTATGATTTTGTCCAACTCACGCCTAACAACTGTTATAGGAGCGCGAAGCTAACAATCTGTTATAACAGTTGTTATAATAGCCTGAAGCCACTAATAGAAGGCTTTACGCAGAGCCAGGTCTGCGTAAAGCCTCCACTGTTAAAACAGAGCAGATTGATTGTGTTATAACAACACCTTAACACCAGACTCAAATCATATAACAATAACAGCGTTATAACGCCTGTTATAACTGTTATGTTATAAGAATTCGACTGTTGAACTGAACTTGGACTTTTCTTGGACTGCTAGGCATAAGAGATGCGAGCGGTTACTGGTTATGACCAGTAAAGTAGCCCTTTCTCCCGCCGCAGCCCCCTTCAGTTATAACACTGTTATAACAGGCTGAAGCCACTAATGGTTGGCTTTAGGCAGAGCAAGTGACATACTATTATAACATTTCAGCCTGGTTCTTTTTAGCTTTGTTATAACACGCTAGGGCTATTAGAATTTGGCATTACGCCAAGGAAGTGTTATAATGATGTCAAAAGGGGTTGACAACCTGAAAAGGTTTAAGTCAGTCCCTTTTTCTTTTCAGGTTGTCGGCTCCACTAAGATAACCAGGGAGCTGAAACACAAATGGATGGGGCCAGAAACCAAAACAGGAAATCTACTCTGACGATAGGCGACCTCGTTAGTCGCTACGAACTCAGCAACATTACTAAGGGCAAGAGCTCAAAAACCATAACCGGTATTCAGACATCCTGCGCTCGTTCAAAACTATTCGATGAGATATGCAATTTATTCAGTTGGAATGAGGAACAGGGTATAATCACTGACCCCCTTGGGCATATAGTTGGGATACCTGTGACAACCATGGACTCTGCCCAACAGGTAAAAATGCTTCCTAAAATTCCCCCCAATTCTGCGAACCCCTTGACAAACACCACCGTTGTGCCCATAATAGAGGGTAGAGATGGCGTTTATCAGAGTAAAGCGACACGGAAACCGTGAATATTACTATCTTGTCGAGGGCAAGCGAGAGGGTAAAAAGGTGAGGCAAAAAGTTATTAAATATCTCGGCACCAAGCCCCCAACAAAAGAGCAAATAGAGACTATGAGGAGGGAACGATGAAAGCAGCACTTTATGCCCGGGTAAGCACAGAGGAACAAGTGGAGGGTTATAGCATCAACGCTCAGAGGCGAGCATTTGAGACGCTGGCTCAATGCAGAGATTGGATAGCCAGCAAGGAATATCTGGAAGAGGGCAGGTCAGCTGGAAGAGGGCAGGTCAGCTAGAACTGAAGATATCAGTAAGCGCCCGGTATTTAAGGAAATGATTGCCGATGCTCTAGCTGGAAAGTTCGATGTCCTAGTCGTCCATAAGCTTGACCGCTTTTCTCGGAATCTACGCGTTACCCTTGAGTACTTCGATAAGCTGTTAAAGGCGGGGGTTAGCTTCCTCTCCATCAACGAGCAGATAGACTTTACTACGCCGTCAGGCAAAGTACATCTCGCTTTATTAGGAGCATTTGCACAATACTACTCGGACAACTTGAGCCAAGAGACCAAGAAGGGCTGGGCAGAGCGAAGAGCGCAAGGGCTTTATTGCGGGCTACTGCCCTTTGGAACAATGAAAGGCGAAGATGGTGTACCCGTGGCTCGTCCTGAGACTCACCCAGGCTTAGTTATGGCGTTTGAGCTAGCAGCGCAAGGGAAATCCGACCGGGAGGTGGCCATGGCACTCAATGCTGCTGGTTACCGAACTGCTGGCAATCAAGGCAATAGACCTTTCTCTAGGGATACTGTGAGAGACATGCTGCAAAACCGCTTCTATTTGGGTGAATTACCTGATGGGAATAATGGCTGGATTAAAGGTAAACACCAGCCCTTTGTTAGTCAAGAGCTTTTCAACATGGCACAAGAGCAAAGAGCACGTAAGCGGCGCTCAAAAAATGGTAGCGTGAGGAATAAAGCGAGAACCTATAGCTTGTCAGGGATACTTTGGTGTGGCATTTGCAAGTCAAAGGTAGGGATTCACCGAGGTCATAATGGTAAACCGAGGGTGTATTGTAGAGGGAGAGCACAGGGTGCTGACTGCAATTGCAAAGCCACTTTCCTTGAAATCTACGAGGCGCAAATTGAGTGGTACATAGAGAACTTCGTCATCCCAGAGGACTATCAGGAGAGGATTCTTGAAGCTCACCGTAAATTGGAGGCAGCTTATGATGACTCAGCCAAGAGGCATGCTACTTTGGAAAATCGTCTAGCCAGAATAAAGGAACTATATGAATGGGGACACAAGCCCAAAGACGAATACTTAGCCGAGTATGATGCCATCCAGCGAGAGCTTAGGGCATTAGCTGCTCCAGACGACAAAAGGAAGACGCTTGATAAACTAGCCCATTTTTTAAGCAATGTGGTTGACGCCTGGAAAGAAGCAGCCCAAGAGCAACGCAATAAGTTGGCCAGTGCATTATTTGAACAAGTATGGATAGAGCACAACAGGGTCGTAGGTATCAAGCCAAGGGAAGAACTAAAGCCTTTCTTCCAGCTATCATACGAGGAGTATCTGAAAAGTAGCACGTGCCAACTGGAATCCCCTCGGGGTCGGATGTGCAATACGCCCTGTAACAATGCCTCGTACTGAAGGTCAAAGAAGGGCTTGAATTCGGGTCTTGGGGTAATTGCCAAGACCCGCTTATCTTTAATCCAGACAATGTCAAACAGCTGGTTGGTTAGACGGTTGCGCTGTTGCTGGTCCGCCTGTTTCCAGGCCAGCGAGGCTAGCCTTTAGGAACAAGGCTAGCCTCGCCTTTCATCGCACCAAAAGGCAGAAGACCACAGTAAAGTCCTTTACGAGTTCCGACCGATACCTATCAAGGCTCGAGAACATCCGATGTCGTTCTTTAAGCACCAGGCCCAGATTTGCTATTGTTGCGGAGGTAGATATGGTCCCCGCCATCCTTACCCCGTTCTTTGGGTCTTTGAGATAATCGACAGGCTCCCACTTGCTTGAGCATAGGGAATTACTACTCTTTTTTCAAGGTTAGTCTGCATGTCGATTTCTCCAATGGTTCGCTTTTACAAACCGATTAACTGGGGAGATGCAAACCTTATCTTATACAATAATTAAACAGAAAGCCACATTGTGACTGACTCCATACAGATTAACCAAACCCCAACTCGTACGATAAGAGCTTTCATAAGGTCAAGAAGTAACATTGTTAATCATCCGAAGATTGACTATACTGAGGTTAAAAAAACAAGTAAGAGTAAAAGACACCAATTGCAATGAACGGCGCACAATTGCTCGTTAAGACAGCCAAAAAAGCTGGCATCGAATTATGCTTCGCTAATGTTGGGACTACCGAATTGCCGATTGTTCTTGCGCTTGATTCTGAATCCGGTATGAGAGCTATTCTCGGGTTATTTGAAGGTGTGTGCACAGGTGCCGCTGACGGTTACGGTAGAATGCGTGGCAAGCCAGCTATGACGCTGCTCCATTTGGGACCCGGCTTAGCAAACGGCATAGCCAACCTTCACAATGCAAGGAGGGCGAAAACTCCATTGGTTAATTTGATAGGTGAACATGCCACGTGGCATCGGGCTGCAGACCCACCTCTCGCTGCGGATATAGAAGCCCTAGCAGGCACTGTGTCTGGATGGCAAAAAACTAACCAATCGCCAGCAGCACTGTCTTGCGACATGGCAGAGGCAATCACTGCCTCCATGTATGGGCAGATAGCGACTCTAATCGTTCCCAACAATTATCAGTGGGAAGAGTGCACCGTTAGTGAGATTGCTACTCCACAGTTTTCGTTTGCTCCTATCGATCGGCGTTCCATTGAAGAAGCTGCTAGAATCATGCAAAGCAGTAAGAAGGCTGGACTCATTATCGGAGGTAGAGCTTTGCGTAAGCGGGGTTTGCACGCTGGTGCGCACATTAAGGCAATGACTCAGTGTGACGTTCTTACCACTACATTTCCTAGCTATATAGAACGTGGCACAGGTTTGCTTGACGTGAAACAGATCCCCTACTTCCCCGAGCCGGCAATAGATATGCTATCCCGTTACGAAACTGTTGTGTTGGCTGGGGCAAAGGAGCCGGTTACCTTTTTCGGCTACTCAGGCATCCCAAGTCGCTTACTCACAGATAAGGCACAGAGAGTTGAGATAGCAACAGATAGGCAAGACGTAGTGGAGGCTCTGGAATACCTAGCAGGCACAGTTGGTGCTACCCTTGACTCGACTATTCCAAGTAACATTCTCACTGAACCCGCTCGTCCTGACATGCCGCAAGGAGACCTCACCGCGGAAAAGGTGTGCTTGACCCTTGCGGCAATCCAACCTGAAAATGCAATCATAGTCGATGAGGGGTTAACTACGTCGCTGACATACTACCCACTTACGGCGGGTTTACCGCCGCATGCTTTTCTTACTGTTGCCGGAGGCTCAATCGGCTACGGCATGCCCTGTGCCATCGGCGCGGCTCTTGCATGTCCGGATCGGCCAGTGATTAACCTACAAGCGGACGGCAGTGCAATGTACACCATACAGGCACTGTGGACGCAGGCCCGGGAAGCATTAGACATCACTACATTGATCTGTTCGAACCGAAGTTACCAAATCCTCAAAGTAGAACTTGCCCACGCAGGCATTACTTCAATTGGATCGAATACGCTATCGCTGATAGAGCTTGACCGGCCTCCTATAGACTGGGTGAAACTCGCTGAAGGGATGGGCGTGCCAGCAGTTGCGGTAAGAACTGCTGAGGAACTAGCAAAAGAGCTACGCAAAGCCCTCGCTGACCCGGGACCACACCTTATAGAATTGACGCTGGCCCAGTCTAGTAACTAGTCAATTCCCCCTAACTGATTAGCAGAATCTCCCGACGATGCGAGTTGACCGACTGTATTAAAAGAGTTAAAGTTTTGTCAAATCCTTACAAATGGAGGCAAAAGGATGAGAAGACTCGAGCATCTTTCTAAACCAATTAAGATTGGTGCGATGCAAGTCAAGAATCGTATCGTTATGGCACCTATGGCAACCAACCTGGCATCTCCAGAAGGTGAGGTAAGCAAGGCCCAAATAGCTTTTCATACTGCCCGGGCGCAGGGTGGGGTGGGCCTGATCATTGTTGAGGATACCACAATCAGCGAATCAGCCAAGTATATCTGGCATACCTTGGGGTTATTTGATGACCGGGTAATCCCAAGCTGGGAAGAGCTGACTACGGCGGTGCATGCCTATGGAGCCAAGATTGCACCTCAATTGATGCATCCATCTTTTAACGCTCGCTCGTCTCTATCGGGAGCTCAGCCCGTAGCCGCATCTCCCATCGCATCTCGTGTATACCAGGAAATCCCTCGTGAACTGACGATAGAAGACATCGCGAAAATAGTTGAACAATTTGGTGAGGCTGCCCGTCGGGCGAAGCAAGCTGGTTGCGACGCTGTGCAGCTACATTGCGCTCATAATCATCACCTCCTGGGGAGCTTCCTTTCACCACTCCGTAACAAGCGAACCGATACCTACGGGGCATCTGTCGAAGGACGTCTAAGAATTACCTTGGAGACAATCCAAAACATACGATCGAAGGCAGGGCTAGGCTTTCCAATCCTAGTGCGTATCTCCGGCTCGGAGTTTGAGCCAGGAGGTCTGTCTATCGAACAGACTCAGTTTGTGGCTAAGCTTCTAGAAGAAGCCGGTGTAGACGCAATACACGTTTCAGGCGGAACCACCGATAAAATTTGGCTTGTCACGTCTCTTTGGGGTGGTCCCCAGGCTTACAACTCAGCCTTAGCTGAGGCGATAAAAAAGGTC
>Ga0315309_1000736_pt1 | contig 19985 bp, 12 predicted proteins | sample TDP4_MG_FD_203080 | JGI IMG/M metagenome (GOLD analysis project Ga0315309, IMG submission 203080) | Freshwater sediment microbial communities from Lake Towuti, South Sulawesi, Indonesia - TDP4 | ecosystem: Environmental > Aquatic > Freshwater > Lake > Sediment | place: Indonesia: South Sulawesi... | reverse complement strand
ATATCTTGAGCTGTGTCCGGCCCAGAGGTGAGCTCCCATGTGAAATCCCCGATTATGCTCTTCAGCCTTACGGCAATCTGAGACCACTCCTTCCCGGTGGTCCTATTGGCCGAAACCGGATTTACCACAAATGTTATTTTAGAAGACATTTGCCAACAAGAAACTAATAGACTTCTTCATGTGTACCAATATCTATGAGTAACACCTTCTTTTCTCCTATGTTAATGCGCGTTCTCATTGGGTTTCAATTTCCATGCACTCACTTTGAGTGGGCCTGTATCTCTGGCAGGAAATGGATTGCCTGACCATCAAACCCGACAAGCATCCAGTCATTTATAACTTTCTTGAGAGCGCGCTTCATACGAGCTATTTCAGTTGCAGTTAGTCCGCCCCTTCCTGATTTGAGTTGGACAAACCTCACTTCAACTGCATCGGCGTCGTTCGGCATGATTCGGGCTATGATTGCGTCCACGATACCTGTACGAGGAGAACCACTATCACCTTCAAAGAACAAGACTTTCCAACCATTCACTTTACACCAAGCGCGTAATGCTTCTTTACTTGCCTTTTCACTTTTTCTTGCTTTGTATGTTGCGCTGCGACGGGTCGCCCATGCTTTTTTTGCAGCTTTACTTCTTGAGTCTGTCATGTTGATCCCGTCTAAGGAAGACGAGTTCATTGGTATGAGCATATTCCATCGGCGCATTCTTCAAGACAATAGGCTTTTCTTTTCGTTCCATATCAAAGTTCAAATGATTCTTTCCCCTGTTTTTACTATCTCTTTAATATAGGGATTGGTTTCGTCAAAATCTAATTTTGCAAACAGATGGGGCTCTATTCGCATGTCCACTTTTCTCCTCAATTTTATCAATTTGCTGTCCTCCTCAAAACCATCAAGATCCTCTTTTTCCAGAAAAATGGCCAAATCTATGTCGCTTTCACTCTTATACGCACCCTTGGCATGTGAACCATAGAGGTATAATCTCCATATCTTAATATTGTGTTTTTCAAGAACACCTATATACTCCCTTATCTTTTTATAGATTGACTCTTTATCTTCTTGATAAGCCATAGTCTAAACTCCTGTATCCTGGTGATATAGCCTTTGGTAAATTCTCTCTTGGCTTTTCTATAAAACCTGTTCTTGTAATCAGGGTATCTTGTCTTTATATTGAAGGTTGTCACCTCGTCAAGAAAATCTTCCTGTGCTTTTGATAATGTAAGTTTTGCCTTCCTGGCGATATTTAATAGTTGGTGCGTATATGGGACTTCACTGCTAATATTTTTTACATAGAAAGCCTTCAAAAGTTTTTCCAAAACAAGATGCCCAAGAAACAAAGCCCACACATAATGACCATTCTTAAAAAGACTTTTCATTGCTTGAAAATCAATCTCTGATGATTCGAGCCAGTATTTTACAACCTCGTCTTTTGTCATATGTTATACCTTACCCATCCCATATGATTGTAATCATCCTATCACACATTATATTAAACATAGCCTCACAACTGAATGCTGTCAATTCTCGGCCATTCGCCCCCACTCCTTCCCAGTGGTCCCATTGGCCGAGACCGGATTCACCACAAATGTGATTTTAAAGGGCATTATTTGAAACCCCTCACCCTACCCTCACCCTGCCCTTTCCCTTCGGAGAGAGGAGAGTTGAATGTAGGAGATCAATGATATCCATTACCTTCAGCGAGTCTGTTTTTCCAAGCCATCTCTGACACGTAGGACAGGCTGTGACAATGGCATCTGCACCTGCGGACCTGAATTCCTCAATCCGCTCAAGGGCTATGGCCTTTGCAGTGTCAGGACTTGTTAAGGAAAAAACCCCTCCTGCACCGCAGCATACAGCATCCCTTCCTTTCCATTGAGGCTCCAAGACCTCTTCCTGAGTAATTGCCCGAAGAATCTCCCTTGGCTCTTCATAGATATTCAAATAGCGGCCGAGAAAACACGGATCGTGGAAGGCGAGCCTTTTATATTGAGGAGGCTTGGAAGAAAGGATTCCCTCTTTCACAAAAGGAAGAAGATATGACACAAGGGGTATAACTTTGGTCTTAACAGGATACCCTGCTTGCCTGTATTCCTCTTTGATGGTGTGGACACATGATGGACATGGACACACGATCTCATCATATCCGTCCAGAATTCTCATGTTACGCGAGGCAATCATTTTAAATGTCGTCATATCCCCAAGTGCCAGATAAGGATACCCGCAGCATATCACAGGGTCTGGATACAGCGAGACTTCTTTGCCAAGATCATTGAAAATCTGAAGGCCTCTAAATACCGTGGAAGGATAGAACTTGGCCATGACACAGCCAATGAAATAAAGGAGCTTGGAGGATGTGCGAAAGAATTCTTCAGGGACTACTGCTTTGAGACTTGCGTGGAGGTCAATGCCAAAGAAATTTTCAGATGCTTTGAGGTTCTCCCGTGCCTTCTTTACTGTTTCAGGAACAAAGCCTGAGCTAACAATTGCTTCTTTCGCCTTCCTGAGGACATGGGAAGGGGATATATCGTGTTTACAATAGACATTGCAGTGAAGGCACTCCGTGCATTGATAGAAGATTCTGGCCGCATCCTCATTGGGTTTTAGCTCTCCTGTGCGAAGGAGATTTATAAGTGCAAGCAAACGCCCGGGCGCATGGGCCTCAATGCCGTCATTTGAAACAACCGGGCAGGCGAATCTGCACATCATCGGGCAGTATGTGCAGTAGTCAGTCTCCTGAATGTATTCTTTGAGCTGTTTCATAGGCCGAGCTTTCCAGGGTTCATGATACCTTTGGGATCAAGGGCCTTCTTGATTGCCCTCAGGACATTCATCCCTTCTCTAAGCTCCCTCTCCATCCAGGGGGCCTTTAGGAGCCCGATCCCGTGATGATGACTTATAGAACCCCCCTCCTTCAGGCAAGCCTCCATGGCATTCTTCCATATCGTTTTATACGCCCTTTCCTTCCCGCGCGCTGTCATCGCAGAGGAGGCAAATGTAAAATATATGCTTGCCCCCTCCTGATAGGCATGTGAGAAATGGGCCATGACAAGAGCCTGGCTGGATATGGCGCCCCTCATTGAATTGTAGAGTGGTTCAATCCTGTCCCAGGTTGAAACGACCTCGATTGTATCCACGAAAATGCCGGAATAGAAAAGCGGAGACATCTGATAGGAAAGAGCATATCTTTTATTCCACCATATCTCTCCGGGCATTGGCCCAAGGTCTTTCCCGCCAGCCTGCGTGCAAATCTCTTTTGAAATCCTGAGCTCCTGATCCACAAGCTCTCCTCTGCCCTCAAAGGACATAACAAGGAGGCACTGACTTGGAAGAAGAACCGTGAGCCGCTTGAGAAGCCCTGGAGTAACAAGGGCAAGCCTTTCGGCCCTCCTCATGAGGTCGGCTATGAATCCCTTTGACATGCCCCTGTGCTCTTTCTTGCCCCCTTTCAGGGCAATCATGGTATCAAGCTCATCATAGAGCCTCACTGCAGCCGGCCTTATGCCCTCCCTGAGGATAAGCCTGATAGCCTTTAGTCCGAAATTGACATCGCGGAAGGAGATTGCGAGGAAGCCCCTTTTCTCCGGAAGGGGAAGCATCCTCATGGATGCCCTTGTTATGATCCCCAGGGTCCCCTCTGAGCCTACAAAAAGCTGTTTGAGGTCAGGGCCTGTTGCGGATCGCGGAGAGGGTTTGGTTTCCATGATCCTCCCATTCGGGAGCACGACCTGAAGTCCCAGGATCATGTCCTCTATCTTCCCGTATTTCGTTGAGAGCTGGCCGGCTGAGCGGCAGGCAAGCCAGCCGCCGAGCGTGGAACAGTAGATGGAGGCAGGAAAATGCCCGAGTGTATAGCCCTTCGCATTCAATCTCCTCTCAAGGGTTTCTCCCACAATCCCGGCCCCTGCATTGACAATCAAAGAGATTTCATCCATGGATAGGATTCTGTCCATCTTTTTCAGGTCAACCATGAGCCCGCCCTTGACAGGAACTGCACCCCCGCATACACCCGAACCGGCACCAAACGGAATGATAGGGATGCCCTCCTTGAAAGCCAGGCGAACTATCTCGGAGATCTCTTCGGCTGTTTTAGGCCATACGATGTAATCCGGAAGTTGGGGCTTTTTACCTTCCTGGATCTTAAGGGTTAACAGGGGCCAGAAATCCCTTGAGTATATAAGCCTGTTGGTAAAAGAGTGTGATACCCTTTCTCTCCCGAGGATCTTGATGAGGGACTTGTAGATCTCTCCGTTGACCTTCATCTTTTCTCTCCTATTCCTATGACAGCCCTATCAAACATTGGAGTTTAGACTACAGACTGCAGATAAAAAAATCAATAATGTTCAGTCTTCTGAGGGGGTTGCTTTTTATTTAGGTCAATGGCCGATGGTGCCAAGACCGGTCAAGGTCAACAGGACCATAACTCGATCGTCCTCGTGCCATGTCAGTGGGCGGTGCCACCAGGTGATGGCAAGGTCCCAGCATTTGCACGCGGATATATAATCCAGGCCTGTAATCATCTGCAGGAAATAACGCTGGTCAAAAGAATACTGTGCGCTGTAGGAGGCCTTGATCCTGTCAAAGAAGTTTAGGCTTACACCCCCGTTTATCTCATTTATAGGCATTAAGCCCGAAAGATAGGAATAACTTACAAATGCCCTGTTGCCTCTATGGTCATGGATATAAAAGATATTTGTGACCCTGGTCAGGGTTTCTTCTTCGGATCCGATCTCGCCTATAATCTTCCAATAGAAATTCGGAACAGGTTTGATCTTGATCTCGCCAATTCCCCTCCATTCGTTTGAGGTGCCAGGAACATCATCGTGGATTCCTGTCAGGTTGAGCTGTGCAACCTCTCTAATCGTATTATCAGTAAAACGATGGACAAAAAAGTTCTTTAGTGATGCCGAGGCTTCCCTTGTCTTTGTGATGCTGTCCTTCTCGTCAATAAGCGGAATTGAATCATCTGATTCCGCTTCAATAATTTTATAACCAAGCTCCGGCTCTACAAGATGGGTTAGGAAACCAAAGGATCTGTATAGCTTGCTTGAGACGATAATGGATGCCCTTGGGATCGCTTTAGGCCAGATCGTGGTGTCGGTGACATAACCCCTCACGATCATCCCTGCCCTGGGCACGACCTGGACAACATCCCCCAGGTTTTTAGGCATGGAAAGGGTTGGAGCGAGGTATATCCTCTGGACAGAACGCTCCTGAACAGATGTGAAGTTGTCAAATGTGCCATCCGCATTAAAATAGAGAGGGGTAAAGGGGATCTTCCACTGCAAGGAGGTGAGAGATAGCCTGAGAAGCCTTTGATATGTCGTCTCAGTGAAGGTAGTCATGCCCAGTGACGAGCTTATGTCCTGGTAATAAAGCGCTTCTGCGATCGTGTTCACAGGCCATCTGTAGGTCCCGATAGAGGCACGGGATTCAGTGTATTGCTGGGAAGAGATCTCAATTGCCTCTCCAAAATCAGACGGATACTTTGGATCGCTTAATAAATGGATGTCTATTTTCCCCCACGAGTTCTTTCCCCACCTGTCCTCGTGATGTAGAGAACCCTCAGATCTGTCCTTTGCAGTTCCGCGCATGAAATCATTGAAGTATCTGAAGTAGGCCTTCCCCTCCCTCTCGGGTGTCAGGCGATAGCGGTATTCAACACTTCCTCCAACCCCCCTCCTGGTGAAATATTCAGGGGTAAGGGAGGCGTCCATCCACGGCGCAAATGCTTGGTAATATGGCAGAAAAAACTCAGAGCCATCCCGGGTAGAGTAGATGTATCGCGGTCTCAGAAGGCCTGATTCCTGCTCTGTCTTCACTGGAAAAACCATGTAGGGAAGGTAGAAGACCGGGACCCCCTTCACATAGAAGACAAAGTCCCTTGCCACAGCATATTCACCAATGGTCGCCTTGACATAGTTAGAATGAAGCTCCCAGCTTGGTTTGCCTTTCTGACACCTGCAGGTAGTCATTGTGCCATTTTTAAGCCGGTATTTATTCTCACCATGCTTCTCTATCTTCTCGCTTCTCAAGTATGTATTGTCTTTGGACACATGAATCTCTCCATCTAAAACCGCGCCGGTCTGCGTGTCCATGTTCATTGCAACCCTATCTGCCTTCAGTGAGTCCTCGCCGTCGTTTATTTCAACATTACCAACGGCAACTATATCTCTCTTTTTTGAGTCAAAACGGACTTCATCGGCGGTCAATGTCATTTTGCCCCATACAGCCTTTACCTGGCCCCTGGCTGTATAAAGCCCTACTTTTTCTTCGTAGATTATCTCTTCAGCCTCAATACACAACTGCCCGTGTCCCGTGGGAAGGACAAGGCCTGCCTGATTAAAGAAGATAAAGAAGAGCAAAAAGACTGGCTTCATCACCAGCCCAGCGTATCACGCCTGGATCGGGCAATAAAGAAAAAGCAGCCTTTCAGGGCCCCTGGGGTCCGAAAGGACAAGGAGCGCCGTAACGCCCTGTCATCTCAAGGCATGGAGCGTCAATAATCTCCTTGCCCCGACTCTGGAAATAAAGGCCAACGGCATTGATCATGTAGGTGTTAATATCAAAGTCCTCTCCTGGATGAGGGACATCAATTGCGTGCCTCCCAGTTGGCCAGACATAAGGAATCCTCATTCCTGAAACCCCTGTCTTTGTGTTCACAGTGACCCTCAAAGGAGGATCAAGCCTGGGGACTACCCTTAGATTTGTATTGGTGAAGTCCACTCCCTCGGAAAGGTTGTCTATATCAAAAAGCAGCCCGCCCTTGAAGTCAGTCCACCTGTTGAGGCGCTCAAGGCCCTCAATGACATAGGTATCAAGGAGAAGCTGGTTCTGGGAACGAGTATATGCCGAGAAGGTCATAACGGTTGTGTCTGACACTTTTACATGGCGTTCAATAGTATCCTTCTGGAATAGCGGGATAATGCCTGCAATCCTTGCAAGGGCAATCTCTGTGTTTACAGGAACATTCATGTCGCCGACAGTGACGATATCAAGGAGGTTCGTTCCCATCTCAATCCCGGGGTCAACATCTGTATAATCAAATGGTTTTAGAAAGAAGTGCGGCGCATATGAGGCAGGATCAGCAGGCTCGATTATGATCCCGGAAATTGCCATCATCTTTCTCATATCAGGGGTTGACCTCCAGATGCCAAATCCCTCAAACGGGGCAACAAGTTTTGTCCCCTCAAGGAAGCGGCCCCCCTGGAATACAACATCCTGTCCAAATGTATCTATTGTCTGCTTTACCCCCCCTGTTGCTCCATCCTTAATTTTAATTAAAAGTTGGTCGCCAAAGTTCAGGGGGTTCTTAATTTCTTTGCCATCTTCAAGAAATTCAGGATCCTTTGTGTCTTTCAGTGTTATGCCGAGTTTAACCCTAACATCCCCTGCACGCGCCCCATCCGCAGCAAAGTTGATCCTGAAGCATGGACCGGACTTTGCCGGGTGACAGGAGCTCTGTGTGGCAATTGCCTCATCCGATTCTCCTGAGCGGAGATTTGTTAGGACAATCTTGTCTCCCTCCTTAATTCCATTGACATGGTAAAAAGGAAGCTCTTGCAGGCGGTTGACATCAGGAACAAGAAACTTTAACTCTGTCACATCCGGGGAAATAGGCGTTCCGGTTAAAAATGGCCCCATGACCCTCAGGAAGATCGCCTCAACAGCACCTCCCTGGACGCTCCTGGCTGTAATGTCAATAAGGCCGGCTCCGCCCGCATTCGGGGCAACTGCAGTAATTGCTGGTTCAGTCCCTGCCAGCACAGCTGACAGGATGCCACCAAGGGATGTTCCAAAGGCAAAATAGTCAGCATTGGGGCCCCCGATGTCAGGAATGCCGTCTGAATTGAAATCACCGGCAAGCTCACGCACTCCATCATCGTTCAAGTCAAAATTCCATTTCTTCTTGCCGTCAAATCCACGGATGATCCTTATAAGCTGAATCTCGTCAACAATGGTTTGTCGAACGACATCCCGCGTATGAAATACATCTGCTGTCCAGAAGTCTCCGCCTGACTCGCACATTCCGTCGTTATTCAGATCCCTTGCCCGTGCCGGTGACATGATATCAAATAAAGGTTCAAAACCAAATGACTTCATAAGCCCCCTGGCAAAAAGCTCTAACCCAGAGTCAAGACAGACCCCATGTCCAAAAGCATCAATTGCACAGGTGGCAAGGCCGAACTTTGCAAGGTTACCTGCAAATCCCAGGGCTTCAAGCTTGAAATTTCCTGATCCATGGGTATATATGACAACAGGGAACGGCGCAGAACCCCAGGGGCCTGCTTTTGGAATGGAACACATGAAATTAATCTTGCTGTTTCCGTATATTGCCCTTCCTGATACAGGATCAATATCAAAGACCTCGTTCTCATCGTCAGGGAATCCCTCGGCAGCCATGCCATCCTTGTCAACGAGGAAATTAGGCGATGAGTATGTTCCTGAAATAAAGTAATCAACATATATTTCATACGGATCGAGGAGGTAATCAAGCTCCTGAGGGGAGATATATATAAGCTGATCTATTAACGGTTTAATTTGTCCCAGAAGCTTGGATGGTTTCAAAAGATAATTGCTTGAATCCGTAAAGGTGTTCAAAGGATCCACTGAAGACAATTGCGCTGGAAATTGCCCGGAAAGATAAGAGAAAGGCCCCTTGCCGTAAAGCCCCTTGCGTAGTGTTACCAGGTCCCTTGTAGGACTATGAGTTGTGAAGTCCCAGGCAAAAGCCACATCATCAATGGTCAATCCATACCTTGGAAGGATATCTATTAGAGGGCGCAAAGACTCTGTCTGGTTCAGATGGTTGATATAAGGGAATGGAGAACGCACTGGCTGGCCATTCTCGCCAATAAGCCTGTTTGTCAGGACCACTGCATAAAGCGACTCCTCCTCCATTGGAATGAGAACGCGCAGGATAAGGGTGTTTGTCTCCCTCTCATAAAAGGTCATCATATTATGATCAGGGTCAATGCTGCCTGCCGGATATGTGTTGGTATCCGGGAACAGTATCGTGCTTGATGTAAATAAAGGATCATTCTCAAAATAGTTGTCCCTTCTTTCAAGGACAATTGGAAAGTTTCCTTTACCCATATCAAGCGGAACAGCCCTGCCAAAATCCGGGGACTTCTTGTTGAGATTGATTATGAGGACTGCATCGTCCATAAAATCGTCATTTTGCTGATGCCTCTTGACAATTTCGTCAAGATCGAGCGGCCCTTCAAAAGATACGGAGATTGGAGCATATATTCCGAATCCTGATAGGAGATCGAGCTTTTTCCTCACGTTTGACTCAAGTTTCGTTGAGGCAATAGTGCTCACATTCACCCTTCTCCCTGTTGGAGATGTCGGGTCAAGCCGTGTGGCAACATCATTCGGAAATGGAACATCCGGAAATGGCCTGGCATCAAGGTTCCAAACCACCATCGGCCCTGTGCCAAGAGGGGTCTTCCTCAAACCCTCTTGCCACTCCTCACCGGCACAACCCGCAATGGCGACAAGAAGCACTCCGATGAGATATTTACCTCCCTTTTTCATGGCTGCTTGGGAACAAGTGGAATTGAAGGACATACAGGAACAGTGTACATCTCCAGGCAGGGGTCATCAAGGATCTGCTTGCCCCTGCTCTGGAAATAGCGCCCAATGAGGTTGATCATGTATGCGCAGATGTCAAAGTCATCCCTCGGATGCGGGATGTCAAATCCGTGCTGCCCGGTGGGTTTCATGTATGGTATCCTCATCCCGGCAACACCGGTCTTCGTGTTCACCGTTGCCCTCAGGGGGGGTTCAAGGCGGGGAACAGCTTTGGGCCAAGTTCCACTGGTAAAATCGCTTCCCTTCGATAGATTGTCTATATCCAGGAGTATTCCCCTGTCTGGGACGACGGTATCCGTAAATCGTATGAGACGCTCCAGCCCCTCAATGACATAGGTATCAAGCAGGATCTGGTTCTGTGAATGAGTATAGGCCGGGAACTCCATCAATGTCGTGTCCGATACCTTCACAGAATGCTCAATTGTCTCCTTCTGAAAGATTGGGATTATCCCGGCAGCCCTGGCTGTGGCAATGCCGGTGTTAACCGGCACATTCATATCCCCAACGGTGGGTATGACCAAGACATTTGCACCCATCTCAAGCTCAGGGTCAATATCGAGGAAATCAAGGGGCTTAAGATGATAGCGCGGGGCAAACGAGATAGGATCTCCAGGCTCCAGGATGACCTCTGCCACATTCATGAACTTCCTTATGTCCGGCGTAGATCTCCACATCCCGAAACCCTCTGCAGGAGCAACAAGTTGGGTCCCTTTCTTGAAACGGCCGCCCTGGATCACTACATCCTGTCCAAACATATCAATGGTCTGCTTGAGCTTCCCTGCTGCACCGTCCCTCACCTCAATAACTATAGGATCACCAAATTCCAGTGGATTTTCTATTGGTTTCCCCTCTCTCGCAAAATCAGGCTCCTGCGTCTCCCTGAGTGTAATGCCAAGCTTGACCCTTTTCTCACCTGCACGGAGCGCATCGGCCGCAAAAGAGATCCTGAAACAGGGGCCCATATCCCCTCTCCATCCGGGATTCACTTCGTTCGCTGTATCGTAGCAGGAATCCCTTGTGGCCACTGCCTCATCTACCTCCCCGGAGCGGATGTTCCTGAGTATTATGCGGTCGCCTTCCGATATCCCCTGAACCGTGGCAAATGTGCGAACCCCCAGTTCGTTAACATCAGGATACAGAAACTTGAGCTCTGTCTCGCCGGTAATCCTTGGGCTTCCAACCATCAGAGGCCCCATGATCCTGAGAAACACGGCCTCCACTACCCCGCCCTGTACGCTCCTGATCCCAATATCAGCAAGCCCGGCACCGCCTGCCACGGGCGCAGCAGCCGTAATCGCAGGCTCAACACCGGGAAGGATCGAGGAGAGTATGCCGCCCAGGGATGATCCCATGTGATAATAGTCCGCCACGGGACCGCCAATATCAGGGGTGCCGTCCGCATTGAAATCGCCAGCCAGCTCACGGACACCATCTCCATTCAGGTCAAACTGCCACCTCGTCTTGCCGTCAAATCCCCGCAATATCCTTATGAGCTGGATGTGGTCAACGATAGTCTGGCGAACCACATCCTTCGTATGAAAGGTGTCAGCAGTCCAGAAATCGCCCCCGGATTCGCACTCGCCGTCGTTGTCAAGGTCGCGTGCCCTGGCCGGGGAGATCACATCGAACACAGGTTCAACCCCGGCGCCTTTGAGAAAGCCCCTGATGAACAATCCAAGGGCCTTGTCCAGACACACACCATGCCCCACACCGTCTATCCCGCATGTAGCCAGGCCGAACCTGGCAAGGCTTCCTGCAAACCCAATCATCTCTATCTTGAAGGTTGTATAGCCGTGGGAATAGAAGACCACAGGAAAAGGAGGTTTTCCCCAAGAGGTTGTCTTTGGGATGGTGCACCAGAAGAGAACCTTCCCCTCCCCCACGACTGCTTCCCCTGACAGGGGATCAAGATCAAAAACCTCGTTCTCATCGTCAGGGAATCCCTCAGTGGCCATTCCGTCCCTGTCCACCAGGAAATAGGGGGTGGTGTAGGTTCCTGCAATGACATAGTCCACAGATGAGTATCCATCTATGATGGCCTTGACATCCTCTGAGGGGAGCTCCCCAGCAAGCTCATTGACGAGCGGGTCTACAATAGAAAGGAGCCTCTCGATTTTGAGGATGTATTGGCTTGAGTCCGTAAATGTGTGGAGTGGCATAACAGAATCGAGCAAGTTGGGAAATTTCCCTGACAGCCAGGACAGGGGTCCCTTTCCGTATAGCCCCTTTCTTATGGCAACAAAGTCTCTCGTTGTCCCCTGTGTGGTGAAGTTCCAGACAAAAGCCACATCATCAATCGTCAAGCCATATCTCGGAAGGATATCTATCAGAGGACGCAAAGACTCGGTCTGGCTCAGATGATTGACATACGGAAACGGAGAACACACAGGCTCGCCATCCTCCCCAATGAGCCGATTTGTAAGGACAACTGCATAAAGCGCCTCCTCCTCAAGCGGAATAATAGGACGAATGATAAGGGTGTTCGTCTCCCTCTCATAAAATGTGAGCATATTTTTGTCAGGATCCGCCCCCGGAGGATAGGTGTTGGTGTCAGGATATACTATCGTGCTCGCTGAAAAGTTCGGGTCGTTCTCAAAATAGTTGTCCCTTCTTTCAAGTGTGAGTGGAAAGTTCCCCCTTCCCATGTCAATTGCAGCAGCACGGCCATACTCCGCAGAACCCTTATTGAGATTGATGAGAAGAACCGCATCGTCCTTGATGTCATCGTTATTTTGGTGACGCTCTATAATGCTGCCAATGTCAAGGGGCGCGCTAAAAGACACGCTTATTGGAGAATAGATGCCAAATCCGGACAGCCTGTTGATCTTCTGCCTCACCCTGGTCTCAAGTTTGGTTGGAGCAATCATGCTCACATTAATCCTCCGGCCGGTGGGGGACGAGGGGTCGAGCCTGGTGGCAATATTATTTGGAAACGGAACATCGGGAAATGGCTTTGTATCAAGATTCCATACCACCATGGGCCCTGTGCCTGGAGGAGTCTTCCTCAAGCCCTCGGGCCACTCTTCACCAGCACAACCCGCAAGGGCAATTCCTACAAGCAATCCGACGATGAGAAGATACCCCTTCCTCATGTTCCACCGAGGCTGTGCAGAGGGTCAAACACAGCTACTGGGGAAGAAGTGGGATGAAGGAACAGGGAGTAAAATGGGTCATCTCCAAACAGGGATCGTCCACAATCTCATTACCCCTGGTCTGGTAGTAACGGCCTATAAGATTGATCATATAGGTGTCAATATCAAAATCGTCTGTCGGGTGTGGGATGTCAAAGCCGTGCCGGCCAGTGGGGCTCATATAGGGTATCCTCATCCCCGCAACCCCGGTCTTCGTGTTCACAGTCGCCCTAAGCGGGGGCTCAAGACGGGGGACTGTTCTGGTAATATATTCCCCGCCCGTAATATAACTAAAGTCCGTGCCCATTGAAAGGTTGTCTATGTCAAGAAGCAGCCCGCCCTTTGAGTCAGTCCACCTCTCAAGGCGCTCAAGACCCTCAATGACATAGGTGTCAAGGAGGACCTGGTTCTGTGAATATGTATAGGCCGTGAATTTATCGCCTGTAGTCGTCACAGCGAAACTTCTTGTCTCCTTCTGAGAAATTGGGATTATGCCGGCAGCCCTGGCAATGGCGATCCCTGTGTTCACCGGCACATTCATATCCCCGATGGTTGGAATGACCAAGACATTTGCACCCATATCAAGCTCAGGGTCAACATCAAGGAAATCCAATGGAGCAAGATGGTAATGCGGGGCAAAGGCTATTGGGTCTGCAGGCTCAAGTATGATCTCTGACACGCCAAAGAATTTCCTTATGTCCGGCGTAGATCTCCACATCCCGAACCCCTCGGCAGGCGCAACCAGAGGGGTCCCTTTCTTGAAACGACCGCCCTGGAAATCCACATCCTGTCCGAAGGTTTCAACCGTTTTTTTCAGATCTCCTGTCGTCTTATCCCTAACCTCAATAACAATGTTATCGCCAAATGCAAGCGGGTTGGAAATATCTTTTACTACCTTGTCAATTGTGTCCTTCAAAGTAAGACCGAGCATTTTTCTCTTCTCCCCTGCACGGACAGCATCTGCGGCAAAGGAGACGCGGAAACAAGGCCCTATTGCCGTATTCCAATAATGACCGCCCTTGTCCCGGTCATAACAGTTGTAAACCGAAGCCACTGCTTCGTCTGTCTCTCCTGAACGCGCATTGCGGACAATGATCCGGTCTCCTTCCTCAATTCCCTCTATTTCTCCAAATGGAATCTCACCAATCTCGTTGACATCCACAGCAAGGAACTTGAGCGCTGTGACGCCTGGTGAGACCGGGCTCCCGACAACCATTGGCCCCATGATTCTGAGAAAAACAGCCTCCACCACCCCGCCCTGCACGCTCCTGACTGCAATATCCGCAAGACCTCCACCCCCTGCAACAGGCGCTGCGGCCGTGATGGCAGGCTCTATCCCTGCCAGATCTGCTGACAAGATTCCTCCAAGGGAGATGCCCCATACATGAAAATCATTTGCCGGACCCCCCATATCCGGTATCCCATCGTCATTGAAGTCTCCTGCAATCTCAGGCGTACCGTCTCCGTTCAGGTCAAACCTCCATTGTCTTTTGCCGTCAAAACCCCTTAAGATCAACGAGCGACTGCCTGACAATATCGCGGGTATGAAAGGTGTCTGCTGTCCAGAAGTCGCCTCCTGACTCACATTCACCGTCGTTGTCAAGGTCGCGTGCCCTGGCAGGGGAGATCACATCAAAAAATGGCTCAACATTTGCACTCTTCAGGATACCCTTTATAAACAACTCCATGCCCTTGTCAACGCAAAGACCGTGACCCACGGCATCAATGGCGCAGGAGGCTATGCCGAATCTCGCAAAGGTGCCGGCAAATCCGAGCATCTGGAGCTTCATGCCCGTATAGCCGTGGCCATCAAATGTGACAGGAAAGGGCGCAGTTCTTCCATTCCCTGGCTTGGGGACAGAGCACATGAAGAATACCGTGCTTCCACCTACAACAGCGTCCCCTGACAGGGGATCAAGATCAAAGACCTCGTTGTCATCGTCAGGGAATCCTTCAGAGGCAATTCCGTCCCTGTCCACAAGGAAGTAAGGAGTTGTGTATGTTCCGGCTACGAAATAATTAACAAACGAAAAACCATCCAGAAGGGCCTTGACATCTTCAGATGGAAGGTCTCCAGCGAGTTCTTTGACCATGGGTTCAACGATAGAAATTAGCTTCGCAGGGCTTAGGATATACTGGCTTGAGTCCGTAAATGTGTGGAGTGGGCTTATAGAGCTAAATTCAGCGGGATATGCACCGGAGAGCCATCCGAGCGGGCCCTTCCCATAAATCCCTTTCCTGATGGCCACAAGGTCCCTCATGGCGCCCTGTGTGGTGAAGTTCCAGACAAAAGCCACATCATCAATGGTCAAGCCATACCTCGGAAGGATATCTATCAGAGGACGCAAAGACTCGGTCTGGCTCAGATGATTGATATACGGAAACGGAGAACGCACAGGCTCGCCATCCTCCCCAATGAGCCGATTTGTAAGGACAACCGCATAAAGCGCCTCCTCCTCAAGCGGAACAACAGGACGAATAACCAGGGTGTTCGTCTCCCTCTCGTAAAATGTAAGCATGTTTTTGTCAGGATCCGCCCCAGTAGGATAGGTGTTGGTGTCAGGATATACTATCGTGCTCGCCGAAAAGTATGGGTCGTTCTCAAAATAGTTGTCCCTCCGCTCAAGGGTGAGTGGAAAATTTCCTTTGCCCATGTCAATTGCAGCAGCACGGCCATACTCCGCAGAACCCTTATTGAGATTGATGAGAAGAACTGCATCGTCCCTGATGTCATCGTTATTTTTGTGACGCTCTATAATGCTGCCAATGTCAAGGGGCGCTTCAAAAGACACTGATATTGGAGAATAGATGCCAAATCCGGACAGCCTGTTGATCTTCTGCCTGACCCTGGTCTCAAGCCGGGTAGGAGCTATCATGCTCACATTAACCCTTCGCCCGGTGGGAGATGAAGGGTCGAGCCTTGTGGCAATGTTGTTGGGAAACGGAACATCTGGAAATGGCCTTGCATCAAGGTCCCAAACAACCATCGGGCCTGTGCCAGGAGGGGTCTTCCTCAAGCCCTCTTGCCACTTCTCCCCTGAACAGCCAAATAGGGCTATTGATACTGCGATGAATATAAATTGAAAAAGGTTTATTTTTCCCATTGTATCTCCTCACCATATAATGTTTAGCCTGATCTGGGCTTTTTGGACATTGTCCCCCCGATCACCATCTGCATCTTCAAATGCCTTGCCAGGGACAAAATATCCATACTGAAGCCCTGCCTTCAGGCGCAAATTCTCCCACCCAAGCTCTAAGCAATACTGAACAGAAGCGTCCACTTCATAGCCGAGATGCGGGCTCCGCGGATAAATCCCTTTAAATGTTCTGGGGACGCCTCCTGCCTTGAATGTAAGATACGGATCGGCAAAGGGAGAATCTGACCAGGCAGAAAGAAAACCGAGGTTCAAAAGGAGCCTTTCCAGGGGTCTGTAGCTCATTGTAGGGAACAGATAATAGGCGTTCCGGACCGAACCATTTGATGGCAGCATATCAGTCCCCGGTGGCGGGTATCCCACCCTGTCAGGGTTTCCAGCACTCTCTGCTGCAACAGCAGATACTGCTGCAAGAACCTCTTCAAATAGAATGAGACCAACATTGTAGTCAGGATCAAATGCGTAAATCCTTGATGTATCATCATTGGAGTCGTTATCTCCCGAGGCATATCCTGCTTCAGCCGTGATACCAAGCCCAATATTTCTAAGTTCAAGACCCACCCTGATCACGCCGCCAACCCCAAGCACATCCACGCCGCCAGGTGCTTGCTCTGTCCTAATCCTTGTTGTCTCTCCCTGGAGGACTACTCCCTCAAGAGCGATCCCAATCGCCCCTCCAATAGCCTCAATGGGTAACTCTGCCTTTCCATAGATATCGTAACCAGTTCCTACAAGGGTGTCTCCGTTATCATAATCTTGGTTCCGGTGGGCAATGTAAAACCCTCCTGTAATCCTTTCGCTGAGGTAAAGCACTGATAAAATGCCCTGATATGCCTTGTCGCCATCAAGAAGGCTCCCGAGATCGTCTCTATAGACAAGGTCGGCTCCAAGTGCAAAGACAATGTTATTTCCGATCCCCTCTTTCCCTAAAATTGGAAGAAGTGGCTTTGTTGCGAAAAGAATCCTTTCAACAATGTCCCCAAAATAGGCATCTCCCCAAACAGTGTCTTTTCCCTCCCCGTCATTGGACATGATTCCAAGGCCCCATGAGGACGCCATCTGACCAACCCTGAGAAGCCCTACCGGGGCTTGCCATTCCACCCATAGCTGCCTCGGGTCTACATTCTTTGTGAAATCATCATAATTGTTGCCTGGAAATACAGCATACTCGGTCCCCATGTCTGGCTTCTGCCCGAAATTCTGGCCTGAAAGCAGGTCAATCTCCCCGCCAAACTTCAGTGTTTCGCTGTATCTGACTGTTGGGGAGATTCGAAGCCGCATGGTGCCGAATTTATTCTGGTCAAGGTCTCTCCCCGATTCATCCACTTCAAAATCGGATATATAATTGCCCCTCAAGCGGTAATCAACACCATAATTTATCTCCTGTTCAAAGGACAAAGCCCCAGCCGGAGCAAAAACGCAAATGCAGAGAATAACAAAAATGCTCGTTCTCATATATACCTCCTCCTTTGTTGGTGTCGCCATAGTATGCAGTTATTACTTCCATGTCAAGAAATAAGAAGGCTAAATAGGATGTCGGGTCGGTTTGTGACAATGCCATCCGCACCCATCCTGATCATGGGTATTATCTCTTCTTTCTGGTCAACAGTGTATGGATAGACCCTCAGTCCCATTGAGTGTGCCTTTTCAAGCCACTTAGTTGTCACAAGCTCCTTTTTAGGAAACAGGCTTGCCGAGTGCATTATCTTAGAGGTCTTGAGGATATAGTCCCAGGTATCGGTATCAAAGACAATCCCCAGGGAGATATCCTTCGCTTTATCCCTAACTGCATTGAGTGTTGGAAGATCAAAGGATACCAGGATGACTTCTCTCTCAAGTTTCATAGCATTAATGTTTTCCAGAACCCTTTCAACTATCATCGGGTAATACCCGATACCCCTCTTTATCTCAATTATTATCCTTGTCTTCCCTTTCAAGATCTCCAGTGCTTCCCTTAGAGTTGGGATCCTCTCGTTGGAATATTCGGGGGCAAACCATGAGCCGACATCCAGTGATTTTAAATCTGCGAGGCTCATCCTTTTCACTGCAGCACCGGTTCCTGGAAGCACATTGTATATCCGGGCAACCCTGTCAACTATGTCATCGTGTATGACAACCGGTTCAGAATCCATGCAAAGGTTTACATCGAGCTCTACCATGTCAGCTTTCAGCTCAACTGCTTTTCTGAATGCAGCAAGGGTATTTTCAGGGGCGAGTCCTGCTCCCCCACGATGGGCAATGACAAGGGCCCTATTCATCAGAACAAGGCCTCAACATAGTCACTGGCTCTGAATTCCAACAAGTCGTCAATTCCTTCCCCGAATCCAAGATAAACAACAGGCAGGGAAAACTCCCTGACAATGGAAACAATTGTTCCCCCCCTGGCTGTCCCGTCAAGCTTTGTCATGATCAGGCCCGTTAGTCCCAAAACAGAATGAAACTCCCTTGCCTGAGACATAGTGTTCTGTCCAGTGCCGGCGTCAAGGACGAGAAAGGTTTCATGTGGCGAGCCGGGAAGAGCCTTTCCCATGGCCCTCTTTACCTTGCTGAGCTCATTCATCAGGTCTACTTTTGTATGCTGTCTCCCTGCAGTATCTGCAATGACAACATCCATTTTCCTAAAGACAGCGGCCTTGATGCTGTCAAAGATTACTGCGGATGGATCCGAGCCCGGCGCCCCTTTAATAACATCAACGCCTGCCTTTTGTGCCCAAATGACAAGCTGCTCTATGCCCGCTGCGCGGAATGTATCGCCGGCAGCGAGAATTACCTTTCTGCCCTGGTCCTTGAGCTTCTTGGCTATTTTTGCAATTGTAGTTGTCTTTCCAACTCCGTTCACTCCAAGGACGAGGATTACAAATGGTCCCGAAGAGGATGAAACAGTCAGTTTCTTTTCATAGGGTTTCAGGATAGCTATCAAATCTTCCCTCAGAAGTCTCCCTGCCTCCCTTTCCCCCATGCTTAATACCGACTTCCCTCTCATTCCAGCCACAAGCTCTTGTGATGTCCTCACCCCGATATCAGCAGCGATAAGTGACTTCTCCAAAGAGCGGAGGAATTCCTCTCCTTCCCTGCTTTTTACTCTTGAAAGGAGGGATTCGAGGGCTTCCCTCGTCTTCCTCAGGCCATCCCGATATCTCAATTCAGCTTGACGGAAACGAGTGAGGAGACGCCGGGCTCTTGCATGGTTACACCATAGAGCAGTTGGGCAGTTTCCATTGTTTTTTTGTTGTGCGTGATGATGACGAACTGTGAGGTTGCTGATAACTCTGTCAACATCCCGACAAAGCGCTTTATATTCACATCATCCAGGGAGGCATCCACTTCATCAAGCAAGCAGAAGGGAGTGGGTTTGATCAAAAAGATTGAAAAGATTAGTGCAACCGCCGTAAGGGCTTTTTCGCCGCCTGATAGAAGGCTTATGCTCTGGAGCTTCTTTCCAGGAGGCTGGGCCTTTATTTCTACCCCGCACTCCTGGAGATCCTCGTTTCCAACGATCTTCAACTCGGCGCGGCCTCCCTGGAAGAGCCTGGGAAAAACCTCCATGAACTTTGTGTTTACTCTGTTGAATGTCTCGGTAAACTTCTCTCTATAGCTCTCGTTGAGCTTCTGGATGATGGAATGAAGATTGTCCATGGAGCGGTTGAGGTCATCCTTCTGGGCTGACATAACCTCATGGCGCTCCTTCACCTCCTTATACTCTTCCAGAGCCACGAGGTTCACTTCTCCCATGCCCTCAAGCTTTTTCCTCAGCTCCTCCAGTACTTGCTCCCTTTCCTCCTCGGATGGAAGGTCATTGAGGATATCAGCTGTCACAGATGCGATATCGGTCTGATACTTGTCCCGGATGCCTTCTTCAAGATGTCTGAGGGTAAGCTTGGCCTCCTGGAGCTTGAGAGCAGTGTCTCTGGAACTGGCCTGAAGTTTGTCTCTTTCCTCCCTCTTCTCCCTCTGAAGCGCTTCAAGTTTCAGAAGTGAATCGCTTCTTTCACTCAACGCCTTCTCATGTTCAACCCTGCGCTCCTCGGCATCCTTCAAAGAGGAGATAATAGCCGTTTTTTCCTGCTCAAGCCCTGCCATCTCCTGACTGCTTGATGCAAGCCC
>Ga0315309_1000735_pt1 | contig 20015 bp, 24 predicted proteins | sample TDP4_MG_FD_203080 | JGI IMG/M metagenome (GOLD analysis project Ga0315309, IMG submission 203080) | Freshwater sediment microbial communities from Lake Towuti, South Sulawesi, Indonesia - TDP4 | ecosystem: Environmental > Aquatic > Freshwater > Lake > Sediment | place: Indonesia: South Sulawesi... | reverse complement strand
CAGTGGCTATAGCGGCATCGCCCAACTGGTGCAAGGGCAGCAGGGCGCGGCCTTCCACCGCGAGCCAGGCAGCGAAGAGGTGGTCATCGGCTACGCGCCGGTGCTGCCTGCGGAGTGGGGCCTCGTCGTCCAGGAGCCGTGGGCCGACGCCGTGGCCCCGCTGATGCGCGTTTCGGAGTGGACGCCCGTCATTTTGTTGTTGACCAGTGTCATCGCCCTGCTGGTCATCTTCTTCGGCGTGCGTTACATTATCCGTCCTTTACAAGAACTGGAGCACCGCGCGGCGCGGGTGGCCTGGGGTGACTTTGGCGCGGTGCAACAACCCGTGGGCGGGGTGCAAGAGATCGAGACCTTGCGCCAGACCCTAGATCAAATGGCTGGCCAGATTAAGAGTTACCAGGCTGCTCTGCGCGACTACCTGGCTGCCGTCACCCTGGCCCAGGAGGAGGAGCGTCGGCGTCTGGCCCGTGAGCTTCACGACGACACCACCCAAACCCTTATTGCTCTCACCCACCGGATAGAGATGTGCGAGAAGGCGACCGGCGACCCGGTGCGGCTGACCGGGCGGTTAAACGAGGTGCGGGAATTGGTCGCCGGGGCGCTGGAAAGCGTCCGTCGGCTCATCTATGACCTGCGGCCTATCTACTTGGAGGACATGGGGTTGTTGCCAGCCCTGGATATGCTAGTCAGCGACGTGAGCCGGAGCGCGGGTGCACCTCCAGTCAAGTTGGACGTTGTAGGCAGGCCCCGCCGCCTGCTGGCTGATATGGAACTGGCCGTGTATCGCATCGTGCAGGAGGCACTGAATAACGTAGTGCGCCACGCCAGGGCGACCACGGTCCAGGTGCGGGTGGAGTTCGGCAGCGAGGGGTTGACGTTGACGGTGGAGGACGATGGAATAGGCTTCGCCATGCCGGACACGCCTTACACCCTGGCCCGCGACGGTCACTTCGGGCTGATGGGTATGAGGGAGCGGGCGTTGCGCTCCGGTGGTCACCTGTCGCTGCGGTCTCAACCGGGTGAGGGGACAACGGTGGTAGTCTATCTGCCCTATCCGCCGGACGGCCGGGGGGACACAACCTGAATTGGCTTTGTGGGAGGTGCGACGCATTTTAGAAGTGCGTCGCACCTTGCTTTGCGGCCCATTGCGGGCCGCTTTTTTGTTGTCACCAGGCATTTTTGCCTATGCAAGGGTTGAAGGAGTATGCCGCTTTCGTCCGCGCTCACGTCCCGTTTTACCATTTGATGTCGGCCGCTCAATGGTTGTTGACTCGACTGCCACCGGGATGGATCACCCCTTTAGCTCTGGCCATTCGCCGAGACAAGCTGCGGCAGGCAGTGATGAATGCCTACTGGCACATCATCGGGCCTGCCACCCCAGATGCCTGACGACAATATCTAGGCACACTAAACGCTGGCGTAGCCGCCGTGTCGGCCGACGAACCTTGTGGACGGGGGAGCAACAGGCTAGATGGCCTATAGCTCCCCCCGCCGTTTTTCGGGGCCAGGCATGGGCCAAAAGGCGGTTGATTTTCCGGCCGATGGGGAATATACTGGTACAGAAAGAACGAGAATCTATGTTGGGGGTGGTGGAGAACCCCGACCTTGACTCGCTGGTCCAGAAGGCCCGGACCCGGTTGCAACGGGTGATCGAAGCTCTGGGCGGCTGATGGCGTGGCGGTCGAGTACTTAGAGGGAGGATGAAGTGTGAATGCACGACGGATATGGTTACCGGCAATGGCCTTTGTTGTGTTGATGTTGCTTGGGGTGGCCTGCATTCAGGCTCCATCCACCACGGCCCTGTGGGCTGTCGAGACAACGTCGGCTATGTTCCCCAAGAACGCCGATGGCTATACCGACATCACCGTGGAGCAACTGGCCGCGATGCTGGAGGACAAGGGCTTCACCCTGGTCAACGTCCACATCCCCTACGAGGGGGAGATCCCGCAAACCGACTTGTTCATTCCTTTCAACGAGATGGCGAACCACCTGGACAAACTGCCGGATAAAGACGCGCCCATCGTCCTTTACTACCGCAGCGGTGCCATGAGCACGACGGCAGCCAAAACGCTGGCGTCGTTGGGCTACACCAACGTGCTGGAAGTGGACGGTGGCATGAATGCCTGGCAAGCCGCTGGCTACGAGCTGTTAGATAAGAGCCAATAAGCCACGCGAAGGTAATGGGATACTGGACAAGCTTTTCGGCCGCAAGAAGCAGGTGATTATCTACACTCAACCCACCCGAGCTGATTGCCACATGGCGATGAGTTGCTTCGTCGTTATTGGGCAGTTGACGTGGTTAACAAAAATTGGTAAAATAGAAACATCATGATTAGGAGGTGAAACATGAGAGGTAACACGCTACGACTTGGACGCCTGTTCGGCATTGAGCTGAAACTTGACTATTCCTGGTTCATCGTTTTCATCCTGTTGGCTTGGTCCCTGGCTGGACACTACTTCCCTACGATCCATCCCGGCTGGTCGGCAGGGACCTACTGGGCGATGGGCGCGATCACCGCCTTGCTGTTCTTTGCCTCGGTGGTGGCTCACGAGCTGGCCCATAGCTTTGTCTCCCAGGCTCACGGGGTGCCGGTGCGCGACATCACCCTCTTCATCTTTGGCGGTGCCGCGCAGATCAGCGAGGAGCCTAAGGGTGCACACGATGAGTTCCTCATGGCCCTGGCCGGCCCGATCACCAGCCTGGTCATCGCCGCTTTCTTCGGCCTGCTGTGGTTGGTCAGCCTGCCGGCCAGCCTACTCCTCCATGCCCTGGCCGGCTGGCTGGCATGGATCAACGTTGGCCTGACCCTGTTCAACCTGATCCCTGGCTTTCCGCTGGACGGTGGCCGGGTCTTCCGGGCCATCGTCTGGGCCGTCACCGGCAACCTGCGGCGGGCCACCCAGATCGCCACGGGATTAGGCCGGGTGGTGGCCTACGGCTTCATTTTCTGGGGCATCTGGCAGATCTTTGGCGGCAACTGGGCCAACGGGTTGTGGATCGGCTTCATCGGCTGGTTTCTGGAGAACGCAGCCACGGCCAGCTACCGCCGCGTGGCCTTACAGGAGATGCTGGCCGGCCACACTGCCCGCGAGGTGATGATGACCGATTGCCCACGTATCGCCCGTGGGCTGACCCTGGATGTCCTGGTGGATCAGGTGGTGCTGCCCAGTGGCCGGCGCTGCTTCCCCGTCATGGAGGACGATCAGGTCTATGGCTTGCTTACCTTGCACCTGATCAAAAAGGTTCCTCGGGAGCAGTGGGCGACCACCCGGGTGGAGGAAGTGATGATCCCTCAAGCTGAATTGAAGACGGTGAAGCCCGATGACGAGCTAATCGTCGTCTTCGAGCGGATGACGGCTGAGGACATCAACCAGTTTCCGGTAGTGGAGAACGGGCACCTGCTGGGCATGGTGGCGCGGGACAACGTGCTGGCTTTCCTTCGCACCCGGGCTGAGTTGGGTCTATAGTCCGAGGCTGGGCAGCCAGGCCAAATACCCGTTCTACTCAGTAATGGAATGGAGGTCAACAGTGATCAAGGTAAAAGATCCCGTTTGCGGGATGGAGATCAAGAAGGACGACGCTGCCGCTGTGCGGACCTACGACGGCCGGGATTACTACTTCTGCTCGGCCGACTGTGAGGCCCAGTTCGTCCAGAACCCGGAGCACTACGTGGCACCCCGGGTCGAAGCGATACCCTCGGTTACCACAGGCGTGCCCGAAAAGGTGGAAGGCCCCGTGCGGGCTGAGATCCCCATTATCGGGCTGGATTGTGCCACCTGCGTGGTGACCATCGAGAAGTCACTGCGGGCGGTGCCAGGCGTGCAGCAGGCCACAGTCAACTTTGCCAACGAGATGGCTTTCGTGACCTACGATCCCGGCGTGGCCGACCTGGAGAACCTGACCGGCGCCATCAAGAGCACTGGCTACCGGGTGGGCGGGGCCAAGACGCGCATCGGCATCAAGGACTTGCGCTGTGCTTCGTGTGTGACCTTTATCGAGGAGGCCCTCAAGGGTACCCACGGCGTGCTGGACGCCTCGGTTAACGTGGGCACCCAGGAGGCCTACGTGGAGTACCTGCCGGAGATGACAGACCTGGCCGGGCTGCGAGCGGCCATCGAGGGCGTGGGCTACCGGACCCGCCCGGCACTGAGTGAGGAGCCGTTGGACAAGGAACAGGCTGAGCGGCAGGCCGAGTACCGGTCGCTCATGAGCAAGTTCTGGTTCGCGGCCATCATCTCGGTGCCGGTGCTCATCACGGCCTACCCGCAGTTCGCGCCCTTCCTGCGTGACCTGCCGATGGATGCGCTGCGGCTGATCTGGGCCGGGGCGGCGGTCCTGACCCTGCCGGTGCTGCTATGGAGCGGCCAACACTTTTTCAGCGGCGCTTGGAGTGCTTTCAAGCACCGCTCGGCTGACATGAACACCCTCATTGCCCTGGGCACAGCCGCCGCCTGGCTTTACTCGGTGGTCATCCTCGTCGCGCCGGCCATCTTCCCGAAGGGAACGGCCGAGCCTTTCTTCGACGTGGTGGCTGTGGTCATCTCCCTGGTGGTGCTGGGTCAGGCGCTGGAGCTGCGGGCTAAGGGGCGCACCAGCGAGGCCATCAAGAAGCTGATGGGTTTGCAGGCCAAGACGGCTCGCGTGGTGCGGAATGAGGAGGAGATGGACATCCCGATAGAAGAGGTGCTGGTCGGCGACGTCGTGCTGGTGCGGCCCGGCGAGAAGGTGCCGGTGGACGGCGTGATTGTTGAAGGCTCCTCGGCCGTGGACGAGTCTATGATCACCGGTGAGTCCATCCCGGTGGAGAAAGCGGTGGGCGACGAGGTTATCGGCGCCACCATCAACAAGACGGGCAGCTTCAAGTTCCAGGCTATTAAGGTGGGCAAGGACACCGCCCTGGCGCAGATCGTGAAGATGGTCCAGGAAGCCCAGGGATCGAAAGCACCCATCGCCCGGCTGGCGGACACGGTGTCGGGTTACTTCGTGCCCATGGTGATGATCATCGCCGTGCTGACCTTCGTGGCTTGGTTCGACTTTGGGCCCCAACCGGCATTGATCTTCGCTCTGGTCACCAGCGTGACGGTGCTGATCATCGCCTGCCCTTGCGCGTTGGGCCTGGCCACGCCCATGAGCCTGATGGTGGGCATCGGCAAGGGGGCTGAGAACGGCATCCTCATCCGGGGCGGCGAGGCGCTGCAGGCGGCCCAAGCGTTGGACACGGTCGTCCTGGACAAGACGGGGACGATCACGAAGGGGAAGCCGGAACTCACGGACGTGCAGACAACGAATGACAGACAACGGACGACAGATGAGGTGTTGCGGCTGGCGGCGAGCGTGGAGAAGGCATCGGAGCATCCGTTGGCCCAGGCCATCGTGGATGGCGCTAGGGCGCGGGGGCTGAAGTTGCCTGATCCCCAGGACTTCCAGGCGGTGCCTGGCCACGGCGTGGTGGCCACCGTGGACGGCTACCGCGTCGTCCTGGGCAACCTCAAGATGATGCAGCGGGAGGGGGTTACCCTGGACGGATTGGAAGCCGAGGCAGTCCGCCTTTCGGATGAGGGCAAGACGCCCATGTACGTCGCCCTGGATGGACAGGCGGCCGGGGTGATAGCCGTGGCCGACACCGTCAAGGAGGACAGCACCGAGGCCATCGCCGCTCTGCACAAGATGGGACTGGAGGTGGTGATGATCACTGGCGACAACGAGCGCACGGCCCGGGCCATCGCCAGGCAGGTGGGTGTGAACCGGGTGCTGGCCGAGGTGCTGCCCGAGGACAAAGCTCACAACGTGCATCTGCTCCAGGCTGAGGGCAAGAAGGTGGCTATGGTGGGCGATGGCATCAACGACGCCCCGGCCCTGGCCCAGGCCGATGTGGGCTTCGCCATCGGCACCGGCACCGATGTGGCCATCGAAGCCAGTGACATCACCCTGATCAAAGGCAGCCTACAAGGGGTAGTGACCGCCATCGAGGTCAGCCGGGCCACGATGCGCAACATCAAGCAGAACCTGTTCGGCGCATTCATTTACAACACCTTGGGCGTCCCGGTGGCGGCGGGCGTGCTGTATCCCTTCTTTGGCCTGCTGCTCAGCCCGCTGATTGCCGGGGCAGCCATGGCTTTCTCTAGCGTGACGGTGGTGACCAATGCCAACCGTCTGCGGGGGTTCAGGCCACGGTATAGCATGAAACGTGAAGCGGGAGGTGTGAAATGACCCTCTCTCAAAGCATCGTCACCATGGGTGGTTTGGCGCTCAGCGTGCTCATCGTCTGGTACTTCTGGTTTTCGCAGAAGAAGGGAACGCGGGCAGCCGTAGCCGCCAGTGGCGTCCAGGAGTTGGATGTCATCGTCAAGGGCGGTTATATGCCTGACGTGATCGTGGTCAAAGCCGGTCAGCCAGTACGGCTCAATTTCACCCGGCAGGAGACGGCCGCCTGTTCGGAGATGGTCGTCTTTGGCGATTTCGGCAGGAGTGCCAAATTGCCCACCGGTGAGACAGTGCCTATCGAATTCACCCCGGAAAAGCCGGGCGAGTACGAGTTCACCTGTCAGATGGGCATGTTTCGAGGCAAGTTGATCGTGGAATGATAGGCCATTTTGCCTACTACCCGGCGCGCTGAATAGCGCTGTTGCCCCGAGGGCAATCGTGGTATACTGAGAGCAGAAATCGAGAACAAAATCGCCCTTCGGGGCAAGGAGGTGAACGATGACTGCATTACTCAACTTCCGGGCCACAGCCATCACGTTCTTGATCGTGTTGGTGGTCAGCTATGTGCTATGCCTCACTGGAGACTTACTGTTCGGCTGGACGATGTACCAGGCATGGATGCCGCTGCTGCCGGGCTTCACCTGGCCGCTGACGGTAAAGGGGTTCCTGGTGGGTCTGCTCTGGCTGGTCGGCTACAGTCTGTATGGGGCGGTCCTCCTGGTGTTGCCTTACAACTATCTTGTGCGGCGACAGGCCCCGCCGCTTGCATAGCACTGACCTGCAGGCGGGACAGTCACTGCACTATCCCGCCTGCAGGAGCCAAATTGTGCATGAGATATTCACCTTCCCATCCCCGCCGAACGGCAGGGGTCGAAATAGGTCAAATGATGTAAGGAGGTTATGGAAAATGAAAAACAAGGAACGATACATCTGGGCTGCATTGAGAATAGGAATGGGATGGCTTTTCCTATGGCCATTCCTGGATAAACTGTTTGGACTTGGCTTCGCTACTGCTCCAGAGGATGCGTGGATTGCAGGAGGCTCTCCAACTTTCGGGTATCTAAAGTTCGCCACATCCGGCCCACTTGCTCCCATCTTCCAGAGTCTCGCGGGAAACCCGGTCGTAGACTGGCTATTCATGCTGGGCCTTTTGTTCATAGGTCTGGCATTGCTGTCAGGTATCGGGGTGAACATCGCTGGCTACTCTGGTGCTGTGATGGTGCTATTGATGTGGCTCTCGAGCCTACCTCCAGAGAACAATCCGTTCTTGGATGAGCATATTGTTTATGCCCTCATCCTGATAGGTCTGGCAAGAGTAAAGTCGGGTCAATGGGTCGGCTTGGGTAGGGGGTGGTCTAAACTAGTAAAAGACTATGCATTCCTACAATAAGGGTGTTTCAGATAGGTGGTGGTCTCCCTAGAGATCGCCCAGAGGCGGCTGGCGGCAGGGGAGACCACCAGCGCTGAGTTTGAGGAAATTCGTGACCGGCTGTTGGGAGTTCACGTCCTGACCGTCGAGGGGTGCGAGGTCATCCAGGCGGCGGTGCTGGCCGTCAGGTTGGGCCTGCGGGTGGCGGACTTGGTGGGCACCTTCTTTCCCTACCTGACTCAGGTCGAGGGGCTGAAGCTGGCCGCCCAGACCTTCGACAAAGACCTGAGCAAGCTGAGTTGCTGTGCGGCGCGAGCGGCCGGGCTTTGGTAAAGGCTCACATGCCGGCCCAGGCCAGGGCCATCTCGCTCAGCGTTGCCGGGTCCAGCTCGAGCCGCACGGCTTGGTGGAGAAGGAAGCGTATCAATCTGGGCCGTGGAATAACGGCTTATGTGAGTTGTTGGCTAAGAGCTAGATTTCAGGACAAGAGAAGATACCCCTTTTGTGACCGAGACGGTTTACCCTAGGCTGCTCGGTTTTCTTTTGCCACGGACTCGTCAACTCCTTTCCCTACCAGGCCATTTTGCCTATTACACAACGCGCCGAATGGCGCTGTTGCCCAGATGGCAATCGTGGTATACTGAGAGCAGAATCGAGACTTCCGAAGTCTCTGAGACTTCGGAAGTCTGACTGAGAGAGAGGTGAACGACATGATGTTCGGTGGTGGAATGTTTCTGATGATTTTGTTGGCCCTGGCCGTTATTGCGGTACCGGTGATCATCCTCATCGTCGCCGCTAGTGGCGGGCTGGCCCTGGCCAACAACCGGCCAGTGGTGGCCCAGCCCAGTAGTCCAGGGCCGCATACGCCCGCTTTCAGCAGCAAGCGTTGTCCCAACTGCGGGCAACTCTTGCAGGCCGACTGGCGGGTGTGCCCCTACGACGGCACCGAGGTCGGATAGGGGTGTGGTGATGAGGGGCATCCGTTGGTGGCAGGCCATTGCCCTGGGGCTGAGCGGGCTGCTCATCGTGGTCCTATTGGCCAGCTTCCTGCCCCTGGGTCATTGGGGCATGATGGGCTCTGTTCATCATTGGGGCCTGAACCGTATGTGGGTGGGCTCCTGGGGCTGGCTGTTCATGGCCCTGAGCTGGTTGATACCTCTGGGCTTGCTGGGACTGCTAGCCCTGTGCCTGGCCGGGTTGACGCAGGCGGCGCTCCCTGGCCGGGAGCCCACGGCAACCCCGGCCCTGAACGGCGGCCCCTGCCCCGAATGTGGACACCCGACGCAAACTGATTGGCACAACTGCCCGTACTGCGGGCAAGCTTTAGGACAACCGGCGGGCAAACTGTCCCGCCAACAAAAATAATTCAAGGAGTAAGGAAAATGAACACGACAAGCAGAATTTGGAAACTCATCGCCCTAGGTCTGGCACTGGCCCTGATTTTAGTGGTCGCGTTAGGGATTGGCGGCTGGGTGGTCACCCGCGCCTATGCCCAGAGGCCGTGGGGTGGCTATGGGATGATGGGCCCTGGCATGATGGGCGGCTGGGGCTACGGTAGCTCTCAAGGCTATCAAGGCTGCCCCATGATGGGTCCCTGGAGCGGCACCTACCCCGAAGGGACCAAGACCCAAACAATAGATGAGGCCAAGACGGCCGTGGAGCGTTCCCTGAAGACCTGGAACAACGCTGATCTGGCCGTGGACGAAGTGATGGAATTCAGCAACAATTTTTATGCCATCGTCCAGGAGAAGAGCACCGGGGTCGGCGCCTTTGAGGTGCTGGTAGACAAGGTGATCGGTGCAGTGTATCCTGAACCAGGCCCCAACATGATGTGGAACCTGAAGTACGGTATGATGGGTGGCTATGGCATGGGTATGATGGGTGGCTATGGAATGATGGGCCCCGGCATGATGGGTGGCTGGGGCTACGGCGGGGCGGGCGGTACGACTGAGCCCACCCTTTCGGCAGACATGCCCGTTGATAAAGCCCAGGCCATCGAGTTAGCCCAGAAATACCTCGACGCAACGCGGCCCGGTATCACGGCCGATGAAGAAGAGGTCTATCCCTTCTACGGCTACTACACCTTGCATGTCCTGAAAGATGGCCAAGTGACCGGCATGCTCAGCGTCAATGGCTACACCGGACAAGTATGGTACCACACCTGGCACGGGGCTTTCATGGGTACGACAGAGCACTAATCCCAAGACTCTTGGCACGGGGCTTTGGGCATGGCCGAGTAGGATCTGTTTGCAACAATAGGGGAGTGGTTGCATCTGTGACCATCGCAGGTGCCAACCGCTCCCCTGGTGAGGTGAGATATGACGATTGACATCCGACAGACGGCTCTGGTTGACCAAAAAGGCGGCTACTATGCCCGACCTGATCGTGGTTCAACACGGCAAACCCGTGCGGCTTGTGGAAAAGGAGGGACGTATGACTGGCAAACGAAAATCCGATGTGACTAGCTGGTTGCGGTCGCGGACCGGTTTGGTATTGCTTGCCTTTCTTGCCATTGCCGGTTTTTTCCTGGTGACTGAGCACACGGCCCATTTTTTCAGCGTGCTGCCGTATGCGTTACTGTTCCTGTGCCCATTGCTGCACCTGTTTATGCACGGTGGGCACGGTGAACACACCGGCCATGTCGAGCATGGTGAGCACGGCTATCACCTTGAAAGCGAGAGGCAGCGTTCTGAGGGAGGTGAACAATGAACACAGAAGGGAGTTTGTACGGTCTTTGGCCACTCGTGGTCATCAACGCAGCGGTGTTTATCATCTTCGCTTTTAGCTTCACCCGGCCGCGTACGACCCGCGACTGGCGTTCCTTTGGGGCATTCTCGGCTTTCTTGGTGGCGCTTTTCACAGAGATGTACGGCTTTCCACTGACCATCTACCTGCTCTCGGCGTGGCTGAGCAGTCGCTATCCAGGCATTGACCTGTTATCGCACAACAGTGGGCACCTATGGCCAACGCTCCTGGGTTGGCAGGGTGACCCGCATCTCAACCCATTACATCTCCTGAGTAACATAGTGATTGGTGCTGGGTTCATACTGCTAGCCGCGGCCTGGGATGTGCTCTACAAAGCGCAGCGCGCGCACCAACTCGCCACCACGGGCCCTTATGCATACGTGCGCCACCCACAGTATGTTGGATTCATCCTCATCATGCTTGGGTTCCTGTTGCAATGGCCGACGCTGCTCACCCTGATCATGTTCCCCATCCTGGTGGTGATGTACGTGCGGCTGGCGCGGCGAGAGGAGCAAGAGATACTGACGGAGTTGGGCCGGGCGTACACGCGCTATGCAGCGAACACGCCGGCATTCTTTCCACGCCTGCGTCAACACAATCCGAGTGACTGGGCTAACGTTGGAGGCCGGAGACCATAGGGTCAGTGGCTTAAATAAAGAGTGGATGACCTGTTGGCCAGTGGCATCATCAAGTTGATGGTGGCCAAGCCCGGTCGGAAAGCTTCGCTCTCGTCAGCGTAATGGGCCATTTTGCCTATCGCCGGGCAGGCAAAATGGCGCTGTGCACGCCGATATAAGGGTGGTATACTGGAAGTACAGAATCATGGAAAGCAGAGAATCATGCCACTCCCTCTGGGAGATGCGTGATTCGTGAAACGTAATGCGTGAAAGGAATCGAAGCATGTCAACGACGACTTTGACTTTGCCTGTACGTGGAATGACTTGCGCCTCGTGCGTGGCCCACGTGGAACGGGCTTTGAAAGAGGTAGATGGGGTGGCCGCAGCACGAGTCAATTTGGCCAGCGAACGAGCCACCGTTGAATTCGCCTCCAATAGTCCAGGGATGGCGGCACTGGTGTCGGCTGTGCGCGACGCCGGCTACGACGTGCCTACCGAGACCTTGAGCCTGCCTATCAGCGGCATGACCTGTGCTTCATGCGTGAGTCACGTGGAGCGGGCCCTGCGTGGGGTGGATGGAGTACTGTCGGTGGCGGTCAACCTGGCCACGGAGCAAGCCACTGTCGAGTTCGTCCCTGGCCTGACCACCCTGGCCGATCTCAAGCAGGCCGTAGCCGACGCTGGCTACCAGGTGCGCGAAATTGCCACACAAATGGAAACGGCCGAGGATCGTGAGCGGGCTGCTCGTCAGCAGGAGTTCCAGGCCCTGCGCCTACGTTTCATCGTGGCCGCTGTATTGGGTTTCCTGACCCTGATCGGCACCTACCAGGCCTGGTTTCCCTTCCTGCGCGATGTGCCGCGCCAGACTATGTGGGTCGCCCTGTTTCTGCTGACCACGCCGGTGCAGTTCTGGGCTGGCTGGCGCTTCTATCGGGGTGCCTGGGGAGCTCTGAAACACAAAACGGCCGACATGAACGTGCTCATCGCCGTGGGCACCAGCGCAGCCTACTTTTACAGCGTGGCGGCGACCTTTGCGCCCCAGATTTTCCCCGCAGGGATGGCTGAGGTATATTATGACACAGCAGCGGTTATCATTGCCCTCATCTTGTTGGGTCGTCTGTTGGAAGCAAGAGCCAAGGGTCAGACCAGCGAGGCCATCCGTAAGTTGATGGGTCTGCGGGCCAAGACAGCGCGGGTGGTACGGGACAGCCAGGAGGTGGACATTCCCGTCGAAGAGGTACGGGTCGGCGATGTAGTGGTCGTCCGGCCTGGCGAGAAGGTGCCGGTGGACGGCCGCATCATCGAAGGCCACTCGACTCTTGACGAATCCATGGTCACCGGCGAGTCCATGCCGGTGGATAAGGGTGTGAACGACGAAGTGATTGGGGCCACCATCAACAAGACGGGTGCTTTCAAGTTCGAGGCCACCAAAGTGGGCAGAGACACTGTACTGTCGCAGATCATCAAACTGGTGGAAGAGGCCCAGGGCTCCAAAGCCCCTATCCAACGCCTGGCCGACCAGATCGCTGGCATCTTTGTGCCCGTCGTCGTCGCCATCGCCGTACTGACCTTCGTCGTGTGGGCCATCCTGGGGCCAGTGCCGGCTTTTATCTTTGGGTTGGTCAACTTTGTAGGCGTGCTGATTATCGCCTGCCCCTGCGCTCTGGGGCTGGCCACGCCTACAGCTATCATGGTCGGCACGGGCAAGGGCGCTGAGCACAGTGTGCTCATCCGCTCCGGTGAGGCCCTGGAGACGGCGCATCGCATTGAGGCCATCATCCTGGACAAAACGGGCACCCTGACCAAGGGTCAGCCGGCCGTAACCGACGTGATAGCGGCTAATGGGCAAATGACGGATGACAGGCTGTTGGGCCTGGTCGCTTCAGCGGAATCGCGGAGCGAACATCCCTTGGGGCAAGCCATCGTCCAGAAGGCCCAAGAAGAGAGGTTGAGCCTGGTTGAGCCCGCCGATTTTGCCTCCATCACCGGCCATGGCATCCACGCCGTGGTGGGGGGCCAGTCGGTGTTGGTGGGCAACGCCCGATTGATGGCTGATGAAGGGGTATCGCTGAATGGTTTGGAGGCCCGTGGGGCTGAACTCTCAGGCCAGGGCAAGACGCCTATCTACGTTGCTGTGGATGGCAGAGCGGCCGGCATCGTGGCTGTAGCCGATACTTTGAAGGACAACTCACGGCAGGCTGTGGCGGCCTTGCACAAGCTGGGGTTGGAGGTGTACATGTTGACTGGCGACAACCGACGCACAGCCGAGGCTATCGCTGCCCAGGTGGGCATTGATCGTGCTCTGGCGGAGGTGTTGCCGGAGGACAAGGCAGCCAAGGTCAAGGAGCTGCAGAGCCAGGGCAAGCAGGTGGCTATGGTCGGCGACGGCATCAACGACGCCCCGGCTCTGGCCCAGGCCGATGTAGGCATTGCCATCGGCACCGGGACGGACATCGCCATGGAGGCGGCCGACATCACCCTGATGCGCGGCGATCTGATGGGTGTGGTGACGGCCATCAGTCTGAGCAAGGCCACCATGCGCACCATCAAGTGGAACCTGTTCTGGGCCTTTGCCTACAACACGGCTGGCATCCCCATCGCCGCTGGAGTATTGTATCCCTTCTTTGGCATCCTGCTTAACCCTATCCTCGCCGCGGCGGCCATGGCCTTCAGTTCTGTGTTCGTGGTGACCAACAGCCTGCGGCTGCGGGGCTTTCGCCCAGCCACAGCAGCGGTGTAAGGCCAGGAACTGAGGGCAGCTTTCTTGTATATTGCTCACATAGGTGATCACCAAGCCTTGGAGGGGGACCCTCAACCTTCACCGGGTGATTGGTGGCCCGTAGCCCACCTGATGACCGCGATGGGTTCCCCCTCCGCCAAAAGGAGCGAACGATGTTAAATCACAAATTCGATCTGCGTAGCATCGTGGGCATGGCGTTGTGTGCCTTGCTGTCGTTAGTGGCCTTTCTGACTTTCCTGATCCTGATGGCCTACAACGACCGGTTTATGGCCATCCTCGGTTTGACGGCCAGCCTGGTCTGCCCAGCGGTATGGCTGACGATACTGCTTTTGGACGATGGGGACGGTGGTGGGGGCCTGGCGCAATGGGTCAAACATAAGGTGGCATTGCTGCGGCCAGCCCCGCGCCGGAACAGTCAACCTGCTGGCATGCCAGTAAAAGTCTAGGAGGCGACAGGTATAAGAAATAAAGGAGTGATATTGATGAAGATTCGAGAGCTCTATCAATGGTTCCCTCTTACCCTTTCCTTTGAGGTCTTCCCGCCAAAGACCGAAGGACAGGTCGTGAAACTTTACGACACGCTTAAGGAGCTAAAGACCTTGGGATCTGCCTTCATCTCTGTTACGTTCCGGCCGGATCGCACCTCACGGGACCTGACTTTCCAGATTGCCGCGTGGGTGAAACATGAATTGGGCATCGAGGCGATGGCTCACCTCACCTGCATCGGTGCCAGCCAGGAGGTCATTCGGCGCGATCTGGATGTAGCCCGCACCCTGGGTCTGGAAAACATCCTGGCCCTGCGAGGGGACCCGCCCCAAGATCGGCTGCCGGCCGACTGGCCCCGAAGCGATTTTTGCTACGCCAGCGAACTGGTTGCTCTCATCAAAGCTCATTACGATTTCGGCATCGGCGTGGCGGGCTATCCAGAGGGACATATCGAATGTCCCGATCAGGACAAAGGCCTGGAGCACCTTAAATACAAGGTAGAGGCTGGGGGGGAATTCGTCATCACCCAGCTTTTCTTCGACAACCGCCACTTCTACGATTTTGTCGAGCGGGCCCGGCGGATGGGGATCTATGTCCCCATCATCCCAGGCATCCTGCCTATCCTCAACACCGCTCAAGTGAGACGATTCGTCTCTCTGTGCGGAGTGACTGTCCCACAGGATTTGCTCCAGACGTTGGATCGCCTGGGGGAGAGCGAGGCCGATGTCCAAAAGCTGGGGGTGGAGTACGCTACACGGCAGTGTTACGACTTACTGGAACAGGGTGTCCAGGGCCTCCACTTCTATTGCCTGAACCGTTCGGTCTCGGTGCAGGCGATTTTCCAGAACCTGGGTCTTACTTCACAGGCCGTCGGACAGGAGATTACCCTTCCAAGGGAAAGGGAACTGGTGGCCGGCTCTGCATCGCTTGCACTGTGAGAACGATTTGTGACAGTTGTAGTTCTGGCAATGCATGGCACACTTTGTGTTGGCCATTGGCGATGGGAGATGCGTTGGATGCTTTGGCACCAAGCTTTGGAGAAAGGTCATGGTGGCACGTCTCGCGCAGCGGAAGACACCAACAAGGCCGGGTGAGCGCGAAATTGTAGACTATCTGGTCGAGCACGTCAACTCGTACCAGCGCGAAGTTGTGGTCAATTACTATGTTGCCCTGAAGACCAAGCGTTTTGTCATCTTGGCCGGTCCGCCTGACGTGGACAAGGCAGGTCTAGCACAGGGATTGGCTGAAATTCTGGTGGGCCGGCCCAGTCTGCAATGGTGCTCGTTCCAGGCACACCCCTGGTGGGTGACGCGTACCGGGGCCCCTGGTCACTTGGCTATAACCCATGCGCAGTTCAACACCCTGAAACTCCTTGACTCTATCGAAACAGCCTCGGTTGGCGAAGCAGTAGGGCTTCCCTTTTTCGTTAGCATCGAGCGAATGAGCCCGGCCGAAGTGGTGTGTTATTTTGATGACTTGCCGCGTGGTTTGCTTTGGCAAGCGGACGGGTCAATAGTTGGAATTCACCTCCCGAAGAACCTTTACATCACGGGGACGTTGGACGTGGAGGAGAAGGACAGGCCCGTCCTGAGTCAGGGAGTGTATCGCCATGCGACGATTATTCGAGTAGATGGCGACCATTTCACACCCCCCGCGGGACCATGCAAGACGTCGCAGTGGAAACCAGATTGGCAGCAACAGTTCGTCAGATCAGCGATACGCCGTAGCGATCACGCCAGGGCCAAACTGGCCCAGATACTGCCTGAAGGCTGTGTGCCCCTTGCCCCCCTGGATGAACTGAAGCTTCGCCTTGGGATGGCAGGCATCTCTCCGGTTGTATCCGAGGAAATGTGGCTCTACCTGGCCAACGCTTTCGATGGGGACGCGCGCGGGCTTTTTGTGGAATCGGGCATTGAGAATTTGCGCATCGCTCAGGATTACGTGCTTGCGCAGAGTGTGCTACCCCATGTGAGCAGCCAATGGGCTGGTGCATCGGGGATATGGGGCAAGATGGGCGAATATCTCGCGCCGCGCTTTCCGCGTGCCCGCGCCTGGGTAGCATGCCACTCCGATGAGCATGAAGATCGAATATGACGAAAGGAGGTGAGCCAAATGGCCAAGGATCCAGTGTGTGGGATGACCGTGGATGAGAAGAAAGCGGCTGCCAGGTCGGAGTACAAAGGCAAGACCTATTACTTCTGCGCCCCCGGCTGCAAGACTGCCTTTGACAAGGATCCCGAAAGGTACCTGAAGGGTGAAAGGGAACATCATGCTATGCATCACTAAACGTCTCTTTCCCCTGCTCCCCCGCTGGCCTTGCCAATCGCTTTGCTCAACGGTCAACGGCTGGCGGGGGGGCCCCTGAGCAATCCATCAGAGGGCATCTCCATTTCCCGGTGGGGGAGAGTTGGGATGTGGAGTTATCCAGCTGAATTGTCTTGGCCAAGGTGTACGTTCTCGTGCAACGATGCTGGAAAAAGAGGTGGACAATGACTATCGATGTGGTTAGGAAAACGTTTACCGACTGGGCGCCACGCTACGACGCGACGCACGCATGGCTGCCCTATCGCCGCAAAGCGCGGCTGGCGCTTGACGTACAGCGCGGCGACCACGTCCTTGACCTCGCCTGCGGTACGGGATTGAACTTCCCGCACCTGCGCGGACTCGTTGGCGGGGAAGGCCATATCACGGGGGTGGATCTGGTGCCCGCTATGCTGGATATTGCGCGCCAGCGAATCGCGCAGCACGGATGGAGAAACGTCCAAGTGCGCGAGGCGGACGCCGCTCGGTTGCCCTTTCCTGACGCGTCCTTCGACCGGGCGATTTGCTCATACTCGATGAACATCATCCCCGACTATATGCAGGCGATTGCTGAGGTAGAACGCCTGCTCGTGCGTGGTGGACGGTTCGTCGTCCTTGACATTAAGCTGAACGACAGTATCCTGACGCGCTGGCCCAAGCTCACCCCGTTCTTTGTTCGCGCGATGCACATTTGCATGGTTGACATCACTCACCAGCCAATTGACAAGCTGCGCCGTGTGTTTGCGGACGTGCAGGTGCGCGAGCATTGGAGAGGGTTTTTCTTCATCGCAGTGGGAATAAAGGGGTAGGCTGATCGTGTTAACATTGCAGCGATTCTCAAGTCTCTCTTTGGTTACAATGGCGACCCGTCGCAGATGGAGGTGCTCAGCCATATCGGTTACTACGTCGTCATCGGGCTGGCCACGTGGCGGCGAAAGCTAACAGCGGCAGCAGTAGACGCTGGTCGGAATTTGTGACGAAGGAGCTGATTTATGGAACAAATGGCTTTGCGCCGTGTATACCATCTGCGGATTCCTTTTCGATCCATCGTCGTGGGACTGGTCGCTTCCCTGGCTCTGCTGCTCTTCTACCTGGGGCTGGTATCGCTGATTTCATGGTCATGGAGCCATACTCTGGCGCTGCTGGCTGAGGACCGCTGGTTCGTGTTCCCCATCACCCTGGGCTTTGGGCTACAGGCAGGACTACTCACGTATTTGCGCTCGCTTCATGGGGTAACCAGGATGCCAGCGGTGATGACCAGTTCCAGTGCTGGCGCGTCCACAGCAGCTATGATCGCCTGCTGCGCCCACCACGTGACCGATGTATTGCCCTTGATAGGTCTTTCTGGGGCAGCCCTCTTCCTGGCCCAGTACAAGGTGCCCTTCATGGTCGTTGGCGTGTTGAGCAACGCCGCCGGCATCGGCGTGTTGCTGACCATGATCCGAGGAGCAAAGAAACAGATCACACACGAAGGGAGTTGTCACTGATGCGAAGAGCAACGTTTTACTTGGTTTTGGCCGTCGCGATTCTGGCCGTCCTCTTGCTGGCCGGTTGTGCCGGAAAGCAGCCCGAGAGAGGACGGCTTTCAGTGTCCACTGCTCAGCCGGGTCCATCCACGACAGAAACCCAGCAGCCCTTTAGCTCCGGCTGGGACCTTTCGCCACGTCGCAACGACGCCGGCCGGGTGGTGATTGACATTGTCCCCCTCAGCCTGAGCGACGACCCGTGGGAGTTCGAGGTGGCCTTCAATACTCATTCGGTGAACCTGGGCTTTGACGTGGCGGGGGTCAGCGTGCTGCGCTGTGACCAGGGCCAGGAGTACGCACCCACCGCCTGGGATGGCTCCAGCCCCAGTGGTCACCATCGCTCTGGTGTCCTCAAGTTCGCTGCGTTGGATCATCCAACCTCATCTGTGGAGATCGTCATCCGCGATGTAGCTGAGGTGCCGGAGCGGGTCTTCCACTGGGACCTGCTCCGCCGCGCCGAATCGTTGCCAGGCGACAGCGCGATTCGGGCGGCTATTCCTTAATCGCTTCCCATCTTGTTACGCCGCCTGCGAACGTTGTCCTGTAGGTGGCATTTGAACCTCATGGGCATGGACATCAGCTCCTTCAACTGGCTGCTGCGTACCCTCACCGGGGCGTTGTTCAGCTTGGCCTCCTTCTGACTGGCTTATCCATTGCTGGAAGAAAAGAGTGAATAGTTGACAAAATAATTCAACTATGGTAAAATGGCCTGCATAGACTATCGGCAGTCGAGGAGGAGCTTCGGTGCGGCTTTCTACCAGGGGCAGGTACGCTTTGCGGGCCATGATTGATCTGGCCTTACACACGGATGGGGAACCGGTTCTCAGGAGCGACATTGCTGAGCGACAGGAAATCTCGACTGACTACATCGAGCAACTGTTCGTGAAACTCAGAAAGGCAGGGTTTATCGAGAGCGTCAAGGGGCCAGGCGGTGGCTACATCCTGGCCAAAAGCCCGGACCAGATAAGGGCAGGAGACATCATCAGGACGGTAGAGGGGCCCATCGCATTGGTGCACTGTGTTGCTCCCCAGCAAGAGACCGCTTGCCACCGTATTGATAGCTGTGTGACTCACCTGCTCTGGAAGAGGCTTTCGGACAAAGTGGCGGAGGTTCTGGATTCTGTTACGCTAAAGGACCTGTGTGATCAGGCTCGTGAACTGCAAGCTCGTGAACTAAAACAGGCTCTTAGCGATAGATCATGCACTCCACGTAGTTGGAGGTGAGTATGCAAACCGCGAGCAGGCGGCGAGATAGAGGACAAATAGTGGGAAATAAGATCGGAGGAAAGGACTATGGCTGAGAAAGAAAAAGTAACCATCGTAGTCTTTAGCGGTGATTTGGACAAGGCCCTGGCCAGTTTCAACATTGCCACTACTGCGGCCGCCATGGGAATGGATGTGACGATGTTCTTCACCTTCTGGGGGTTGAACATTATCAAGAAGAACCAGGGGCGTCTGAAGAGCAAAGGGCTGATGCGCAAGATGCTCAACTGGATGAACCGTGGTGGCAGCCAGCGCCTAGCTCTCAGCAAATTCCACATGTTCGGCCTGGGCACATGGATGATGAAGAAACTGATGGGCGAAGTGCGGATGCCTTCGTTGGAGGACTCGATTGCCGCGGCCAAGCGGCTGGGGGTCAAGTTCGTGGCCTGTAACACCACCTTAGGGGTGATGGGCCTGGGAGAGGACGCTTTTATACCGGAGGTGGACAGCTTTGCCGGAGCGGCGACTTTCCTGGGTGAGGCTCGCAAGGGCACGGTGAATTTGTTTATCTAGCTGATGGCTGATGGCGGATTGCTGATAGTGATTTGGGTTGAACTATGAAAACCATCGAACGACTTTTGCAAGCCAAGGGGTATAACGTCTGGTCCATTACACCAGATGCCTCAGTGTACGACGCCGTCAAATTGATGGCCGACAGGCAAATAGGGGCTTTGCCAGTGCTCGAATCAGGGAAATTGGTTGGCATCATCTCGGAACGGGATTGTACCAGAAAAGTGATTCTGCAGGGGAGAGTACCCAAAGA
>Ga0315309_1000734_pt1 | contig 20022 bp, 14 predicted proteins | sample TDP4_MG_FD_203080 | JGI IMG/M metagenome (GOLD analysis project Ga0315309, IMG submission 203080) | Freshwater sediment microbial communities from Lake Towuti, South Sulawesi, Indonesia - TDP4 | ecosystem: Environmental > Aquatic > Freshwater > Lake > Sediment | place: Indonesia: South Sulawesi... | reverse complement strand
CGCCTTTCAGATCCAACCAGATCCGCGACCATGGCGCTAAAGGATGGATCATAGAAGGCACCTAAGGCACTAACTAAGGCATAGAGCAATAGGAACTCAACGTATGTCCTAGCATACGCAAACCCAAAAACTAACATCGATTGTGAAATAAGAAAAGTGCCCATTGTCTTTCTCCTCCCAAGCCTGTCACATAGGCTCCCTGCCATGGGAAGCGCGACCATAGCGCTAACCACACCAGTAAGAATCATTAGTCCAAGGAGAGACGGGTCAAAGCTCAACCCTCCACCTTTCCCGTACAAGTACATCCAAAGATATGGAAAAGCAATATTTCTCCCAAACATGACAACGAAGCTCAAGAGCATCATGACGTAGATCTGATGGGGGAAACCCCGAATTCTGAGTTTGAAAGATGGACGTGAACGTTGCTGGGAATCCTCTGTGCTGTGATTGCGATTTGTCTCTACACGAAGCGTAGCAAGCCTCACCCTTTCCTAGAGAAGCTAGCGCAAAGCAACCTGTGGGCCGGTCGAGCCCACCAATATCCTCATGTCAGAGGCTTTTAATCTGCCCGCGTCGCTAAAGGGGAAGCATTGAAGATCGGCACATTATCATACATCAGTTTTGCCACAGAATCGCCGAGATTTTTGCAGGTCAATTGAATTGGATTTTCTTAGACAGAATACTCGATGGTCACTACTGAAGTCTTCGGTGTGTGCGAAATACCAAGTCACATTATTTTTCAGCCGCTCTTTTTCTTCTAGCAAGTCTTGAGAGAGCCACGTAACCAGACAGCGTTGCAAACCCTACCAGACCCAGAAACCCCCAGATTAAACGGTTCTGGTAGGCTCTCTTCAACTCTCCGTAGACACTCAAGACTATGAATGAACTTGTTGAACTTCCTATGCCGAAGAATAACCCCATTACAGCCATGTATCTTCCCCGCAGATCTGGCGGAGCGAGATCTGCAACGAAGCCAGAACTCGATGGGAAAAAGGTTATCTCACCGAGTGTAAGAACGACATCAGCGACTAAAAACTGAGAGAAATCCACGGCGATCATAAAGTACGCGAAGCCAGCTGTAAAGAGCAACTGGGCTAATATGAACGCTCTTGTGGCACCCAGCCTCATTGCCCCCTTTCTGATAGGAATCTGAAGTGTCACCACCATTGCACCATTCAAAGCATAAAGTAAACCAAGATAGTAGTCTGAGAATCCAACATCTCCAGTGTACATAGCTAGCAGGTCGTAGAACCGTGAGTAGACTATGTTCGTCGAAGCAGCCGTGATACAGAAAACCATGAACAGCTTATCTCGAAAAACGCTAGTCAATTTCTGCGAAGAAACGTTCTTGACTTCTTCAGTGCCAGCTTCCTTTTTGACTTCTCTTGGGCGGGACTCCTTGATAAACAATGAGAAAATAGCCACGCCTATTGCTATAAAGAAGGTAGCATAGACAAACAGGATTGGATAACCGCTTTCCCCAGCAATTGTCCCGCCGATTGGAGGACCCACAATTGTTGCAATGTTGCTTATCATGTAACTCAAGCCGAATACTTCTTCTCGCCTCCCTAGTTTAACAAGATCTGCAACCATAGCGCTATAGGATGGATCATAGAAGGCGCCCACGGCATTGACTGAGGCATGAAGCAGTAGAAACTCAAGGTATGTCTTGGCATAGGCATACGCTGGGAATAGAATCACCTGTGGAATTATAAAAGTGGCCATCATTTTTCTTCTACCAAATCTGTCACATAAGCTCCCCGCAAGAGGAAGCACTAGTAGATAGCTAAACCCGCCAATCATCATGAGAAAGCCAACTAGAGAAGAGTCAAAGTTTAACGCTCCTCCTGCGCTTCCTCCATCCAGGTACTTCGTAAGGAAGGGGACAGCAAGGTTTCTTCCCATCGCCAAAATAAAACTCAATAGCACCATAACATAGACTTGCGGAGGAAAGCCTCGAATTCCGAGGTTTAGAGGGGAGTGTGAACGCCGCTGGAGACGGTCTGGCTTTAAAGCGTGATCCATCTCTCGTCCTCGCATAGCAAGACCAATCCCTTTCAACGAATGCAGATCCCAAAACAGACTGTAATCATTGCTTGACACAGAAGCATCCTAGCCTTGGATGCCGATTATCCACTAAAGCTAGAATAGAGCAATGAGCATCAATGCATATGAGCATGTCTCTTCTGTTGCAACAGACTGCCAACATGATTCTTGATCCTTTGACTTAAATCCTGAGTCAACATCATCGGATGCTAGATGTTGTGCTCCAGCTCCAATCGGAAAACAAACCAAGAAACCAATTACAGTTGCGAGCTGAATGAAAAATAAGTAGTGGGCGCGGAGGGATTTGAACCCTCGACTGTGCCGGACTTGTAGCTCTACCAAGAACCACCAAGTCTCTTCCGGCTGTCTAAAGCCGCTGTACGAAGCGACGCCATATAAGGCCGGCGCTCCGTCTGAACGCCTAGGGCATTTTACTTTGTATGCTCCTACGCGTTGGCCAGGCTTCTCTAACCATTTTGTTGCTGATGGTTATCTAAGCTACGCGCCCACCGCCGCGGCCTGCTGTCTGTCTTTTTGTGTGCTTGTTGTTATTAAGTTTTCTTTCGCTTGAACGCTACTTGTATCTTCACAGTTTGATAGTTGAACTCGCCTTGGGCATCATACTCTTGCAGTTTTCCGGGCATTCTCGTAAGTCGGTCGATCTTTGTTGCTCCAATCTTGTTTTTGATCAGTTCTTCTTGTTTTCCAAGCCCTTCCCTTATTTGGTCGTCTTCCGCTGCCACTATGAGTTCGATCTTTTCGCTTACGTGGTATCCGTGCTTCTTTCGCAAAGACTGTACTTGTCTTATGAAATCTTTTGCGAGTCTTTCCGATTCTAGTTCTTCTGAAGTTGATACGTCAAGGTATATGGTGCCTGCAGAGATTTCTTTTTCTTTCAGGTTTTCAGTCTTGCCCTTCTCATTGAGTCTGCTGACTATCTGCACTTCTTTTACACTAGCTTGATCTTTAACAACTTCTAGTAACTCCTCTATGTCAGCCCGTCTCTTTTCTTTAGGCACTATTACTATTCTTCTGCATGGCCAGCGGAGCTTCACCTTTGCCTCCTGCCTTATGGCCAGCGATGCTTCAACTATCTCTCTTGCGTGATCCATCTTGTTTTCCAGTTCTTCCGTCATTAGTTCCTCGTTGTACTTTGGCCACTCGCACATGTGAATGCTTTCAAGGGCATTCGTTATGCTTGGTCTCACAAGTGATTGGTAGAGTGCCTCAGCGAGCATCGGGTTGAACGGCGCCAATAGATATGTCAATTTCTCGAGGACATTGAAGAGCGTGCTTAGAGCCGCTGTCTTGCTTGGACCCGAGGCTGTAACCCAAGTTCTTGATCGGATCAGCTTCACATACCATCTGCTCAGGTCCTTAACTATGAAGTCCTGAAGTATTCTCGGCACTGTAGGCACGACGTAGTTTTCCATCGCTTCTGTTGCCTGTTTTACGACAGTGTTGATCCGTGAAAGTATCCATCGATCTTCAGGTTGAAGCTGCATTTTTTCTAGTTTGGACCTAGCTGGGTCAAACTTGGCTTCGGCCATGAAGGTGGATGCAAACACGTAAACATTCCAAGCAATGTTGAGCGTTTTCTCAGTGTCTGCCACATCTTTCCAGTTGAACCTTATATCCTCACCTGGGGGCGCTGATTTGGAACAGTAAAGCCTGTAGGATTCAACTCCATGCTTGGAGATTACTTCGGATGGCTCTACGTAGTTTCCAAGTGACTTGTGCATTTCTCGGCCTTGCTCGTCGCACATGAATCCGTGCATGTAGACTGACTTGTAGGGCCACCTGTCGTACGCTACCATGCTCGAGCACATGAGAGAGTTGAACCATCCTCTTATCTGCTCCTTTCCCTCAATTATGAAGTCTAGCTCATCCCAATCATCATAGCTAGTGGATCCAGCGGTGACTGGGAGAGTCGCCCAAATGCAAGAACCGCTGTCAAGCCAAACATCGAGTATGTCCGGTATTCTGCGCTTTGTGCCTTTGCCGCGACATTTTTCACATTTCCAAGTAACCTCATCAACCCAAGGTCTATGGAGTTCCCTTGGGCTCTTGCCTGACTTCTCGATGAGCTCCTTTCTTGAGCCCAGGACTTCAACGTCTCCACACTTGTCACAGATCCAGATTGGTAGGGGGGCTCCCCAGTATCTCTGCCGTGATATGCACCAGTCCTGCAGTCCGTCAATCCAGTTCTTGAACCACTGATGGCCAGCCCAGTCAGGAACCCAGAGAGTCTTGTTATTCTCTTGTTGCATTTTCTCCTTCAGATCTGCGACCTTGATGAACCATTGGTTTGTAGCTTGGAAGAGCAGAGGGCTCTTGCATCTCCAGCAGTGAGCGTACTCGTGCTCGATGGTTCCCTTGTATGCTAGTAGTCCCTTGCGTTCGAGGTCCTTCAATATTGTCTCATCGGCTTTCTTTGGAAACATACCCGCGTACTTTCCTGCCTCACTCGTAAACCTCGCGAATTCTACAGGTGAGAAAGGTGGGAGGTCATTTTGTTTCCCTACCTCGAAGTCTTCAGGCCCATGACCAGGGGCGCAGTGAACAAGACCTGTTCCTTGTTCGAGTGTGACGTATTCAGAGTTCAGGACAATTGTGTGAGCCTTCTCGTACTTCCTGTCAAGCTCAGCTTGGATCGGCACTTCGTCTATCAAGGGATGATCGTACTTCATCCCTTCAAGATCCATGCCTTTGACTTCTTCGACAACCTCGAAGTTTTTTTCGAGTACTCCCTGTATGAAAGCAGTTGCCATGGCTTTTGCAATTGTCCAGACTTCGTTCCCCACTTTTGCCTTAACATACTCGTAGTCTGGGTGAACCATGACTGCTAGGTTGGCTGGTAAAGTCCAAGGTGTCGTAGTCCACACCAGAATATACTCATTGGGTTTTGACTTCACTTTGAATTTAACGAATATCGAAACATCCTTCACAGTATGGTACTCGTGTTCGTGTCTGGCGAGCGCTGTTTCACATCTGGGACATACTTCGAGAACTTTGACTCCTCTATATACGTAGCCTCTGTCGTAGGCTCTTTTGAGTGTTCTCCAAATACCTTCAATGTACGAGTCGCTTAGCGTCGTGTAGGGCTTCTTCCAATCCATCCAGACTCCGAGTTCACTGAACTGTCTACTCATCGTCTCCAAGTTTGACAGCGCAAATTCCCTGCATTTTTCGACGAAGCCAACAACATTTGCTTCTATCTCCTTCTTGCTCTTCAGGTTTAGTTCCTGCTCTACCCTGACCTCTATTGGCAGCCCGTGCATGTCGTATCCTGGGGTGTCATTTACATCGAATCCTCTCATCCTTCGATAACGGAGGATTATGTCTTTCATTATCTTGTTCCAAGCCGTGCCTAAATGAATTGAACCTGTCGTATAAGGCGGCCCATCTATGAACCTGAATCTAAGTTTGTTCCGCAATTCCGCCTTGACTTTTTCATATATGTTGTTGACCCGCCACTCTTCGAAGATTTTCTTCTCAAGCTCTCGAAGAGAAAGCTGTTTTGGAAGCTCCTCGACTATCACTTCTATCTTCCTCGAATTACGGCTAGATTTGCGAGTTCCTTGTCGCAAGGTGCTTGGTCCGAAACAAGTTGGGAAAAGCTATCTGACTCAGTCACTTAAGTTAGGAATAATGACTAGTTCACCATCGTTTGATTCAATTGAGCCCCATGTTTTAAGACTTTTGGGCAATCGACCCTAACCTACATAGCTACTGTCAGCATAGAGGGTCATTTCTAACAACACATGAACCGGAGAAGAATGGATGACCTAGGTAAGTCACTAAAGGTCACTCAAGAAACAGAGGATCCCTGAAATTCATCATGCAATTAGAAAAAAGGATCCCTTTTGGGAGGAGATACATCTTCAACGAAGACATGTCTTCTAAAGGGATATAAAGTAGACTTTTCTAGACTTGCATCCGCACTTGTCGCATCGCCATGTCTCAATGAGTGCATAGCCGTTGTACTTGCGACTGCGCAATGTCATTCGATCGTTGCACTCTGAACACTTCATCGACATTGTACTGTAAATCCTCCACCCGAAAATAACATGGGTTTGTACGAAACATTACAGGGTGCGCCTATAAATGTCACGTCTGAGATATAAGTTTTCTTATCGTCTCATCTTCACATCATTTAGAAAGTCAGCGTCTGCAGAATTTCGCGAAGCTACATCAATCTACTTATTACTTGAACGAAGTGACGATCTAGATGAGGAATTGGTGACCTCTTCATATGTCATCAGAGAACCAGAATGAAGCACTTAGAGAGATTATCGTCGATCTGCTTGCTGGCAAAGCCAAGGACCGCAAGGAACTGGACAGGCTGAAGACCGAAATCTGCTCCAAGTATTCGCTGAACTCGATGCCCAGAAATGCGGACCTACTTGCCGCGGCTAGGCCCGAAGAAAGAATAACGCTATTGAACATTCTCAGAACAAAACCTTCCAGGACGTACTCCGGAATAGCCATCGTCGCTGTCATGGCTAAACCTTATCCATGCCCCAAGGATTTCCCGTGCATCTACTGCCCAGGGGGACTCGGTTCTCCTTTTGGAGATACTCCTCAGAGCTACACTGGTCATGAGCCGGCAGCTATGAGAGCGATCCAGAATAACTTTGATCCTAAGAGTCAAGTTGTTAATCGTCTGAATCAGTTGAAAGCGCTTGGACACAACACTGATAAAGTTGAACTGATTGTCATGGGTGGAACGTTTCCAGCGATGCCCATTGATTACCAAGAATGGTTTATCCAGAAGTGCCTTGATGGAATAACGGGTCAGGACACATCAAACCTTGAGGAAGCGAAAAGACTCGCAGAGACATCTAGCGCCAGAAACACGGGCATTACATTTGAAACCCGTCCAGACCTTGCCCACCGAGAGCAAATAGATAAGATGTTGAGACTGGGAGTTACAAGAGTCGAACTAGGTGTTCAAACCACACACGAGGACATCTACAAACTTGTCAATCGAGGGCACACACTAGAAGACGTTGTGACAGCAACAAAGCTCCTGAAAGATTCTGGGCTGAAAGTTGTTTACCACATGATGCCTGGCTTACCGGGAAGCAGCTTCGAGAGAGATATCGAGTCGTTTAGAACGATCTTCACTGACCCACGGTTCAGGCCTGACATGTTGAAGATATACCCAACGTTGGTTGTGAAAGGAACCAAGCTCTACGAAATGTGGAAAGAAGGTGAGTACAAGCCATACGACACCGACGAATGCATAAAACTTCTCGTTGAAGTTTCGCAGATGATCCCGCGATGGATACGTGTGCAACGGATGCAGAGAGACATACCTGCCAAGCTAATCGAAGCTGGACCAAAAAGAAGCGACCTGCACAACCTTGTCCAGAAAGAACTGATCAAGATGGCGAAGCGTTGCCCATGCATTAGGTGCCGCGAAGTTGCCCGCGTAGCTGAGACACTTGGACTAGAACCAGATCCAATGGATGTCCATATCAAATACTTCCTGTATGAAGCCTCTGAGGGCGATGAACACTTCATAAGTTGCGAAGACGTACATCAAGATATTCTACTCGGTTTTCTCAGATTGAGAATACCGTCTGAGGAAGCCCATAGACCAGAGATAAAAGACATACCTTCAGCGATCATAAGAGAGCTGCACGTGTATGGACCGGCTGTCAAGCTGGGGTACTCTCCCAGAGAAGGTGAGTGGCAACACCGGGGGGTCGGTTCAATTCTCGTCGAGAACGCTGAAAGAATCGCAAAGGAGCAATACGATACCAAGAAACTACTCGTAACAAGTGCCATAGGTGTGAGGGAGTACTACCGGAAGCTTCGATACTCAAAAGATGGACCCTACGTTTCGAAAAACCTTACATGATCGGTGGTTATCCTGATTGGCTGATCAACCGTTATGTTAAATTACGTTTGACCACTAATTTCTAGCGACCTTTGTCGCTGTGAAGAAGACACATCATTATCGCGTGTTTGGCAGGTGTAGTAGAATTCCGCCCAGCAAGAACATGGCATGGACAAGAGTTACGAAAGCTTTCAGCGAATGGCGCGATCACGAAACCAATGACTATTACCCACAAACGATCTACTTCTCTCAAGAGGAAGCCAGAACCTTAACACGCGATGCTTACTTAAGGTGGCAAAGAGAAATGGAAGAAATGCACATACCTGACCGACTTAGGAAATGCGAGAAATTCTCCTCTTCCCTTGAGGAATTTCGAACTGAAATCGGAGCTACCGACTACGGAGCTTCAACAGTTGAAATAGTTGAAGGCCTAATGAGGGCAGCGAGAGAGGCAAAGGAGTCGATCGCAGGTGTGCTTGATGCATGTTCCCAGTTTAGAAGCGCTACAATAGAGGAGAACCAACGCGAAATGAATGAGTGGTATAGACTGCTAGTAAGTAGAGAAGAAAACGTTCGAAAACTCATAACAATACTTTCTCAAGGGTTGGACAGGGTTGATGAACTGTTGATTTCTCAAGGGAAATAGTTCCATAGGAGGAAGGTCATCTAGTTTTTATATGGCGTTTCCTATTTCTTTTTCAGAGCCACGGGCTAGCTACTGTCCAAACACTATTGATGCTACTGCTGGAGGTTGAGGAAGAATTAGAATCGTTATCTTAGGGGCTGGAGCCCTAGGTTCTCTTGTTGGAGGTCGTCTAGCGGAGTCGGGTTCTGACGTCACTCTCATTGGCAGGAGAAGACACGTTGAAGCCATAAAGGAAAGAGGCCTAGTCATCAAGGGTCCAGGAGGAACAATAACGGTCAGCGTCAAAGCCACCGACGACCCTACAAAGATTAGGAGTGCAGACGTTCTCATTTTGACAACCAAGACTAAAGACACTGTTGAGGCGCTTGATAGTGTCTCTCATCTCAACTCTCTTCTAGGATTCTCATTTTCATTGCAGAACGGATTGAACAAAGACGATCATCTCGCAAACAAATTTGGAGCGGGGAAAGTAATAGGAGCAGCTACGACAGAGGGTGTCACACTGACAGACTCTGGAGAAGTTGAGCACACGATCTCTGGCATCACATTTTTTGGCGCACTCGGCGGCGGAGATGATACGCGGGGCATTGAGAACTCTGAGAAGATGGCCAGCCTTTTTAACAACGCTGGACTGAGAGCGGAAGTTGTGGACGACATCAAATCGGTTGAGTGGGGGAAGTTGATTAGGATGGCCTCCGGTGCAGCCCTATCCATTCTTACGAGGCTCGAGTATCACAAGATTCTCAGGAATTTTGATCTAGCATGGTGTTACATTCAGTTGATGAGAGAGCTTGCCGAAGTTGCGAGGACTGATGGAGTAACCTTGAGAGATCACACTGAAATGGCAGTGAAGTCCCTAGTTGAGTCACCTGTCGAAGATGCCATAAAAACGATTGTTCAAGCTGGCAAGAGAATTGAAGCGTCTGGAATGACGCACGTGAAGATCTCAGCACTCCAAGATGTTGAGCGAGGAAGGAAAACTGAGTTGGAAGAACTACTTGGATACCCGCTCTCACTCGCTAAGAAGCTTAACGTTAGTACTCCAAGATTGGATTTCCTATATAGGCTAATCAATGGCTTGGACTCATATCTACTATGAAGAAATCTAACATAACCACTAAATTTCAGGGTATACGAAGTGAGTCACACATTTGATGAATCTTGAATAGGTGTGTGCTTGTGAAGAGTCTTGACGTCGTAGGTGTGGGAGCGCTACTAATAGACAGAGTAGCTTCTGTGGAGTACTTCCCATCGGTGGATGGGGAGACGTTTGTAGGGCGACTTGAAACTCATCCTGGTGGATCCGCCGCAAACTTCACCGTTGCATGCTCAAGACTAGGATTGAAGTCCGGATTCATCGGTGTAGTGGGAGAAGACTCTGATGGCAGTTTCCTGCTTGAGGATCTGAAGAAGGAGGGTGTGGACACCAGTAGAGTAGTCCGGACGAAGACTTGTTCGACTGGTCAAGTTTATATAGCGTTGGACAAAGAAGGTCGCAGAATGATGTTTGCTTTCAGTGGAGCTGCTAACATCCTGAGTGGGCGAGACATCAATACAGACTATATAGCATCATCCAAATTCATTCACATAGCTGACCTTAAGAACATTTCACCCTTGGAGACTGCTGCGAAAGTCGCGCAGGAAACACAGACGAAGGTATCCCTCAACCCAGGAGAACTAATAGCTGTGAAAGGATTCGAAGAAATCAAGAAGTTGCTCTCAAACACGGACATCTTCATATCTTCACGAGGAGAACTCAAACGGATCTTTGATACGGAAAACATTGAATTTGCCATCGAGAAGCTTTTGAAGACCGGTCCAGAAATAGTCGCTGTAACCATGGGAAGTGAAGGGTGTACAGTTACCGATTCTAGGCGTAAGGTACACAAAATTGCTCCATTCAACACAAAGGTTGTTGACACAACTGGCGCAGGCGACGCTTTCTGCGCAGGGTTTCTGACATCGCTCACCGAGGGGAAAGAACTCATTGACGCGGGTAGATTCGCAAACGCCGTAGCAGCCCTAAAGATAGCTAAACATGGAGCGAGGGGGTTGCCAACTCGAGAAGAAGTTGAAGACTTTCTATCAAAACAGAAACCATGATTTGGACACATGTACAACTGTTTACAATCTCTTTGGACGTGGCTGGATCTTGGCGAAAGGATTTGTAGTAGTATTTGACGTTGAAGGTCCAATAATTAATCCTAAGTTCGATTTCGCGTGGCTCATGATCGAAAATCTCGCCAAAGAAAGCAGGATCAGAGACTTGAATGACAGGGTCAAGGCATTTGACGAGTACGACGACAACAGATGGCTACATGAAAGGAGAGCTAAGGGGCACTCAACAGGAACCACACCAGTCATCTCTTCCCTGCTAGCCATAGCCCATGGAGCAACCAATGAACTCTTTCTGACACTTGCTAGGAAGCAATTGACACTCACTCCGGGGGCCACTCAACTACTGACATGGCTAAAGAATGCAAATGGAATCGAACCATACTTTGTGTCAAGTGCCCACCCGGCGGCCGTGCTTCCGGTGGCCTACCAGCTCGGAATTTCTTCCTCCCATGTATTCTGCAACGGACGCCAACTGACCATGAAGGAAGCCGAGAAGTTTGATAAGAAGAGGCGAGAAAAACCTAACGACAACAATCAAATCATGCTGAATGAGATCCAGGAGAGATTTCCCTATGAGCGATACTCAAACTCGAAGATCCTGCGCCAATTCCTAGACGACTACTTGGAAATCTGCATCGAAATGAATAAGCTATATGCTCAAAGTGAAACGAATGAAAGTGCTTTGCAGTCAAAAAAGAGAGAGCAACTTGAACTCCTCGGGAGAATCAAGAAAGAAGACTCAAACCTCGCCAAAGACCTGAGATACCTTCTCTACTCAGAGGATGGAGTAATGGGAGCACACAGGAAGAAACAAGCACTAATAATAATCGAGAAACGCGAGAAGGTGAAGAAAGAAAGCATCATCTATGTTGGTGACAGCATAGTCGACGCTGACCCCCTTGCTTACGCAGGACACGGAATCTCCGTGAACTGCACCAACAAGGAAGCCCTCCTCTCATCAAGAATCAACGTGGCAACCCCAAGCTTAGAGTCGCTCATCCCCTTAATTGAGTTCATAGCTTCGAACAAACCAATGTCATCTGAATCTAAGGAGGACCTTGAGAAAGAGATAAGCAAACGGATCTCATCGGGGGCGCAGGTAGCTCTAGCGAGTAAGCTGTTCACAGCAAACGAGGTCATGATTGACATCAACGCGGTGACGCAAGCCAATAGGCTCTGGAAAGACTACGTTAAGAGACTCCAGTGAGCCGAATGCCGAAAGCAAGACAAAAGCGACGGAAGACACCTTTGAAAAGAGTTGAGAAAGAAGTCGCGTTTGCCACGTTTCTTCTGGCGGTACTATCATAGCTTTGCTCGGTAATCCTTCAGTTTTTCAGCAAGGTTCCTGTCTTTCAATGCAAGGATCTCTACAGCTAGCAGCGCCGCGTTCACGGCTCCATCGATGGCCACGGAAGCAACGGGAACTCCCCTAGGCATCTGGACTATAGAGAGGAGTGCATCCAGACCCCCGAGCTTAGTTGACACCGGAACCCCTACGACCGGCCTGGTTGTCCTAGCTGCTATAGCGCCAGGTAGATGAGCGGCCAATCCAGCCACGGCTACAAACACCTCGACGGAATCAGATTTCTCAACATAATCTTTGAGTGCTTCAGGGTTCCTGTGAGCTGAAATCACCTTCAAATCATATGGCACACCAAAATCCTCCAGAACCTTAGTGGCATTCTTAGAAAACTCCTCATCAGATTTAGAACCAATCACAACCGCTACTCTCGGTCGCTGTGACATGCCCTAACATCTCCAATTCAATAATGCATTCATGGTATGGGTGTGTGTTTTTCCGGCTCACTATAAATGGTTAACTAAACATCTGAATAAAAGGAGATTGGCTAAGGAACAAGCAAACTTTAAGAGTAACTTAAGTATTAACTACGGGGTGGAATCCCAGTTAGCCGGGTCAGCATCAGATTTGGGTCTATCTAGGCGAGTAGCGGAGAGCAAGGGGATGTGAGTAACTCAGCTATTCCACCTGTTTTCCTACGATCAGGCACTGGTAAAAGGGGTGGCACTTAGAGGGATGGAGTCTGACGTCGCGATCGTGGGCGCAGGCGCTGCTGGCCTGCTTGCGGCCTACGAACTATCGGAAAAAAGCAAGTTGAAGATAGTTGTAATAGAGGAGGGCCACGACGTAGCGGATAGGAAGTGTCCTGCTCGAGCTATAACAATCTGTACCAAGTGCAGACCGTGCAACATCCTATCAGGGGTAGGTGGAGCAGGAACCTTCTCGAGTGGCTTGCTTAACCTAAGCCCCTACATTGGCGGCGATTTGACAGAATTCACGGAGAGCGAAGCTGACGCTTGGAAGCTTGTTAAGAGAGTTGATGGCATATTCAAGGAGAATGGTGCCCCCAACCAGATCTTCGACCCGGACAAAGAGGGTATAGCTGAGTTAAGTCGGAAGGCGGCGTCCGCGGGACTCCGTTTCATCCCAACAACTCAGCGTCTAATTGGCACGGACAATGCTCCAAGTGTCATAGCCAGCATAAAGAGCACCCTTGAGAGCAGGGGTGTGAAGTTCAAGTTAATGTCAAAGGTTGTCGAAGTACAGGATCATACCCTATTACTTAAACAAGGGGAGAAAGTATCTGCCAAATACGTTTTGCTTGCTCCAGGAAGATCCGGCATGGAATGGGCTGCGCAACAGATGGAAAAACTGAAAGTCGAAACTAGGTTCGAACCCCTAGACATAGGGGTCAGAGTGGAGGTTCCCTCAACCATAATGGAGCCGATCTGCAGGATTCAGAGAGATCCAAAGTTCCATATATACACCCATACTTATGATGACTTCACAAGGACTTTTTGCGTTAACCACGAGGGCTACGTAGTCCAAGAGGTCTATGAAGACCACGTGTGCGTAAATGGTCACTCATCTTTGAGAGATAAATCTGAAGCAACTAACTTTGCTTTTCTGGTAAGGATTATTTTGACTCAACCATTTGAAGACACGACAGCCTACGGCAGATCAATAGGAAAACAAGCAACACTCCTTGGCGGAGGCAAGCCCCTGTTACAGCGCTTGGGAGACCTAAGAGCCGGCAGAAGGTCAACCTGGGAGAGAATAACGAGGAGCGCCGTGCGTCCGACTCTCAGAGACGTTACTCCAGGAGACATAGCTATGGCTATGCCCCACAGGATAGTCACGGACATAATTGAGGGACTTGAAAAACTTGATGAACTCATACCTGGTGTGGCGAGTGACCCGACTCTTCTCTACGCTCCCGAGATTAAGTATAGTGCCAAGCGCGTTCTAGCAAGCAAAGGGTTGGAGACTGAGATACCAAATCTGTTTGTGGCTGGAGATGGGGTAGGAGTATCAAGGGGGATTGTTAGCGCGGGGGCAACAGGTCTTGTAGTTGCGCAAAACATCCTCAAAAAAGAAGGTCTATGCTGAAGTGGCTTGGCGTCAAATGGTGTGTGGCGATACTATTCCTTCGGCAAGTACTCAAGCAATTTCCTCTTGCCAATCGGGCGATAAGTTAGTACTTTCCCATTCACTAGTACGCAGTACGTTCCGTACGGATGAACGCCGTTTTGCGCTTCTCTGCAGTTTTCTACGCGTCTTACTTGCAGTGGAAGATTGCGGTGCTTGGCAAATTCTGTGATGTCCTTCACGCTGTCGGTCGTGTACGGACACTGGTCGGTCTTGAATATTGTTATTCCAGATGAGTATTCTTCCGGCCTCCCTTTTGTAATGGGATTGAATTTGGGGAATGCAACATTGCTGGAGAGTCGTTTTGCATAGAGTTCAAGATGAAATGGCGATGCATCGACTTTTTCAAATTCGTGCTTCACGAACAAGTCTCTTCTTGGTAGCCAACCTGCGTCAGATGTCACGACAGCAACTCCATTCATCCCTTTCGCATCGCTCAAACACTGCTCCAGCAACTTCGTGCCATATCCATGCCCTTTGTTCTGTCCTATTACCCAAATACAATGTATAACCATGTATCTCTTTGCGTCGATGCCCCGCCAAGTGTGTTCGCCAGGAATATACTCGATGAATCCTCGTGATCTGAAGCCTCGCTTGGGACCCTCGTTTATGAGAAGAAGTTTAAAGCGCAAGCCGTCCTTAAAGCGATCCCTCACCCATCTTACCTTGTTCCTGTAAGCTTCCGTATTCTTTTTTGATTTAAAGCAGCAAACATCATACTCGTCAATGTTTGCCTCGTTTATGTCTATGATCTTGTAAGCTGGTTCTTGGACTCTTTTACCCATATGAACATCCACCTTGCGCATGATTCTAAGCTTCACACTGACTCTGATCCTACAAGATTCGCGAACGGTAAGGGTAAGACCGTAGTATCTTTCGTTCTTTAATACATTGTGTTGAGTCACCTTTCTCGGGAGGGTTTTACCAAGGCTTGCGAAAAATGAACTCGAGGACGATTTCAAGACTCATCTCTATCGACAAACATTTATCTTTTGAATCTACTTCTATGCATTCGTCATAGGTATCAGGAGGCAAAGCGCACAGAATGGGTAAAGAAGAGGAGTGGACTTACGCGAAAGCTGGAGTCGACATTGAAAGGGGTCAGAAGTCTGTCTCGGAAATATGGAAACTTATCAGCCAGACGTTCAAGTTCCGTAAAGGGAAGAGCGGAACACCTTTGGATCTGAAAGGGCACTATGCTGGGCTCATCGACATAGGCGCTGGTGACAAGCTTCTCGCTCTGCACGCTGACAATGTCGGAACCAAGGTAATAGTCGCTCAGCTACTTGGGAAGTATAATACGGTCGGCATAGACCTCGTAGCGATGAATGTAAACGACTTGGTCTGTATTGGGGCTGAACCTGTAGCGCTAGTTGACTACTTGACTGTAGAAAAGTACGACCCGAACCTGATAAGAGAGATCACTAAGGGCATCGTAGAGGGGGCTCGAAGAGCCAGCATCGCCGTGGTTGGCGGTGAGACGGCGTCAGTACCTGACATCGTCCGTGGAACACGCAACGGTCTAGGATTCGATTTGGCTGGGACATGCATCGGACTAGTTGACAGGAACTCAGTAGTCACTGGAGAAAAGATTAGACTTGGTGATATTATAGTAGGCTTGGAAAGTAGTGGCATACACAGCAACGGACTCACCTTGGCAAGGAGGATCCTTCTCGAGACATCCAAGCTGAGTGTTCACGATAGTCTACCTGGAACAGACCTGAAGATTGGGGAGGAACTTCTCAATCCAACAAAGATCTACTCTCCTGAGGTCCTAGAAGCAATCCGGGAAACTGAGATACACGGCCTTGCCCACATCACCGGGGGAGCATTCACAAAACTTAGAAGAATAACCCAATATGCCCGCGTTGGGTTAAGGCTTTCGAAGATGCCAAAGCCTCCATACATTTTCGAAGCAATAGCGAAACTGGGTTCAGTGAGTGAAGAGGAAATGTACCGGACCTTCAACATGGGAATCGGATTCTGCATAGTGACCCCGAAGAACCAAGTTGAAGGAGTGGCCGCCACTTGCGAGAGACATGGCACGAAAGCCATTGCTGTAGGCGAGGTCGTTAAAGACGAAGCAGTAGTTATCAAGACATCTAGAGGAAATGTGCTGAGATTCTGACTAAAGAAATCAAAAGCGTTTAAATAATGGGTTGAATCAAAGTCCACAACGTTGAAGCGAAAAACAAGGTAAGAAAAGGTGGTTTGTACCTTTCAATGATAGAAAGAGAAGAAATTTGGCGCGTCATCGATACTTACAGCAAGAAAAAGATTGCTGTAGGGAGTATCGGTTCACACAGCGCATTGGACATACTGGATGGCGCAAAGGATGAGGGATTCCAAACCTATGCATGGTGTGAGAAGGGGCGAGAGGAACCCTACACGCGCTTCTTCAAAAGCCAATATGTCCACTGGAAACTTATCAAAGGTTGCGTTGACAACACCATCGTTTTGGACAAATTCAAGCAGATGCTTGAACAACAGGACTACATGAAGAAGAACAATGTCATAATCGTACCAAACAGAGCCTTCACGGTCTATGTTGGGGAGACCGAAATAGAAGAACAATTCAAGATCCCACTAGTCGGCAGCAGGAACATGCTACGAATAGAGGAACGGGGTAAGAGAGGAGAGGTAGAAGAAGGCAAGATCTCAGACTATTATTCCCTATGTGAGGCGGCTGGGATAGCCACACCAAAGAAACTCGAATCACCTGATGAGATTGATAATGTCGGACTCGTCATGGTGAAGATGAAACACAAGAAAATGCACTTAGAAAGAGGGTTCTTCACGGCGTCGAGTCGCAAGGAGTTTGACGAGAAGGCAGATCGTTTGCTCAGCCGGGACATAGTCATCAAGGAAGACTTGGAGAAAGCCCGGATTGAACAATACATTCTTGGACCAGTAATGAACTTCGACTTCTTCTACAGTCCCGTCAGCGCAAGACTGGGTGAAGAGCCACTTGAGTTGCTAGGAATAGACTGGAGGTTCGAGAGCAACCTTGACGGCCTGGTCAGGCTACCAGCAGCACAGCAGCTTGAGATTAGTGAGAAAATGAGAGACCCACTCTACGTTGTAGTCGGACACAACTCATGCACGGTGAGAGAGTCAATACTCAGATTCGTGTTCGAAATGGGAGAGAAATTCCAGAAAGCCACCCAACAACATATGCCACCAGGTATGATCGGCGCATTCTGCCTGCAGACAATCATAACACCTGAAATGAAGCCAGTGGTATACGATGTTGCATTCAGGATCGGCGGCGGTACGAACGTGCACGGATGGGTCGGACACAACTACGGTAATCTCCTATGGCGACAGAGAATGTCCTCAGGAAGGAGAACAGCACTGGAACTTAGACGTGCCATAGATGAAAGCATGCTTCATGAGATAGTCACATGAAGAGACGAAACGAACTACTCTTTTTCCTTTCTTTTCATTATGCTCTCCTTATCACCTGTAATGTTCTAGGCGGATCGCCCTCTCGAATCCTGTAACTGAAATCAATTTTCATCTTCGCCTGTTGGGCTTCTTTCCCTATGATTCGAGGGTACGGGGTGATCACAATCATCCTTCCGTTACTTGAGAGGACCTCGATGGATGTCTGAAGAAGCGTGCCGTAGAGTTTTTCTATCCGATTCCTTGCTGGAACAGTCATGCCATAAGGTGGGTTGACAACAATCATGTCTGCAACAATCCCAGTATTGGCGAGATCAGCAATGTCACTCCTAACAAACTCAATTCTATCCGTTATCCCCAAGGTTTCTGCGTTTCTCCTAGCAGAGGACAAATACCCATCTTCTATGTCCAGGCCAACTACCTTGAGACCCTTCCACTCAATTGCTGCCATAAGTGGTATTGTTCCACACCCACACATGGGATCAAGCAATTGCTCATTCTTCTGAGGAGCGGCTAACCTTATCATGCAGTACGCAATCGGCGGAAGCAGAGGCGTTGGATGAGTTATCATCTTCTTCGGTAAATTCCCAGGCTGTATCTCAAGGTCGATGGTAGCAATCGCGGCTTTTCTGAGCAGCATGACCCTCAACGCGGTATCATAGTTCTTCAAATTGCACTCAGCATTGAGCTTTTCTCTAATCCTCTTAGAGAATGCTCCCTGTATTTCTCGCTGATTCGGTCTCTTGAAGCTGGAGAAGGCCGAAACTGATATCCGACGCGCACTTGGCGCATGAAGCGGCATTCTTTCTATTGCAAGATCAGCAAAGCGATCGATTGAGAATCGCCTGCTATAACTCTCCTCCTGCAGAATGACGTGTGCCTCATTTATACCCCTCAACCTTCGAATATTCTCTGAGTTATCTTCAATTTCACATTTGATCCACCCGTGCGGACCGTAGGGGGCGAAGATCAGCTCGTTGACTTTCAGTTTCTCAAGTATTTCCTGCGAAGCGATCTCCTCAAGTCCATTAACCGTTCTGAATAAGAACTTCAAAGGTGGCACAAGTGCACACCGCCAACCCCTACAAGGGAAGGTTCTGCCATGTCCCTATGCAGTCCCTACGAAATCTAACAGATATTTCAATATATAGTGTTCGAAGGCATCGAACTATATACCTAAAAGTGGTCCTATGTTAGTGCAGGCGGTCTGATTATGTCATCAGAGAAGAGTCGGGAGATACAATTGCTTGCCGCAGTGATTATTCCTGTTATTGCTCTGGGCGGCGTAATCGCATACGTCGCGCCTGCGACACATCCTGGGCTAGGCTATACCGGGGGGAATTCAGACGGGATGGAAAGTGTCGTTGACACCAATACTCAATTCGCCTTACGACTATATTCCAGCATTAGAGACTTTCAGCAAGGGCAAAACATTTTCTATTCACCATTAAGCATCTTTCTGGCTTTGGCAATGACTTACGAAGGTGCAAGAGGGCAAACAGCAAGTGAGATCCAATCAATATTCGACTTCTCCGCAGACGATGTCACTCGCAGATCATCAATTGCAGTAATCTTCAATGACTTAAACAGGGTGAGTGCCAGCTACACGCTCAATATAGCCAATGCCCTATGGATTCAACAAGACTATCGACTACTAGATGAATACTTGGACATAATCAAAACGTACTATTCGGGGGAGGCAAATAATGTTGATTTTAGGAGCGCGACTGAAAAAGCCCGCCAAATAATAAACGCATGGGTTGAAAACAGAACAAACAACAGGATTAAAGATCTGATCCCGTCAGGTAATCTGGATCCACTAACTCGCCTAGTATTAACCAACACAATTTACTTCAATGGTACATGGGTAAATCAGTTCAATGGAGATGAGACCAAGGACGAGGATTTCAGAGTAAGTACAAGTCAGACGGTAAAGGTCCCTATGATGAGAATAACCGATGGAAAAGAAAGTTTCAACTACGCCGACACGGAAAACCTACAGGTACTTGAAATGTTATACGAAGGCGGAAACCTATCCATGCTCATTCTGCTCCCCAAGAACAATGACCTACCGTCTCTCGAAGACACTCTGACACTAGAGAAACTGAATCAATGGCAGAATGAACTCAGCGAACGGCCCGTCGATGTATACATTCCCAAATTCAATTTCACAAGGGAATACTACTTGCGCAAATGCCTTGAGGAAATGGGCATGCCATCAGCCTTCTCACCTAGCGTGGCGGACTTCTCTGGAATAGACGGAACCAGAAATCTATTCATTGGAGACGTTATTCACAAAGCATTTGTTGGCGTAAATGAGAAGGGAACCGAAGCTGCAGGCGCAACTGCCGTAGTCATGAAGTCTACCTCAGTAGTCCCCAGTCATGGTCATCCCGTATTCCGTGCAGACCACCCGTTTGTGTTCATAATTCGGGAAAGAGTCACAGGAACTGTCTTGTTCCTAGGCAGAGTTGTCAATCCCGCGCAGTAGAGGATACCCGATTGTATGAA